>Ga0214917_10002094_pt1 | contig 24900 bp, 22 predicted proteins | sample LL_1208_BB_MetaG_FD_177983 | JGI IMG/M metagenome (GOLD analysis project Ga0214917, IMG submission 177983) | Freshwater microbial communities from Lake Lanier, Atlanta, Georgia, United States - LL_1208_BB | ecosystem: Environmental > Aquatic > Freshwater > Lake | place: USA: Georgia | collected...
AGCGAAGCGGACATGCAGTGAGCGCGGGACACGATGTCCCGGGCGAACGTCCGCCGAGAGGACATGTGCAGGCCCGAGCCGGTTTGGGCGAGTGGAGCCCGCTCAGGACCTGGCGGATCGCGCCGGTGATCGCCATCCGGCAGTCGGTGTCGACGTTGATCTTGCGGACACCGTGCTTGATGCCCTTCTGGATCTCCTCGACCGGCACGCCCCAGGTCTGCGGCATCTTGCCGCCGAGCCTTGCGATCGGCTAGCAGCGAATCGCGACGTGCCGAGCTATTTTCGGAGCCTCGAACACTCGCTGAGATACTGTGCCCGGCCCCCCTTCGCCCTCGAGCGACTCTCCGTACGGCGTGGTGCAGACGGCCGCATAACCAAAGTCCGCTACGTGCTGCCACGGCACAAAGCCGCCAACTGGGTCGGGCCCGGGGGGGTCGCTGACGGGTGCGTGCCGGGCCGGTCGTCGCGGGCTGCTGGTGGGCTGACATGGGGCCTGTTGGTGGGCCGGTCATGGGGCCTTGAGGCAGTCGGTCGGAGGCGTTGGGGGCGGAGCGAGCGTGGCTACTTGGTCAGGGTCGTTTCGCACGCCGCAGCCCGCTCCCTGATCAAGGCTGCAAGATCGTCTACAACCGCGCGGTCCAGCTTGAGTGACGCGAACTCGGCCACTACGGACTCGATCTTCGCCTGAACGAGTTCAGCAATGCTCCGGACCCTCTGCCGAACAAACGGCCAAGTCATGCCGGCATCGTCAGCGAACTTCTCCCATCCCCTTGCATCGAGTTCACCAAGTGTTGCCCGTTTACCAATCTTCATCGCAAAGGACCTCGAAAGGTCCCGATAGTAGGCGGTGCAGAGAAGGTCATAGAGCGGTGCGAGCCTGGGAGAACCGCTTCGGTAGAGAATCGAAAAGTTCTTCCCGTGGGCGTCGTCATTGCCAACGATCACGTTGAAGATCGCAGCATCGAGAAGCGCGATAACGTCCAATGCCGGCGCTTTGGAGCACGCACGCAGAAGGTCGAAGCAGTCCACGAAAGCGGGGCCTCCGTCGCAGGCGTACTTCTTCTCCGGTGGCCTTCCAAGTGCCTGGCAGAAATCCTCTTGGTGAATTCTGTACACGTGGCCGTCGGCGCCGAAGAAGCGGTCATACCGCTCGATCAGAAGAAACGTTCTGTCGCTGACGGTCCGCGGCTCGACGTGAGCGACCTTGAGTTCAACTGCGCGAGCGAGCCGCATGACGAATGCTTCGTTCTCGGTCGTGCCATTGAACCGTTCGATGGGGGGCTTGAGGATGTGTGTGGTGGGTTGTCCAGGTGCCGGCAGTGCAACTGCGTTGTCCACGAGAACCACAGGCACCTTCGGTTGCGCGCCGGCCAGTGAGAGCCGCAATCCTTCTTGGCCAGTGAGAAAGGGGCGACGCGGGATGTCGTCCAACACCTCGAGCAACGCCACATCATCGAGCCGCGTTGGCTGTCGCTGGGAGAGCACAACTGACGACGGCGTTCCAGGCGGGAGCAGCTCTACCGCCCCAGCGACTTCGCCGCCTAGCCGATCGAGAAGTGAGAAGTCATTCGCAACGGATACACCGAGCAACTGGGCGACGGCCTCTCGTTGGCTCTCTTCAGGGAGCAGGCCGGCAAAAAAAGGCCGGCACTCCCTTTTCGTAAAGGCGTTCTCCCTCTTTGGCAGCGAAGCCGATAGGGGAGGTGTGTCGGGGTCTGCAAGCCATGCCGGGCCATAAACGAAACTGAGTTCGCCATGCCGGTTCTCAGTCAGTTGGCCGACGACTCGTTTGTCCCACCAGACGTCAAGAACGCGCTTCACGGCTACGGCCCCCCCAACGGTTCGAGAGGCGGGGTGATCTCGACGGAGCATCCGAGTGCAAACAAGACCTGTAGCGTTTTGCCGAGTTGCACGGTGGGCTTCCCGCCCTCCAGCTCAACGATGAACCGCAGGCCGACGCCGGCGGCACCCGCGAGTTCGTCCTGTCGCATTCGGCAGGCCTTGCGGGTCGATCGCACGATACGGCCAACATCTTCGGGATTGAGAGAGCGAACTGGCATTTCTTTACCGAACGGGAAATATTCGAGGTATTTGGATCCATTATGGCACGAAATGTCCCGATCGGGAAATATGCGTGGCTTTTAGACCAAAAAGCCCAAAATTATCCCGAACGGGAAAGGCGTGTTGGTGTCTATTTTCCTTGAATTAATACCGCTGTTTCATCCAAGTCTGTGAGTTTCTGGCCGCGCCCTTTTCGGTGTTTGATCTGTCTAGCAAATCGTGCGGTTAATGACGGGTTTTTCGACTTCGCCAATCCCTGCCCGACGGATCCCCGGCCCAATCTCAGCCGCGAGTTCCTGACCTCCTCGAGGGTGGCCGTGATCGAGGCCGTCATGGACAACGGCCGCCACATGGCCCAGACGGCCGCCCACCTCACCGATCACGTCATCCCGCCGGTGCCGGTGCGGCAGTGGCTGATCTGGGTGCCCAAGCGATTGCGGGGCATGCTCGCCGACCGGCCCTGGAGGATCCTCGCGATCCGCCGCGCGGGGGGCGGGACTATAGGACGGCTGGGCAATCGCCACAACGCGTGTTTCCCCCGGCGCCTACTGGCCCGAACCGGCTTCGTGCTGCCCACGCCGCATCGCCTGACGCTCGCTTCGAACATCCTGTTCTTCGCTCGCTCGGATGCCGCCTGCGCGTCGCCATCCTGGCTGCGCTGCTGGTCGGCATACGCCGGCTCCCGGGGCATGGGCAGCCCAAAGCCTCCCTCTTCCCGAGTGGACGGAGGCTCGGGCCTGCACATGCCTTCTCGCGGGCTATGGAAGCGAGCGCAGGCAGGATGCCGAAAGCGAAGCGGACATGCAGTGAGCGCGGGACACGATGTCCCGGGCGAACGTCCGCCGAGAGGACATGTGCAGGCCCGAGCCGGTTTGGGCGAGTGGAGCCCGCTCAGGACCTGGCGTATCGCGCCGCCATGTCGGCGAGGGTGATGCACTTCACCTTGCCGGCGTTGCCGGCCTGGCCGAATTGCACCATCCGCTCGGCGCAGACCTTCTTCATCGCCTCGCGGGACGGCTTGAGGTAGTCGCGCGGGTCGAACTTCTCCGGGCTCTCGGCGAGCACCTTGCGGATCGCGCCGGTGATCGCCATCCGGCAGTCGGTGTCGACGTTGATCTTGCGGACACCGTGCTTGATGCCCTTCTGGATCTCCTCGACCGGCACGCCCCAGGTCTGCGGCATCTTGCCGCCGAACCGGTTGATGATGTCCTGCAGTTCCTGCGGCACGCTCGACGAGCCGTGCATCACGAGGTGGCAGTTGGGCAGCTTCGAGTGGATCTCCTCGATCCGCTTCATGGCGAGCACGTCGCCGTCGGGCTTGCGGGTGAACTTGTAGGCACCGTGGCTCGTGCCGATCGCCACCGCGAGCGCGTCGACGCCGGTGGCCGCCACGAACCGGGCCGCCTCGTCGGGATCGGTCAGGAGCTGGTCGTGCGAGAGCTTGCCCGTCGCGCCGTGGCCGTCCTCGGCCTCACCCTCGCCGCTTTCGAGCGACCCGAGGCAGCCGAGCTCGCCTTCCACCGACACGCCCTGCCGGTGGGCGAGCTGCACGACCTCCTTCGTGACCTTCACGTTGTAGTCGAAGTCGGCCGGCGTCTTGCCGTCGTCCGCGAGCGAACCGTCCATCATCACGCTCGTGAAGCCGTGGTCGATCGCGCTCTGGCAGGTGGCCGGCGAGTTGCCATGGTCCTGATGCATCGCGATCGGAATCAGCGGATAGAGCTCCGCGGCGGCGAGCATGAGGTGGCGGAGGTAGTTGTCCTGGCTGTAGCTGCGGGCCCCCCGCGAGGCCTGCACGATCACGGGCGAGTCGGTCTCCTTGGCCGCCTCCATGATCGACTGGATCTGCTCCATGTTGTTGACGTTGAACGCAGCGAGGCCGTAGCCGTGTTCGGCGGCGTGGTCGAGCAGGATCCGCATGGGGACGAGCGGCATGGGAGCATCTCCAAGGGCTGGGTGGCGGGGGGCGGGGGGCTGGGAGGCGGGGCCGTCCGGGCTGGCAACTGGCGGAGCATACGGGAAAAGCCGGCGTGGTAGAATCCCCTCGCCGTCCTGGCAGAACTCCGGACATCCCGGTTCATGGACCTTCGCCCCGCCACCGATCCGCTCCGCAGTTTTCTCTACGTGGCGGGGGGGTGGGCCTGCGTGGGCCTGGCGATGATCGGCGCGGTGCTGCCCCTGCTGCCGACCACGCCGTTTCTGCTGCTGGCGAGCTGGTGTTTCTACCGCGGCTCGCCGCGGATCCACGCCTGGCTCCACCGCTCGCAGTGGTTCGGCCCCACCCTGGACGACTGGCACCACTATCACGGCATCCGCCGCAGCCTGAAGCATCGGGCGATCGTGATGGTCGTGGCCGTGGTCGCAATCAGCCTCTTCTATAGCGCGCTGCCGTGGTGGCTGCGGTACGTGGTACTCGGCCTCGTGGGCGTCGGCCTCTACACCATCTGGACGGTGCCGACGCTTTCGGACGACGCGCCGAAGCCCCCCCGCACGCTCGCGGAATGACCGCGGTCACTCGAGCCGGGTGTCGGGCTCGGGCAGCCAGTGCGTGAGAATCGCGCCCACGAGGGCATAGCCTCCCGCGACACAGGCCCCCACCACGGCGATCCGCAGCGGATTCGGCGGTGTCGCAGCGGCGAACGTCAGCGTGAGCCACGCCGCGGCCGTGCCCAATACGCGGCCGCCGATGTTCGCCGCGAAGCTCTCCCCCGTGCCCCGCAGGTGCGTGGGGAAGACGTGCGGAATGTAGTTGCCCCAAAAGCTGAACTGGGCCACCGTGAGCAGTCCGGCGAGGAAGATGCCTGCCTTGACCCAGGGGAGCGATTCGGCGTTGCCCAGCTGCGTGGAGATCCACCAGAACAGCGCCGGCACGACGACCAGCGCCGGCCACTGAAACACCCGCAGAAGCGTTCGCCGACTGGCGATCCGGAGCGCCGCGAAGGCGAGCAGCACGCGGCCCACGAGCCCGCCCACTTCCTGGAAGATCGTGACCTGGGCCACCGCCTCGTCGGTGGCGTTGCCCGCCACGCCCTTGAGCCGGGCGGCCGTCGGCGCCGGCTTGCCCGCCTTTTCGGCCGCGGCGACCGCCTCCTCCCGCGCCGCCTGCGCGGTGGCGAGGATCGCTGCATGCCCCTTCGGCCCGCCGAGGATCTGCGGCAGCTGCTGGATCGCACCGAACGCGATCCCGTAGCTGGCGGCGAACACCAGCGTGGTGACGATCGTCGTGCGGACGAGCGCCGGGCTGAACAGCTCGCGGAGGCTCGGCCGCCGCAGCGTGCCGGCCGCCTTCTTCTCGGCCCAGACCGGGCTCTCGGGGAGGAAGGGCCGGATCAGGATCAGCGGCAGCGCGGGAATCACGCCGGAAATGAGCGTGTACCGCCAGGCCTCATGGCCTCCCTGGATGGCCGGCATGAGGTCGGCATAGCGTGCGGCGAGCACGTTGGCGGTGCCGACGAGCAGCCCGCCGAGCGATGAGAAGGCCTGCGTCCAGCCGAGCACCCGCTCCCGCTGCTCGCGGTCGGGAAACAACTCCGCCAGCCAGGCGACGGCCGCCACGAACTCCACGCACACACCGATGAACACGAGACAGCGGAAGAAGAGCAGCTGCGGGAGCGATGTCGCATAGCCGGCCGCGAAAGCCGCAAAGGCGTAGAGCAGGATGCTGAACGTGAGCACGCGGCGCCGCCCGAGCAGGTCGGTGAGGTAGCCGCCGACGAGCCCGAACACGCCGCCGGCGATGGCCGGCACGAAGAACAACGCCCGGGCCCACTTTGCATACTCTGGCGACCCCGGCACGAGCAGCGGCACGCCCTCGGCCGACATGCCGCCGAGCGCCGCCAGCGCCGGCTTGATCACCAGCGGCAGCATCAAGAGCTCGTAGATGTCGAACGCGAACCCGAGCGCCGCGATCGCGCACACGAGCCAGCCGGTGAGCGAAAGGCGGCCGGACGCCGTGGTGCCGACGGACGACGATGAACCCATGGGGCGACTCCGAAAAAGACACGTGCCGGTCGGGCGGACAGCCTACCGGCACGAGCGGCCCACACGCGACGGTCGGGCCGTCGTCCTCGCCCCGCGTGCACGACCGACGGGCTGATCACTGAGGACCGATCGACGGTGGATTCTTCGCGAGGAAGTCGCGCGGGCCACGGGTCGTGTAGTAGGGGTAGGCCACGGCTCCCGTCGGCGGGCCGGCCGGCTGCGTGCCGCCGTAGTCGCTCGCGGCCAGCGCCGCCTTCTCCTCGGGCGACAGGTGGTGCTTGGCGAGACCGCCGTAGCGACCGGTATGCGGCACGCGACAGGTGCCTCCCGGGCAGTCGCGGCAGCCGCCCGCCTGGCAGGCACCGGTCTGGCAGGCACCGGTCTCGCAGTCGCCCGTCGGGCAGCCGCCGTCCTGGCAGTCGCGGCAGCCGCCGTCCTGGCACGGGCCGCCGTGATGCCTGGCATGATGGGCGTAGGGGCCGTCGGTGTTGAGCAGGAACAGGCGATCGATGATCGAGCAGCCGCCGGCACCGGCGACGAGGACCACCAGGGCGGCGAGCGAGAACACGCGTTTCATGGCAGGGGTTTCCGCATGGGCGGCCGAGCTGCCGGCGGCGAACCACCGCCCCGCGCACTCCTCCGCGTCACGGGTCGTATCGGTCGCACCGCACGCGCCGATTGAGGAAACCCTGCGGGTGGCAAACTGGGCAAGTGGCGAAGCGGCTTGCCCCGGCTCGTGCCGGCCTCCCGCGGCGGTCGCCCGCAGGTGCGACCGCTCGTGAGCCGAGGGGCACCTTGGCTGCCCCTCCGGCGACAGGGCTTCGCACGGGCCATGGATGGCAATCCTGTTGGGCACGGCAGGTTCCGCCAGCCGGGACAGCCGTTTGTTGACAGCTTCGGCATGCTATCCGACCGTCGCGTGGGTCGGGGTTGCCCGTGCCCTCTCGCCTCCTCAGTCGAAATACGAGAAGGCTCGGGTCTGGACATGCCCTCTCGCGGGCTATGGGAGCGAGCGCAGGCAGGATGCCGAAAGCGAAGCGGACATGCAGCGAGCGCAGGACAGGATGTCCGGAGCGAACGTCCGCCGAGAGGGCATGTCCAGACCCGAGCCGGGTTGAACGAGTTGAGTTCTGACCCACCACAAGCAACGGCCGTGCAAAGCCGCCATCGTCAGCCGGCGAAGCGGCTGACGATGAGCGAGATGTTTTGGCCGCCGAACCCGAAGCTGTTGGAGAGGGCGTGGTCGCACTTTGCTTCGCGGACCTTGTTCGGCACGTAGTCGAGGTCGCAGTTGGGGTCGGGGGTCTCGTAGTTGATCGTCGGCGGCAGGAGGCCGTCGCGGATGGCGAGCAGGCAGACGATGAGCTCCGTGGCGCCGGCGGCCGCGATGAGATGCCCCATCATGCTCTTCGTGCTCGATACGGGAATCTTGTAGGCGTGCTCACCGAACACCTTCTTGATCGCGAGCGTCTCCACCTTGTCGTTGACGTCGGTGCTCGTGCCGTGGGCGTTGATATAGTGGATGTCGTGCGTGCCGAGGCCGGCGTCCTGGAGGGCCATCGTGATGCAGGAGGCGGCTCCGCGGCCCTCGGGGTGGGTGTCGGTGATCCGGTAGGCGTCGGCCGTCGAGCCGTAGCCGATCACCTCGCCATGAATCTTCGCCCCCCGCTTCTTGGCATGCTCCAGTTCCTCGAGCACCACCATCGCGGCCCCCTCGCCGAGCACGAAGCCGTCGCGGTCGTTGTCGAACGGCCGGCTCGCGCGGGTGGGCTCGTCGTTGCGGGTCGAGAGCGCGGTGAGCAGGTTGAAGCCCGTCACCCCGAACGGATGGATCATGCTGTGGGCGCCCCCGGAGAGCATCACGTCGGCCTCGCCCCGCCGCACGATCTCCACCGCCTCGCCGATCGCCTGACTCGAGGCGGCACAGGCCGTGAGGCAGTTGAGATTCGGCCCCTGGGCGTCGAACATCGCGGCCAGGTGGCCGGCGGGCATGTTGGGCTCCTGCTCCACCTCGGCGAGCGGGTGCAGCGTTTCCAGGCCGAGCTTCGTGAACTTGGCCACGTCGAGCGACTCGCCCTCGATCGCCGCCATCATCATCCGCGTGAAGGCGTCGAAATCCTGCTGCCCTTCGCCACTGCCGAGATACACGCCCAGCCGGGTCGGATCCGCGGGCAGGCCCTGCGGTAGCCCGGCATCGGCCATCGCCTGCAGGGCCGCGCCCGCGGCGAACCGCGTATGCCGGCCGCAGAAGTGCCACAGCTTCTCGTCCTGCCCCTCGTCGGTGATGTCCCAGCCGCGGACCTCGGCGGCGATCTTGGTGGGGAACTTCGAGGCGTCGAACACCGTGGTGCGGCCGACGCCCGACGCGCCCGCGATCAAATTCTTCCAGAGCGGCTCCACCCTCGTGCCCAGCGGCGTGATGCAGCCGATTCCCGTCACGACCACCCTGCGCCTGCCGGCCACCATGCTGTCACCCTCCGTGAAACAACTCCCTCGCCGCCCCGTGGCGGCTCACCAGTCGGGGCGGGCCAGCGGCTGGCCGGCCTCGTCGCGGCCGACGTCGTAAATATGCATGTGGTCGAGCCACTGCAGCAATTCAGCCGGCTCGAAGAGCTGCGGCACGCCCTCGCCCGGCTCCAGGTGCGCGAAGAACAGTTCCGCTTCCCCCTGCACCCGGTCGCCTACGGTGCTCTTCACCTTCGTGAGCGAGCCCCCCGGCTTGAGGTCGAGGATCTCGGCATGAAATCGGATCGAGTCACCGGGCACGGCATCGAAGTGAAACTCCGCCGCGGCCACCTTGGCGAGCACCACCCGCCGATTGAAATCGATCGCATCGGCCACGAGCAGCCCGGCGGTCTGGGCCATGCCTTCGACCACCAGGGAGTTCGGCATCAAGGCCGCGCCCGGAAAATGGTCGTGCATGTGCTCTTCGGCGAGCGACACGTTTTTGACGGCCGTGGCCCGCTTGGCACGCACGAACTCGTCGAATCGATCGACCCAAAACCAGCGCATCGGTCCTCGTCGCCTACGGGCAGCCCTTCGTGATCAGCCGGATCAGCCGGCCACCTTGCTCGCCACGTAGCGAACCATGTCTTCCACGGTCAGCGTATTCGCGAAGTTCTGCACGCTCGGGTTGGCCTCGAACTTGGCCAGATCGGCGAACGGCATGCGGGCCTTGAGGGCGGCGAGGCCGGCGGCATTGACCTTGCCGTTGGACACGAACTCCGTGCTCGACAGCACGTCCTCGGGAAAGAGTTCGCCGCGGGAAATCTTGATGCCGAACGCCTTCTCCAGCCGGAACACGATGTCGAGAAAGTCGATCGACTCGGCCCCGAGGTCGCCGACCATCGTCGCCTCGGGGGAGACGTCCTCCTCGTCGACACCGAGGGCCTCCACGAGGGCAGCTTTCACCTTGTCGAAGATTTCATCGCGGGACGGCATCGACGGCTCACCTTGAAAACGAGGGAAAGGAAAACGGGGATAGGAAAACGGGGAAAGAGCCAACCGGGATAAAAAGCGGCTGGCGCGTGTGTGGTTGTAATGCGGATTCGTCCGCATGGGAACCCGAATCGGTCATTTTTCGGGGCGGAACGCCGGAACCCGGGAGAAAACCGCCTCTACCGTGCCGCGGCGGCCAGCGGCACACGACCGCCCGCCGGAGCGACGAGGGCGGCCGGAAGGGGGCCGCTGCCGGCCGCCCTGCCCACGCCGTGGAGCACGGCCCACATCTTTCTCAGTTCGGCCCGCACCCTGGCGTCGAGGGCGGCCCCGTGGGGTGTGCGATCGGCGAGGTTGTACCGCGCCAGCACCAGACGGGCGGTCAGGCTGGTCCGTTCTCCAACGCTCCCGGTCGCCTTCACCTTCGTGTGGGCGGCGTCCTGCGACAGCACCTCCACGGTCACCGTCAGCGTGCGGCCCGGCTGCACGAAGTCGCCATATTTCACGTTTCGCGCCTCGCGGAGGACGACGATGCTGTGGGCGAAGTCCTCGCCCAGCCGGATCGTCCAGGCGGCCGCCTGGGTCAACGCCTCGAGCATCATCACGCCGGGCAGCACCGGGAATCGGGGGAAGTGGTCGGCGAGGTATTCCTCGGACAGCGACACGGCCTTCATCGCCGTGATGCTCTTCCCGGGCTCGATCGCCACGACCCTGTCCAGCAGGGTGAACCGCATGCCGTGTCCTTTCGTCTCGAACCGCTCTCCGCGGTCGAGAGTATACGGTGCGGTCCATCCCCCACAACGCCCAGGTGTTGTTTTCGGGAGGCGGGCCGCGAATGATTCCCTCGCTCCAGGGACGGTGCCTTCGTCCACCCTTCAGGAGCAGTGCCCATGGCCACGTTTCATGCCGGGATCGCGCCCCGTCTCGAGGATGTGCGCGACGAGTTCGATCGCCTCTGGACTTCGCTCACCACCGCACCGCCGCTGCACGGCTGGCCGGCCGCCCCGGCCGAACGGCCGTTCCCCGCCGTGAACGTGGCCGAGAGCGATGAGGCGCTCGTGGTCGAGACGGAGCTGCCCGGCCTCGATGCGGGGGATGTCGACATCTCCGTCGCCGGTGACGAACTGGTGCTGCGCGGCTCGCGCGCCGGTCGACCCGAACAGCCCGAGGGCGACGGCGAGCAGCCGGCGACCGTCACCTGGCACCGCCGCGAGCGGGGCAGCGGCACGTTCGAGCGGCGGATCGAGCTGCCGGTGGCCGTCGATGCCACGCGGGTCGAGGCCCGACTCGTCGACGGAGTGCTCACGGTCACCTGCCCGAAGGCACCCCAGGCGCAGCCCCGCAGGGTGACGGTGCGGTCGTCGTGACCGCCCCACCCGGCTGCGATCGACTCGGTATTCCCCTCACACTCTTCCCCCCATCGTCATCGAGGAGCCCATTCATGGCCACTGAAACCCAGACGGAACTCACCTACCGCCCCAACGTCGACATCTGCGACCGCGGGGCCGAGGTGCTCATCGTCGCCGACGTGCCGGGCGCCACCCCCGACGCGATCGACGTCTCGTTCGACGACGGCGTGCTGTCGGTGCATGCGCCGGTGCCGGCCCGAACCCTGCCCGGCAGGTCCCTGCGGCAGGAATACGGGATCGGCGCGTACCGTCGGTCGTTCAAGCTCGGCGAGGGCTTCGATGCCTCGCTCATCTCGGCGGAGTGTCGCCGCGGCGTCCTCGAGATCCACGTGCCGCGGCTCGCGGCCGTGCGGCCCCGCAAGATCGCCGTGCGGACCGCCTGACCCGCCTCCCCCCACCCCCCGCGCCGCGTGCGTTGTCCCCGCCTGCTGTCGATCGTGTTCCTGACCGTTCCATTCACCTCCCGAGAGAAGGAGATCCATCATGAGTCTGATTCCTTTTCGCACGAAGCGGGCCACGGGCATGGAGCCGGGGAGTCTCGCCACCCTGGCCGACTTCCGCAACGAGATGAACCGGCTGTTCGAAGGTTTCTTCAGCCGACCGCTCCAGACGCCCTCCTGGTTCGAGACGGTCGAACCGGGACGGTGGCTGCCGGCGATCGACATGTCGGAGACCGACAGGCAGATTTGCGTCCGGGCCGAACTGCCGGGAATCGAGCCGAAGGACGTGGACGTGAGCGTGTCGGAAGACCGCCTGGTGATCGCGGGGGAGAAGAAGTGCGAGAAGGAGGAGAGCGGCGAGGGCTGGACGCACCGCGAGAGCCACTCCGGCAGCTTCAGCCGGGCCATTCCGCTCCCCGAGGCCGTCGATCCGGCGAAGGTCACGGCCCGCTATGACAAGGGCGTGCTCACCGTCGAACTGACCAAGTCTCCCACGAGCACCAGCCGCAAGGTGCCCGTGCTGGCGGGTTCCCCGTAACGGAGGCTCGATCGCCCGCTATGCTGACGGCCGCGGGAGGCGCTCGCCTCCCGCGGCCTTTCGCGTTTCGTGAGCCCCGCATCCACATGCCGCTCGTCCTCACGCCGCTCTCGATGGCCGGCGGACCGCTGTCCGTCGACCTCTCCGGCATCGTGCCGCACGCGATCCGCGACCTCGACCGCGCCGACATCGCTCGCCTGCCGATCCACGCTGACGGCCGACGAGCCCAACTGGGCGAGGTCTTCGGGCTGGCCGGCGAGCCGACGGATGAAGTGCTCGAGTGCCGTGGCGACTTCACACGCGTGCACCATGTCGGCGCGAGCATGACCTCCGGACGCATCGACGTGGCCGGCGACGTCGGCCGCCACGCCGGCGCGGGGATGGCCGGCGGCATCCTCGCCATCTCCGGCTCCGCCGGCGATTGGCTGGCGGCCGAGATGACCGCCGGCGAGGTTTGGGTCGGCGGCAGCGTGGGCGACAATGCCGCGGCGGCCCTGCCCGGCAGCCGGTTCGGCATCCGCGGCGGGCTGGTGGTCGTACGCGGGAGTGCCGGATCGCTCGCGGGAGCGAGAATGCGGCGTGGCATCCTGGCGATCGGCGGCGACAGTGGCGAGGCCGCGGGGTTCGAAATGCGGGCGGGCACGGTGGTGATCGGTGGCCGCGTCGGCCCGCGGGCCGGCCTGGGGATGCGTCGCGGGTCGGTGATCGCCCTGTCCGACCGGCCGGCCGTGCCGCCGACGTTCCGGCGCGGTGCGACCTGGCAGCCCCCCTTTCTCCCGCTCCTGTTCCGCCGGCTGGAGCGGGGCGGCTTCGCCCCTGCCCACCCCTCCCCCAGCGCTCCCTGGCAGCACTGGCACGGCGACATGCTGACGGGAGGCCGTGGCGAACTCTTGTTTCCCGCGTGACGGCGTCCGGCAGCGGGATCGCGCCCCCCGATCTCCCGATCCCATCGCTTCCGCCCCGGGGGGTTGTGTGGGGAAACGCCGGATTTTCGCGGGCCGGCTTTCGCCGCCCCGGTTCATCGGCTAGCCTTCAGGGTTCCCAGGTTTCAGCCTCCACCAACACCTATGCCCACGATCAGCCAACTCGTCCGTAGCCGGCGCCGTCCCAAGCGCAAGTTTTCCAAGTCGCCCGTGCTCGACCGGTGCCCGCAAAAGCGCGGCGTCTGCCTGCAGGTCCGCACGATGACCCCCAAGAAGCCGAATTCGGCCCTGCGGAAGATCGCCCGCGTGCGACTGTCCAATCAGAAGGAGGTGACGGTCTACATTCCCGGTGAAGGCCACAACCTTCAGGAGCACTCGATCGTGCTCATCCGCGGTGGCCGAGTTCGCGACCTCCCGGGCGTCCGCTATCACATCATTCGCGGTGCGCTCGACACGCTCGGCGTGCAGGGACGCAAGCAGTCGCGGAGTCTCTACGGCGCCAAGAAGGGCTGATCCCCGCACACACGCACACCCTGACACCGACCACGAAAGACCACGACGATGGGAAACATCACCGCCAGCCGCGAACAACTCCGCCCCGATCCTCGGTATGGTTCGCTCCTCGCCAGCAAGTTCATCAACTGCCTGATGGAAGACGGCAAGAAGAGCGTCGCCCAAAACATCTTCTACAAGGCGATGGACATCGTCGCCAAGAAGATCACCGACGTCGAGCCGATCGAGGTCTTCAACCGGGCGCTCGAGAACGTGAAGCCCGCCGTCGAGGTCCGCTCGAAGCGGGTGGGCGGTGCCGCCTACCAGGTGCCGATGCAGGTGAATCGCAACCGGCAGCAGTCCCTGGCGATCCGCTGGCTTCTCCAGGCCGTTCGCGAGAAGAAGGGGCGGGGCACGTTCGAGAAACTGGCGGAGGAGATCATCGCCGCCTACAAACGGGAAGGTGCCGCCGTCACGAAGCGGGATAACGTGCACCGCATGGCCGACGCCAACAAGGCCTTCGCCCACTTCGCCTGGTAGCCACTTCGCCTGGTAGCCACTTCGCCTGGTAGCCACTTCGCCTGGTAGCCACTTCGCCTGGTAGCCGCTTCGCCTGGTAGCCGCTGGCCGTCGGTGACGGCCGTCTAACGAACCAGCACCCGCGCGGGCAGCATGAACTGCGGTGTTCCGGAGCAGACCTGCACGAGCGTGTCGGCCTCGGCGGCCAGCACGTCGAGGCCGGGCAGACTGCCGATCCGGGCGAGCATCAACAGCCGCAGGGCGGCGAACGGATCCGAAAGCGGGCGAGCGCTGCCGAACAGATCGTCGAGCAGCCCCTTGGGTTTCGGGAGGAGCAGTCGCTCGGTCGTCTCCTCGGCGGCGATGCCGGCCAGCTTCCGGGCCTCGTCGATCGCATCGTCGAGCGTGCCGAGCCGATCCACCAGTCCCGCCTCCTTCGCCATCCGTCCGGTAAAAACGCGGCCTGCTGCCAATTCCAGCACGCGATCGGGTTCGAGCCCGCGGCCGGCCGCCACCTTCGACGTGAACAGCCGGTACACCTCCTCCATCGTGTCCCGAAACGCCTCGCGTTCATGGTCCTTGAACGGTGTCGCCATCGAGAGCCAGCCGGCATTGCGACCGCGACTGACGACATCGGTGTGCACGCCCACCTTCTCCAGCGCGTCGCCGACGGCGACCTTGCCGCCGACGACCCCGATCGAACCGGTGAGCGTGCCTGGGGCGGCCACGATCCGGTCGGCGGCGACGGCGATGTAGTACCCGCCGCTGGCGGCGGTATCGGAGAGGCTGGCCACGACCGGCTTGCGGCACCGCTCGGCCTCGCGCCAGATGAGGTCGCTGGTCAGGGCCGATCCGCCGGGGGAGTCGATCCTCAGCACGATCGCCGCCACCTTGTCGTCCCGCTCGGCATCGCGGATCGCGGCGATCACGGCATCGGGACCGGCGACACCACCGGCGAGCAGATCGTCCCGGCCGCCCGCCTCACGGATCTCTCCCGTGACGTGCACGACCGCGATCCGCTTCGCCTTGCCGGCCGGCGTGTCCTGCGCCTGCCCGGCAAGCAGCTCCATCAGTTTCACGAGGCCGGCCAGGCCCGAAAAGTCGTCGTCGATCTTTCGCCGTGCGTAATCCCGCGCCAGCTTGGGCTCCTCCACCTTGATCCGCTTCGCCAGCGACGCGACCGCCTGATCCTCGTAGCCCACGGCATCGACGAGCCCGGCCTCACGGGCGGCGTCGGCCGGAAACACGCCGGTATCGACGAGTTCTCGCACGCGCTCCACGGAGAGCTTCCGGTCCGCGGCCACCCGCTCGATCAGCTGCTCGAACAGATCTCCCACGAAGCCCTCGTACTGGGCCCGCAGCTGGGGGCTCATGCTCGCGCGTGTGAGCGGCTCGGCAGCCCCCTTGAACTCTCCGACTTGCAGGATCTCCGCATTGACGCCGAGGCGGTCGAGCAACGCCTTGAAGAACGTCACCTCGGCCCGAACGCCGGTGATCTCGAGCGTGGCGGCGGGGGCGAACGTGATCGAATCACAGGCCGACGCGACGAGATAGGCCCCCGCGGCCCCGCTCACCAGATGCGCGGCCACCGGTTTGCCTGCCCGCCGCAGGCGGCCGATCGCCGCCCGCAGTTCATCGATCCGAGCCCGCCCCAGGCCGGGGGAGTCGATGGCCACCAGAACAGCCTTTACGCGGCTGTCGTTCGCCGCCCTGTCGAGCCGCTCCACGATCCGGTGGAGGTGGGGCGCGAGATCGGCCAGCAGCCCCCCCTGCCCCACGCCGTCCGGCAGGCTGCCCGCGACCGCCACATGGGCGATCGTGGCCACGGCCTGCCTGCGGCCCGGCTCTGCCACCGCCGGCTCTGCCACGGCGAGGTCGCCTCCGCCCGCTGCCTGCCAGGCCATAACGCCGCACATGACAGCCCACGCAGCCGCTCCAGTTCCGCGAAAACAGGGCATTTCGTCGCTCCTCTGGGAGGGTAGCACCACGTCGATATCCTACCGGCTGCCCGGCATTTCGAAAAAACTTTTCCGCCCCTTTTTCGCCCCCCTTGAAAATGAACGATCGTATAGTAAGATACTGGCGTTCATACCACGTGCCGAGAGCCTTTCACCGTCGATCGCAATCTGTCGTTTTTATCCCCGAGACTCGTTTTTATCCCCGAGGAAAGCGGACTTCCGCTCGTCATTCATGACCACCGCATCGAAACGTCGCAGCTCGTCCAAGCGTTCTCCCTCCGCCCGCAACGGTTCTGGGAGACCGAAGCCCCGGCGCGTGGCCGCCGCCGCCGCCGCCCTTCGCGGCAACCCGCTCGGCCTCGCGACCAGCGTCACCGAAGCCGATGCGGGCGATGCCCCGACCGAGCGGCAGATGGAGATCTACGCCTTCATTCGCGACAAGATTCACTCCCGCGGCTACGGCCCCACGGTGCGGGAAATCGGCCAGGCATTCAAGATTCGGTCACCCAACGGGGTCGTCTGTCACCTGAAGGCCTTGGAGCGGAAGGGCCTCATCACCCGCGGCCGCAACATGTCGCGGGCGATCGAACTGGTGAACGAACCGGCACATCTCCGCGGACTGCCGATGGCAGGGTGGGTGGCGGCCGGTGCGCTGCGGACGGCCGACGAACAAGGAGAACGGATCGATTTCGAGAGCCTGTTCAATCGTGACAACCACTTCGTGCTGAAGGTGATGGGCGACTCGATGATCGATGCCCAAATTGCCGACGGCGACTGGGTGGTGATCCAAAAAAAGCAGTCCGCCCACGCCGGTGACATCGTGGTGGCGCAGACGGATGAAGGCGAAGCAACGCTCAAGCAGTGGTTTCCGGAACGCGACCGGATCCGGCTGCAGCCGGCGAACTCGTCGATGAAGCCGATCTACGTCAAAACGGCGAAGGTGCTCGGCGTGCTTGTCGGCGTCGTCCGCAAGACGTGATCCGTCACGCGGACCGCTCGGCAGGCGCTTCCTGCAATTGATGCAGCTTGTTGTAGAGCGTCTTCAGGCTGATGCCGAGTTCATCGGCGGCCCGCGGCTTATTGCCGCGGTGCCGCTCGAGGCTTGCGAGAATCGCCTGCATCTCCAGTTCGCGGAGCGTCACGGGCCTCGAGGCCGCAGCCGGCGGCGGCGGCGCGGCGACGACCGATGACGTGGGGGGCGTGGCAGGCCGGGGCTCGCTGGGTGGCCTCATGCCGCCGAGGCGAGCCGGGAGGTGTGCGACCGTGAGCGGCAGTGCGTCGCAGAGCACGAGCGCGTGCTCCACCACGTTTGCCAACTCGCGGATATTCCCCGGCCACTGGTGGGCGGCCAGCGCGCCGAGGAAGGCCGGCTCGGCCACGACCGCCTCCGGAGGCGTCTGGGGGCGTGACCGCCGCACGAAGTGCCACACCAGTTCCGGGATGTCGTCCCGGCGCTCGCGCAGCGGTGGCACCACGATCTCGAACGTGTTGATGCGAAACAGCAGGTCCTCACGAAACTCGCCCGTCGCGACCATCGCCTCCAAGGACCGGTGCGTGGCGCAGACCAGCCGCACGTCGACCGTGATCGGCTGGTTGTCGCCCACGCGGCGGATCTCGCCACTTTCGAGCACCCGCAGGAGCCGCGACTGAAGCGGCTTCGGCAGCTCACCGATCTCGTCGAGAAAGAGCGTGCCGCCATCGGCCACCTCGAACAGCCCGGCACGGTGCTCGTCGGCGCCTGTAAAGGCCCCTTTGCGATGGCCGAACAGCTCGCTTTCGACGAGATGCTCCGGCAGCGCGCCGCAGTTGACGGCGACGAGTGGTCCCACCGCCCTCGGGCTCCCCTCGTGGATCGCCCGTGCCACCAGTTCCTTGCCGGTGCCTGTCTCGCCCCGAACGAGCACGGCCGCCTCGCTCGCCGCAACTCGGCCGATCAGCTGCCGCACCTGCTCCAGCACCGCGGAGCCTCCCACGAGCTGCGTCGCTCCTTCGGCCCGCCGCACCCGCTGCTCCAGCGCCCGCAGCCGCGCGGTGAGCTCTCGTTTCTTTCGCACCCGCTCCAGCACCGCCTGGATGTCGGCGAGCTTGCAGGGCTTGGTGAGGTAGTCGAACACGCCGTGCCGCACCGCCGTGACGGCGCTCTCGACGGACGACTTGCCCGTCACGATCACGGTCTCGGTGTCGGGCGACGTCTCGCGCACACGCGCGATCACGTCGAGGCCGCCGGCGCCCGGCATGTCGAGATCGCAGATCACGCAGTCGTAGCTCGTGCGATCCAGGGCCGCGATCGCGGTGCGGCCGTCGGGGCAGATGGTGGCCTCGTGCCCCAGCCGCGGCAGCTCGATCCGCATCAATTCCTGCAGCGATGCCTCGTCGTCGGCGAACAACACCCGGAGCGGGCGAACAGGGGGCTTCATCGATTCATCCTTCGGTGGTGATCGGGGAATCAGATCGGGCATGGTCAGGCTGCCCGCGAGTCGCGGGCAGCCGTCACGCCGACCTCGGCCACGGGGAGCGTGACGCGGAACGTGGAGCCCCCTCCGGGGCCGGGGCTGGAGGCCTCGATGCGGCCTCCGTGGTCGGTGACGATGCGGTGGACGATCGAGAGGCCGAGCCCCGTGCCCTGCCCCGACTTCCGCCGCGTAAAAAATGGCTCGAAGAGATGCTCGAGCACCTCTTCGGTCATGCCACAGCCGTCGTCGGCCACCGTGAGCACGGCCTCGATCCCGCCGGTGAGCGACTCGGGCAGCGGGCTGCGGCGCACGGCGACCCGCACCCGCCCCTCGGCCTCGATCGAGTCGAGGGCGTTGACGAGCAGGTTGAGCACCACCTGCTTGATCTCCTGCGGATTCACCAGCGCGAGCAGGTCGCGGTCGTCCTCGATCTCGATCGTGCGGCCCTTGAAGCGGCCGACATGCTGCAGCATGTCGGCCACGTCGCGCACCAGCCCGAGGAGCGCGGTCGGCTGTCGCCGGACCTCTCCCAGCCGGGAAAAGTCGAGCAGCTTCTCCGTGATCCCTTTGCAGCGAAAGGCCTCGGCCTGGATGAGTTCGACGTAGCGACGGGCCACCTGCGCCTCCGCGTCGTCGGGCCCGGCCGGCTCGAGCCGGCTCTCGAGCGACTCGGCGCACATCGCGATCGAGGCGAGCGGATTGTTGATCTCGTGCGCGACACCCGCGGCCAGGAATCCCACGCTGGCCAGCTGCTCGCCGCGGATCACTTCGCGGGTGCGAAGCTGCACCTGCCTGTCGAGGTCGTCGCGGATTTCCTGGAATCGCGCCGTCATCGCATTGAAGGCGTCGGCCAGTTCGGCCATCTCGTCACGGGTGTCGAGCTGCAACCGATACGCGAAGTCGCCGGCAGCCACGCGGCGCGAGCCATGCCCCAGCTGCCGGAGCGGGCGAAACACCCACCGGTAGGTCAACGCACCGAGCGCGGCGAGCAGCACCACGGCCGCCGTCGCGACCGCCCAGGTCGTGAAGATGAGCGTGCGGTAGCGGGTGCGGACTTCGTTGGAGAGATCGTGCAGCCGCGCCTGGAGAAATGACGGCAGCTCCTCGGTGAGGTCGGCGAGCGATTCGAGCTGGGGCTCGACGTCGGCCAGCATGGCGCGGCGGGAGTCGGCGGGGCCGAGATCGACGCCGCCCCCCCGGCGGATGATCCCGTCGACGGATTCGAGGCAGCCCGCGATCCGCATGGCGGTGTCTCGCTCGCGGGTGCGGTCGGCGAACGGCATGTCGTCGAGTTCGTTGGCCGCCAGCTCCGCGCAGTAGCCGTCGAGGGCGGCCCCGGTGGCCACGATCCCGGCCACGAACTCCGTCACGGAGTCGGCATCGCCGGCGAGCGCCCGCGCGTGAGCCAGCCGCACCAGGCTCACGGAGTGCCCCAGCTGGGCTGCTCGGGGAAGCTCGGCCGCGCGGCACGACAGCGCCCGCACGAGACGGCGGTAGGAGTAGATGCCGAGAAAGCTGCTGGCCGACAGGACGGCGACCATCACGGCCACGAGCAGGCCGCCGAACAGGAGCTTTTCGCGAATCTGGCGGCGTTTCGGCACGCTGGAACTCCGGCTGCAGATGGACCGGGACGGTAGCACACACCGGCCTTGCCCGAAACGCCGAAACCACCGCCCTCACACGAGTCCCCAGCGTTTTCGCAGGGTCCATTCTCCGCACAGGCAACCCGCCAACAGGAGCAGCATCGGCCACGTATCCCACGGTGTGGCCGTCCACTGCTCGCGGGTCTCGAACTCCGGCGGCCGGTTCGCGATCTCCTCGAACACCGCCGGCAGCTCCTCGGGCAGCCGCACGCCGCCGGTCGTCGCCTCCGCCAGCTGCCTCATCAACAGCGGGTTGGCCCGCGGATTCGCCAGCTCGAGATCCTGACGAAACACGGTGAACCGTCGCGCGCATTCCTGCGGCTCGGTGACGCCCGGCCGCGTGCCCTGCACCACGAGCTTCCAGTCTCCGGGCTCGACACACTCCGTGATCTCCCCGCAGAACGTCTCGCCCCGGCGGACGACGCGAACGGGCCGCCGCTGGCCCGAGGGTGAGACGACGGTCGCCTCGAAGGTCGCGGCCGCCGGCAGCGTGCCATCGGCCGTGGTCATGCCGACGTCGAACGCGAGCGGCGTGCCCGGTGGAATCCGCCGCTGCGCGAGCCGCAGCCACACGGCGTCGGCCGCGGCGTCGTCCTGTTTCGCCAGCCAGAGGACGAGCTGCCGCCAGAACCGCTTGTGGGTGTCGGCGGCCCCTTGCATCACCCACCGCCAGGTGGAATCGACGGCGAAGGCCAGCACCCGGCCGGCACCGTACTCGCGGGCCACGAGCAGCGGCCGCCCATCGGCCGTCACGGCCAGCGGCTTCGCGGCGGGCACGAGCCGACCGAGGTCGTTCGCGCCATCGACGGGCGGCATGGCCTCCCAGGCGGCCCGCGTGGCGGCGGCATCGCTTCCCAGCCGCAGGATCGACACGCCTCCGAACCGTGGGTCGGGCAGCATCTTCAGCGGCCCCGGCAGATGCAGCCGCTCACGCACCGGCTCGTCGAACGGCTGCCGCGCGAGCCGGTCAGGCTCGAACGGCATGAGTGCCGCCAGAGGCGTGCTCCCCCAGCCGCCCGCCTCGAAGGCATGCATGCCCCCCAGCAGGCCGAGGCCCGTGCCGGCCTCGACGCGTGCCCGGAGCGTCTTCAGGTCTTCGGGCCGCAAGGCCGCCGCATCGAGGTCACCCACGAGCACGACGTCGTAGTCGCCGGCGAACGCCCGCGCGAGATCGACCGGCCAGCGGTCACGGGCCCCTGAGTCGATCCACTGAAAATCGACCTGCATGTCGGGACTCGCCGCGAGCGCACGGCGGAGGAACCGCTGCTCCACCCTCAGGGCTCCTTCGACATAGAGCACCCGCAGGCCGCCGTCGATGACATCGACGAACGTCGAGAGTTCGTTGTTGGCGACGATCACTTCCCCTTCCACCGGCTCGACCCGCAGCGTGAGCTTTCGCTCTCCCACCTCCGTCGGCGACCAGGCCAGCGTCACCGGCTCCTCCACGACCTCGCCGTCCGACCGCACTCGCGTCGCCGCCACCTGCTCCATCCGTCCATCGGCGACCTCGGCCAGCAGCCGCACCTCGGCCTCGCGCCCCGCGAACCCTTCCAGCCGCACGCGGCCCGCGACCTCGAGCGTGTTCTTCACCGACACCGTCTCTGCGGCCGCAAGATTCACGACGGCCGCATCCCTGCCCTGGCCGCCGGCCCGTTGCTGGCCGAATGTGACGCTCCACAGCGGCACGCCGGCGTCCGCCAGCCGCCGCGCCGCCGTCTGCGGCGGCAGGTCGCGCGGCGCATAGGCGTGCTGCCCGCCGTCGCCGAGTACGATCACGCCCGCGAGGCTGCGGCCCGCCGCGGCCCGCACCGCGTCGTCGATGGCCGCGCCGATCGCCGTCTCTTCCGCCGTGGCGGCCTCCCGCCACTCGCCCAGCGACAACGGCCTGCCATCCTTCGCGGCCAGCGGCCGGGCCTCTTTGTCGAACAGCCAGGCCGCGATCTCGAAGTCACCATCGGCGACGAGCCGGCGGGCTGCCGGCTCCGCGGCGGCGAGGGCCGCCTCCAGTTCCTGCCGGCGGGTCCGGCCGCCCGGCCCATCGGCCACCGTCATGCTCTTCGACACGTCGGCGAGCACGATCAGCGTCTGCTGCTGCCGCGCCTTCTGGCTGGCCACGAACGTGGGCCGCAGCAGGCAGGTGACCAGCGCCAGAAACGCAGCCAGCCGCAGGCCCACGAGCACGAGGAGCCTGCGGCCCCCGGCACGGGAGCGGTCCGGCGGCACGGCGACCAGCACCGCGGCGAGGAGAACCGCGATCACCGTGACGAGCGCCCACGACCCGACCGGGTCGAAGTGGAGCGAGACGTCTTCGAGCGTGGTCGCCGCGATCATGCCTCCACCTCCGGCACAGGCGGCGGGGACGGCCGCGGCGCCGGGGGCGGCACGGGGGGAGGTGTCGGCGACCGATCAGGCAGCGACGGCACCGCCTCGCCGTCACCGGCGGTCACCTCCGCGAAGGAGGCCGCGGCCGTCGCCGCGTGGGCATCGTCCCGCGGTGCATAGAACCGGTTGGCCACGATCCAGTCACCGGCCATCGCCAGTGCCGCCAGGAGGATGATCCAGCCGTAGAGTTCCGATCCGACGCGTTCGAGATTCACGTCGCGGACGAGATCCGCCTCGGTCCGCGCGAGCCGGGCCCGCGGGCCGAGCAGGCCGGCCAGATCGCCGGGAGTGAGCCGGGTGAAGTCGGTGTCGGCCGCGGCAAGATTGGCGCTGAAGCCGGTGGCGGAGCCGCCGACATCGCCCCCGGCCCGCACGGCGTAGTTGCCCGGCTCCTGCGTGGCCGTCACGGTCACGAGGCCCCGGTCCTGGTCGACCGCCGCCGGAAACTCATCCCCTCCCGGTGTCCGGACGAAGGCGGCCGCCAGATCCCGCCGCTCGAGCCGGAGCACCGCCGGCATGCCGGCCACGATGTTGCGGTCGGTGGTCGTGTCGAGCGCGTGGAGCAGGAGTTCGTTCGCGAGCATCACGAACGGCCAGGGCTCGAACCCCGTGGCCAGCGTATTCCAGGCCTCCGGGTCGTCGGCCGGCTGCGACACGGGCGTGGTGACGACCATCACCGTGCCCTCCCCCAGTCGATGCTCGAGCACCGCCGGCAGCCCGTTCCGATAGGCTGCCACCACCGTGGCCCCGGGATCGTCGTCGCCCACGGACTCCGGTTCGAATTCCCAGTGCCGCGACACCGGGAAATCCTGCCAGGGCACGGCATCGCCGACGCGGCGAAAGGCGGCGAGCGCCGGATGATCGAGCGCCGCCGGCGCCACATAATTGTCGCCGGCCGGACTCCGCCAGACCCTCTCGATCCGGCCGCCGAGCAGCCTCCGGGCGGCTGCCGTGTTGAAGGCCTCGGCCGAGCCGGCACGCGAGCCGAGCCAGACGACGAGCCCGCGGCCCGAACGCACCCATTGCTCGAGCGCCTCCCACGTGCGGGCCGCCAGCGGCGGCGGATCGACGAGCACGATTCCCTTCGCGTCGTTCCAGGGCGTGGCGTCGAGTTCCTCGGCCGCGACGAGCACGGCCTCGAACCGCGCCTTGCCCGCCTTCACCATCCCCGCGGGGGCGACGGCCTGGAGGAGAAACATGCCGGTGCGGTCAGCCGGCGCCGGCGCGGCCACGATCACGCCGTCGGGCGTCCCGACGGCGACGGTGAACGAGCGGACGTCGTCGGCCGTGAGATCATCGGCCCCTTCGACGAGCACGCGGCCCTGCCGGGTGCCCGCCTCGAGCCCGGCGATCTCGAAATCGACCCGTGTCGTCGCGCCGGCCTTGCAGGCCACGGGCTTCACCGCCCGCCGGGCGTAGTGCCCGTCGGGCTGAAGCAGTTCGACCGCCACGGTCCGCTTCGTGTCGGGACCCATGCGCGAGACGGCCGTCGACAGTACGAGCGGCGCACCTGCCGGCACACGATCGGTGGGCAGATCGATCCGGTCGATCGCGATATTCTCCGCGCGGGCGGCGCTCACATCCACCACGAGCAGGCTCGCGTCGGGCCAGGCGGCCGCGAGATCCGCCGCCTGGGCGGCATCCCAAGCACCGTGCGAACAATCGGTGAACACATAGAGTTCCCGCCGCTGCTTCGGGCTCTGCTCCAGGAGCCGGCCCGCAGCCGCAACCGCGGCCGGCAGCGGCTGCTGCGTCGTCGCGGCCGCGAGCTTGTCGATGCGGGCCGCGGCCGCGGCGAGCGCCGGCGAAAACGCGGCCGGCCCGCCGCGGGTGTCGAGCACGGCCACGTCGCTCCCCGGCGGCAGCTTCCCGAACAGCACCTTCGCCATCGCCGCCGCCTGCTCGAGCCGCGTTCGGTTCCCCTCGCGAACGAGCATCCGCGGCGCCGTATCGAACACGAAGGCGGCCGCGACGGGCGCCTCGCCATCGGCCAGCCAGGCGGCCCCCCGCAGCACCGGCCGCGCGAGAGCGAGTGCCAAGAGTGCCAGCGCCGCCATCCGAAGCGCAAGGAGCAGCAGATGGCTCAGCTGGAGCCGTCGGCGATTCGCGACCACCCGTTCCTTGAGGAACCGCAGCGCCGGAAAGTCATACGGCACCGGCTTGCGGCGCATGACGAGATGCAGCACCACCGGCACGGCGACGAGCGCCGCGCCGCCCAGCAGCATCGGGGTGAGGAACGAAATGCCCATTGGTCTCAGTGTAAGGGACGGCCGGGGAAGACCCGACCCGCTCGAAGGGGAAGGGCTCGGTTGCGAACCAGAACGCCGTGAGGGGCTGCCCATGCCTCGGGAGCCGGCGTATGCCGCCGAGCGCAGCCAGGATGGCGGAGCGAAGGCGGCATCCGAGCGAGCGAAGAACAGGATGTTCGTAGCGAGCGTCCGGCGACGGGGCGTGGGCAGCCCCGAACTCGAGTCACAGGGGGTCGATCCGCCGTGGTATAGCCAGGTCTGCGGTGTTCACGCCGTGGGCACCGACGCTAGGCTCTGTCTGAAAACTTTATCCGGCCGTCTGCTTGGTCTTTTCGAGCGGCCCTTCGTTGGCTTCGCCCGCCGTATCGCCTTGATACGGCTTGGCTCAGCCGTCTCGATCCGCTCAAAAATCCG
>Ga0214917_10002095_pt1 | contig 24893 bp, 25 predicted proteins | sample LL_1208_BB_MetaG_FD_177983 | JGI IMG/M metagenome (GOLD analysis project Ga0214917, IMG submission 177983) | Freshwater microbial communities from Lake Lanier, Atlanta, Georgia, United States - LL_1208_BB | ecosystem: Environmental > Aquatic > Freshwater > Lake | place: USA: Georgia | collected...
GGCGACTTTGTCGATATTCCGCGGGAGCAGGTGGTGAATACGCTCGAGACCGCCCGACGCTTCGTCGTGGCGATGCAGGCCGCACGCGAGCGGAAATGACTCATGGGCCCGCCACGGGTTGACGGCTGAGACTGCGAGTCAAGAATTGGGCGTCTCCCGTCCGCCCAACTCCTGGAACCCCCCTGCATGGCTCGCACTCGCATTGGTCTGTGGCTCATCGGCGCGAAGGGGGGCGTGGCGACGACGCTGATGACCGGGCTCGCGGCGCTCCAGCGCGGGGCGATCGAGCCCGTCGGCCTCGTGACCGCGCTCGAGCCCTTCGCGCAGCTCGATCTCGTAGACTTTGGCGACCTCGTCGTCGGCGGCCACGACATCCGCGCCGGGCGGCTCGGCGACGATGCCCGGCGGATGTGGAGCGAGAGCCGGGCGATCACGCCCGAATTGCTCGACGGCGCGGCTGGGTTTTTCGCCGAGGTGGAGCGGCGGCTGCGGCCCGGCACGGTGGTGGCGTCGGGCGACACGATCAGGAGCCTCGCCGATGCGGCGGGCGTGGCGGTCGTCGAGACGCCGCGGCAGGCGATCGCGCGGATCCGCAAGGACATCGAGGCGTTCGCAGCCGCCGAGAAGCTCGGGCACGTGGTGGTCGTGAACGTCTCGTCCACGGAGCCCCCGCCGTCCCGTCCGATCCCCACCGATTTTGCCGAGCTCGAGCCGCTGCTCGACGATGCCGAGGCGTGCCCGCTGCCCGGCAGCAGTCTCTACTTCCTCGCCGCCGCCGAGGCCGGGGCGTCGTATGTGAACTTCACGCCCTCGGCCGGGGCGACGCCCGCCTGCCTCCAGCAGCTGGCTCGGGAGCGGCGGATCGCCCACGCCGGCTGCGACGGCAAGACGGGCGAGACGCTGCTCAAGAGCGTGCTCGCGCCGATGTTCGCCGCCCGCCACCTGGAGGTGATGAGCTGGGTGGGACACAACATCTTCGGCAACATGGACGGCAAGGTGCTCGACGATCCGCGGAACAAGGCCGCGAAGGTGAAGAGCAAGGATCACCTGCTCGCGAGCATCCTCGGCTATCCGCCGCAGACCCACGTGTCGATCGAATACATCAAGAGCCTCGGCGACTGGAAGACGGCCTGGGACCACATCCACTTCAAGGGCTTTCTCGGCACGCCGATGGTGCTGCAATTCACCTGGCAGGGCTGCGACTCGATCCTCGCGGCGCCGCTCGTGCTCGATCTGGTGCGGCTCGTGGAGCGGGCCCGTCGCGCCGGCGAGTACGGGGCCCTCGAGTGGCTCGCCTGCTTCTTCAAGAGCCCGATCGGCGTGAGCGAGCAGGACTTCGGCAGGCAGGTGGGCATGCTCGAGGCCTGGGCGGGGCGGCTCATCGCGGCGGGAACCGCTGCGGGCTGAGGAAGCCGATCGGCAGTGCGGACGTGCCTGAGACCACGAGATCGGCGAGGATCTCGCCGACGACGCTCGCGAACTTGAAGCCGTGGCCGGAGAAGCCGGCCGCGACGACGACCGGCGGATGGTCGGGATGGAGTCCGAGCAGGAAGTGGTGATCCGGCGTCATCGTGTAGAGGCAGGTGGCGTGGGCCCGGCGGTCGCGGCCGAGGGCCGGTAGGTGCGTCGCGATCCAGTCTTCGATGCGGGATTGCTCCGCGGGGTCGATGCCTCGATCGACGGCGAGCGGATCGGTCACGACGCGGCCGCAAAGCTGCCGGCGTCGGTGTCCACGACGACATCGTTGCCCGCCGTCCGCCAGCCGCAGACGGTGATGCCCGAGCGGAGGTCGGCGCCGTGGGCGACGGCCTGCTCGGCATGAGACCGCACGCAGTCTTCCACGAAGAGATAACCCCCCTGTGGCTCGAAGACGACCCGCCAGTCGTGAGGCATGCGAACCGCGGGCCAGCGGGCCGCGGCGTCCGTGGGCGTCATCGTCTCCACGGCCAGCCGGTGGATCCGCGCCGATTCCAGCGCGCCCGGCACGACGGTGCCCGTCTCGGGGCCGGCCATCACGAGGCCCGACTCCACGAACAGCCGCCGGCCGCTTGCCACCTCGAGCTCACGCCACGCATCGTAGGCCCGCAGCAGCAGCGGCACGTAGTCGGGATGCTCGTAGTAGGCCTGGCGGATCAGCCGCGTCTGGCCGTGGGAACTGCCGCGGTCGTGGGCGGGCGGGAAGCGGTCGAGTGCGAGCACGCCGGCGCCGCGGCGGGCGAGATGGCAGGCGGCGGCGGTGCCCATGCCGCCGGCCCCCGCCACGATCACGTCGAATGTCTGCATGCCGCGGTCGCAGTCAGCGGGTTTCGGTAGGCTTTAAGCATGGATGCTACCGCCCGCCGCACCGGCCTCGTCGTTTCCGCCGCCTTTACCGAGCACCTCACGGGCGCGGGCCATCCCGAACGGCCGGAGCGCACGGCGGCGATCGTGGAACGGCTCGAGGCCGATGGGCTGCTTGCGCGGGCCCGCATCATCGCGCCCCGGCCGGCCACGGACGACGACATCCTGCGCTGCCACACGGCTGCCTACCTCGGGGTCGTGAAGAAAGACGTGGCGGAGGGCGCGCAGCGGCTCTCCACCGGCGACACGCCGCTCTCGCCGAGATCGCTCGACACGGCCCGGCTCGCGGTCGGGGGGGTGCTTGCGGCGGTCGATGCCGTGATGGACGGCGGCGTGGCGAACGCCTTTGCGGTGCTGCGGCCGCCGGGTCACCATGCCACTCCCGCCCGCGGCATGGGCTTTTGCCTGTTCAACAACGTGGCGATCGCCGCCCGCCACGTGCAGGCGAAGCATGGCGTGAAGCGGGTGCTGATCGCCGACTGGGACGTGCACCACGGCAACGGCACGCAGGACATCTTCTATGCCGACGGCAGCGTGTTCTTCTTCGACACGCATCAGCATCCGCTCTATCCCGGCACGGGAATGGCCACGGAGACGGGCGCTGGCGCCGGCGAGGGCCGCACGCTCAACTGCCCGTTTGCGGCCGGGGCCGGGCGGGCGGAGATCGTCGGGGCGTTTCGCGACCGGCTCGTGCCGGCGGCCGACGCCTTCAAGCCCGAGTTCGTGCTCGTGTCGGCCGGCTTCGATTCGCGGATCGACGACCCGCTCGGCGGGTTTCGGCTGACCGACGACGATTTTGCGGAGCTGACCGGCATCGTGAAGGAGATCGCCGCCCGGCACGCGGGCGGGCGGCTCGTCTCCACGCTCGAAGGGGGCTACAACCTCCCGGGGCTGGCGGCCGCGGCGGCCAGCCACGTGCAGGCGCTCATGGCATGAGGAGACGAGGATGAAGGCGGCGTTCATCGAGCGGGTCGGGCCGCCGGAGGTGATCCGGTACGGCGAGCGACCTGATCCGGAGCCGGGGCCGGGGCAGGTGCTGGTGAAGGTGCGAGCCTGCGCGGTGAACCCGATCGACACGTACGTTCGCGCCGGCAGCGTGGCGATGCCGCTCCCGGTTCCGTTCGTCGTCGGCTGTGACCTGGCCGGCGAGGTGGTGGCCGTCGGCCCGGGCGTCACGACGCTCGCCGTGGGCGATCGCGTCTGGGGCTCGAATCAGGGCGTGCTCGGCCGGCAGGGGACCTTTGCCGAACTGGCGGCCGTCGATGCCTGCTGGCTCTATCCGACGCCGGCCGGCGTCGGCGATCGCGATGCGGTGGCGGCGGCGCTCGTCGGCATCACGGCCTGGCTCGGCCTCGTGCCGCACGCGGCGGTGCAGGCCGGCGAGACGATCGTCGTGAGCGGCGCCTCGGGGGCAGTGGGCTCGATGGTGGTGCAGATGGCGAAGCTGCTCGGCGCCCGGGTGATCGGCGTGGCCGGCACCGACGCCGGGCTCGCCCGCGTCGCGGCGCTGGGCGCGGATGCCGTGGTCGATCGCCGGGGCGGGGCCGACGCGGTCGCCGCGCACGTGAAGGCCGTCGCTCCAGCGGGCGTGAACGTCTGGTGGGAGGCGCTCCGCGAGCCCGACTTCGACACGTCGATCGGCCTCCTGGCCGACGAGGGGCGGATGGTGATCATGGCCGGCCGCGATGCCCGCCCGCCGTTTCCGGTCGGGCCGTTCTACGTCAAGCAGGCGAAGCTGATGGGGTTCGTGATGTTCAAGGCGGCGGCCGAACTGCAGGCGACCGCCGCCCGCGACATCAACGCGTGGCTCGCCGCGGGCAAACTGCGGGCTCCGATCGCCGCGATCATGCCGCTCGCGGAGACGGCTGCCGCCCATCGGCTCCAGGAACAGGCCACGATCAGTCGGGCCGGGTCGCTGGCGGGCAAGATCATCGTCGAGCCGTAAAGCGTCTGTATGCGGATCACGTTCGTGCAATCGGGCGGTTTCGTCGGCGTGATCAAAGGCTGCCGCATCGATACGGCTGCGCTCGAGCCCGGCGAGCGGGCGCGTGTCGAGTCGCTGGTGACCGCGAGCGGGATCACGGCTTCGTTTACAAGGCGATCCGAAACGGCACGCGATGCGCGGCAGTATCAGATCGCGATCGAGCGGGATGCCGCGGTGATTCGCGTGACGTGCGAGGACCGTTGCGTGCCCGAGGAGGCGCGGCCGCTCGTCGGGTTTCTGGCGGCGAAGGCCGTGCCGCAGCGGCCCGGGTTCGGAGACGACGTGATGGTGGAGCCTGCGACCCTTTCGGCGGGCGAGTGGGGGCGGTTCGTGGGCGACGTCGTCGCTCGCTGGAGCGACAACGGCCGCGACATGACGCTCGTGGAGCCCTTCGCCTACGTCGATCCGCGGGAGTCGCGGTGGGTCGCGCTGGCCGGTGCGGTCGTGAACGGCGCCAGCATCCCGCGGGCGTTCTGGTCGCTCATCGGCGGCCCCTTCGAGGGGCGGTTTCGGAATGCGTCGGTCGTGCACGACGTGGCCTGCGAGGCCCGCACCCGCGAGTGGCGCACCGTGCACCGGATGTTTTACGAGGCGTGTCGCTGCGGGGGCGTGGCGGCGGCCGAGGCGAAGGCCATGTATTACGCCGTCTGGCACTTCGGTCCGCGGTGGCGGATCGAGGAACGCAGGGCGATCATCGCGGGGCGGCCGCAGGTCGAACGGGTCGTGCATGACGAGACGCCGCCGGAGCCGACGCCAGCCCAGGCCGCGGCCGTCGATCGCTACTTTGCCTCGCACGACGTGGATGCGGAGGCCATCCCCATGCTGGCGATTCCCGGTGCGGAGGGTGCCCGGTGATGTCGAAGGACGCGGCCGTACGCAACGCGATCGCGGCGGAGCTGCGGCCGCTGCTTCCCGCGGGGACCGACGGCTACGTACACGAGCTGTTGGGCCGGCATCGGATCGACGTGCGGCTGTCACGGCCCCGGCGGACGAAGCTCGGCGACCACCGGCCGCCGGGGCGCGGCCGGACGGCCCATCGGATCACGGTCAATGACGACCTCAATCCCTACGCGTTTCTGACCACGCTCCTGCACGAGATCGCCCATGCCTTCACGTGGGAGCGGCATCGCCCGACGTGCCGCCGGCTGCGGCCCCACGGCCTCGAATGGAAGCGGCAGTTCCAGGCAGTGCTCGCCCCGCTCGTGTCGGCCGACGTGCTACCGGCCGACATCGCGATCGCGCTGAGCCAGTCGATGAGCAATCCGGCGGCGGCCACGTGCAGCGACCGGGGCTTGCTGCTCGCGCTGGCCCGCTACGATCGGCCCGATCCACGTCGCGTGCGGGTCGAGGAACTCGCGCTCGGCGCGATCTTCCGCACGGACTGCGGGCTGATCTTTCACGCCGGCCCGAAACTTCGCAGTCGGCGGCAGTGCTTTGAATGCCGAACGGGACGCGAGTACCGCGTGCACGGCCTCGCCCGCGTCGAACTGGTGGCCGAGGCGACGGGCGCTATCGCGTCTGGGAGCCGCCCTGGACGCCGGCGTTCTGGGCGTTCTTGAGGATCGCCTCACCCTCGTGAATCACCTGGCCGGTGACCGCCTCCACCTTCTGCTTGTCTACCGAAATCTCGATGGTGCCGTCGGACTGCGAGATGTGGATCGCTCCGGCGACCACGAGACCACCGACGACCAGGCCGAGCAGGAGCAGTGTCCGCATGAGTTGATTCCTGTGCGAGTGCCGCGGCCGCACGTGGCCCGCAGTTCCCCAGACACTCGCAGAAAATCCAGCGGCGCACAACGGCGTTTTGGCGGCCGCAACGCGGCCGTTCAACGGGTGGCGTTGCTGCGGGACTGCCGCCGGCGGACCGAGTTGCCGTAGACATGCAGTGGCCGGTTGGGCCGCTGGGTGATCGGCGTGTTCTTGATCTCCTCGCGGGCATCACCGAACGTGATGATTCGAGGATCGAAGCCGGTCTGTTTCGCGGCGAAGACGGGCTCGGGTACGACAGCGGCCGCCACGAGGGCCGCGAACAGCATGGTACGCATCGGGTCGAGAACCTCTCCTTTCAATACCGCCACGAGCCGAATGATCGGCAGCCGGAACGGCCGGCTGGAGCGATCATGCGCCGCGTGACGTCTTTCGTATGATCGCTGCGAAGTGCACAGAGCGAACCCCACTCCGGGGTGGTTCTCGTCGGCGCGACCCGCACGTCGGGGCGGCTGCTGCGGCTCGATCCCAACGAGGCCGCCGTGGCGCCGGAAATCGCGCCGTTCCGTCCCGTGTTTGCTATGCTCGGATGGCCGCGTCCGAGTCCGGGCAGGCAAACCTTTCTTGCGGCACGAACCGGCGACGAATGAACACGACACGTGGGGTGAGCATGCAACGCACGACGAAACTGAGCTGGCTTGGCATGGGCCTGGTTGTGGTGGCGGGGTGTGCGCCGGCGGGAGGATTGAAGCCCGCTTCAAGGCCTGCGACCGGGGCCTCGACCGCGGCCAAGCTGGTGCCGCAGATCTCTGCAGCCGAGGCTGCCAAGCAGGCGGTGGCCGCCGTGAAGCAGGCCTCGACCGCCTATGCGGATGCCTACAACGCCCGCGATTACGCCGCGATCGCCGCTCAGTGGACGGACAAGGCCGAGCTCATCGAAGGGGGGAGCCGGCTCGAGGGCCGTGACGCGATCGTGAACTCGATCAAGGCCTGGCTGGGCCGGCATCCGCAGGCGAAGCTTGCGATCGAGGTGACCGACGTGGAGCCCTTGGCCACGTCGCTGGCCCGCGTGGCCGGCGTGATCCGGTTCACCCCCGCGCCGGGTGAGAAGCCCGTGGCAACCCGATTCGAGAGCCTGCGGGTGCTCGACGATGGCGGCTGGCGACTCGCCGAATCGCTCGTGGCGCCCAGCCACGCTGCGGCGCTGGACGATCTCGACTGGCTCGTGGGCTCGTGGCAGGCGACCGATCATGATGGCGGCAGCGTGCGGATCGAGTTCTCGAGGGGGCTCGACGGCTACGCCCTGGTGGGCCGCGGCACGCGGCAGCCGAAGGGGGGGGCGGCGGTGGAATCACTGCAGTTGATCCATGCGGATCGTGCGACAGGCGTCGTCCGCAACTGGATATTCGACTCCACCGGCGCCCGTGCCGAGGGTGTGCTGGAATCCGACGGCACCTCGTTCCACCAGACGCTCGTGGGCACGCCGGCGGAAGGGGCGGTGGGCCGCGTGGCCCGGTGGGTGCAGGTGATCTCGCCGGCCGGTGGCGACCGGTTCACCCTGCACGCAATCGACCGCTCGCTCGACGGCGTCAGTGTGCCCGACGAGCGGCCGCTCCATTTCAAGAGGCAGCCCTGAGCGGAAGCGACGGGATCGGCAGGACGGTACGAATGACGGTTCGATGAACAAAACAAAACGCGACCTTCACGTGAGACAGAGGGAGATACCGGACATGACCCATTCGCATTCGCGCCTGCATCGTTTCGGCACGACGGCCGCCCTCGCGGCCCTCGTCTGCCAGTTGCTCGCCCCCGCCGTGGCCTGCGGTCATGGCGGCGGTGGCGGCCACATGGGAGGTGGCGGAGGCCACATGGGGGGCGGTGGTGGAATGCACTATGGCGGCGGAGGCATGGGAGGCTACGGCGGCGGTCGTGATTTTGGCGGCGGCCGGGACATCGGCGGATTTGACGGCGGTCGGTCGTTCGACGGAGGCCGCAGCTTCGACGGCGGGGCCCGGCTGGACGGCGGCGGCAGGCTCGATGGCGGCAGCAGGCTCGATGGCGGCAGCAGGCTCGATGGCGGTCGTGACCTCGGCGCCGGCCACTTCGCCGGCGCGGGCAATCTCTCGAGGGCCGACTTCCAGCGGATCGCGGGAACAGGCATCGGACGGGACGGCATCGGTCGCGACGCAGTGCGGCCCTACTCGGCCACGAACCTCGCCAATCGCGGCGACATGATCCGCAACAACTTTTACAACGGCGGCTGGTATGGCGGTCGCGGCTGGTACAACCACCACTTCAATCCCTGGTGGCCGGGCGGCTGGTGGGGCGGCTTCGGCTGGGGCTTCGGTGTGGGCATGCTCACCGGCCTGGCCTGGGGCGATCTCGCGTCGTGGGGCGGATATTCCTCGGCGCCGGTCGCCTACACCTACGGCTCGAACGTCTGCTACCAGGACGACGGCGTCTATGTGCAGGGCGAGCGGGTGGGCACCGCCGAAGAATATGCGGCCCAGGCCTCGGCCCTCGCGACGCAGGGCGGTCCGCAGGCCCAGATCTCCGACAAGGACGAATGGCGGCCGCTCGGCGTGTATGCCCTCGCCCGATCGGAAGAGACGAATCCAAGCACGTTTCTGAGCCTGGCGATCGACAAGGAAGGCCTGCTGCGTGGCACCTATTACGATGCGGTGGCCGACTCCACGACGAACGTGACGGGCAAGGTCGACAAAAAGACCCAGCGGGCCGCCTGGACGCTCGGCGACAAGAAGACGCCGGTCTACGAGACGGGCCTCGCCAACCTCACCCAGCAGCAGACGACGGTGCTCGTGCACCGCGATGGCGGCAGCGTTGAGCAGATGCTGCTCGTGCGGGTGCAGCAGAAGGACGGCGGCGGCGGCGGCGCGGCCGGTGCGCCGGCCGCGGGTGACCCGAAGATCGGCGGCCCGGCGGCTGACGATTCCGGCGCCAAGGCGATCGCCGCGGAGCTGCGGGGCGAGGGCGTCACGGGCGAGAACGTGGCTGACGAGGCCCGGACCGACGAGAATCCCGACGCGGACATCGCCCGCGACGAGATCGGGCAATGAAGCTCGCGGCCGCGGCATGGGTGGCTGCGATCGCGGTGATCCGCGGGTGCGCGATCGCTGATCCACCGTCCGCAATCGGGGTGTCGGTCGCCCGCGAGTGTGCTGCGGGCACGTGGCTCGATCTCACGCACCCGTTTGACGCGGAGACAATTTACTGGCCCACCGAGCCGGGGTTTCAGTTCGAGCCGGGCGCGAACGGGCCGACGGCGAAGGGCTACTACTACGCCGCCAATCGGTTCGCCACCGCGGAGCACGGCGGCACGCATCTCGACGCGCCGCGGCACTTCGCGGCAGGCAAGCACACGGCGGATCAGATCGAGCCGGAGCGGCTCGTGGGTGAGGCGGCCGTGATCGACGTGACGGCGAAGTGCGCCGCGAATCCCGTCTACGAGGCGACGGTCGATGACCTCGTGGCCTGGGAGACGCGGCACGCTCGGCAGTTGCTCGACGTCATCGTGCTCGTCCGCACAGGCTGGGCCGCGCGGTGGTCCGACCGGGAGCGGTATCTCGGCACGGCCGCGAAGGGGCCCGAGGCGGTGAAGGCGTTGCGGTTTCCGGGGCTCGCGCCCGACGCCGCCAAGTGGCTCGTCGAGCACCGCCGGGTGAAGGCCGTGGGCATCGACACGGCCAGCATCGATCACGGGCCCTCGACGCTCTTCGGCACGCACGTGACGCTCTGCTCGGCCGACGTGCCGATCTTCGAGAACGTGGCAGCGCTCGACCGACTGCCGGAGCAGGGGACGTTCGTCGCCGCCTTGCCGATGAAGATCGCCGGCGGCAGCGGCGGACCGCTGCGGATCGTCGCCCGGCTGCCGTGACTCGACCGCGTCGCATTGCCTCGCCCCGATACCAGCCCCCGCGCGCGAGCGGGGGAATGTATGGGCGGCGGTGCTCACCCCGTCGTCCGCATGCCGGCGGCGATGCCCTGGAGGCAGAGGCGAAGAAGGTCGCGGAACGGCGGCTCCGCGCCGGACTCCGCGGCCTGGTCGCGCCGCCGGCGCATGAACTCGATCTGGATGAGGTTGAGCGGGTCCACGTGTGGATTCCGGGCCTCGATCGACTTCTGAAACCAGGGTGTTGCTGCCAGCAACTCGCCGCCCCCCACGATGTCGAGGATCGCCTGCCGTGTGCGGTCGCGCTCTGCGGCGATCCGCTGCCAGATCCGGCGGCGGGCGTCGTCGTCTTCCGCCAGTTCCGAGTACCGCTGCGAGATGTACATGTCGGCCTTGGCGAGCGCCAGCGTGGCATTGTCGATCGTGGCCTGGAAGAACGGCCACTGCCGATACATCTCGCAGACATGCTGCCAGGCCCGCCGGTCGTCGTACTTCACTTCCGTTAGCGCCGTGCCCAGGCCATACCAGGCCGGGATCATGCAGCGGCTCTGCGTCCAGGCGAACACCCAGGGGATGGCCCGCAGGTCGTCGAGCGTCCGCTCGCCGCGACGCCGCGATGGCCGCGAGGCGATCGGCAGGTTTTCGATGTCGTCGATCGGCGTCGTCTGGGCGAAGTAGCCGATGAATCCGGGCTGGTCCACGAGGTCGCGGTAGACGGCCCACGACCGCTCGGCCATCGCAGCTGCCACCGCCGCCCACTCGGCCGCCGGCTCGGCCCGCCGCACGCTCGATGCCACGAGCGTGGCCCAAGCCACCTGCTCGAGGTGCCGCCGCGCGACCTCGGTGTCGTCGTATCGTTCGGCCAGCACCTCTCCCTGCTCGGTGAGCCGGAGCGAGCCGTCGAGCGTCTCGGAAGGCAGCGAGAGGATGCCGCGGGCGGCCGGACCGCCGCCACGGCCGAGCGACCCGCCGCGGCCGTGAAAGAACGTCAGTTTCACGCCGCGTGCCTCGGCAGCCACGTGCAGCCGTTCCTGGGCCGTCTGCAACCCGCAACAGGCGGCGAAGTAGCCGCCGTCCTTCGTGCTGTCGGAATAGCCCACCATCACCACTTGTCGATCGCCGCGGCCGGCGAGGTGCTCGCGATACCGCGGCTCGTCGAGGATCGCGGCGAGCGTCTCGTGGGCATGTGCGAGGTCGTGGATCTTCTCGAAGAGCGGCACGATCGCGAGGTCGCTCGTCGCGACGGGCTCCCCACGGGCGGCGGCCCGTCCCTGCGCCCACCGCCACAGCCAGAGCACCGAGAGCACGTCGGCCGGGCACCGCGTGAGGCTCACGATCGCGCAGCCGATCGCCGCCGGTCCGAACCGCACGATCGCGGCGTGGAGGAGTTCGAAGAGGGCGAGCGTGTCGGCGGCGAGCGGCTGGAGTCCGTCGCGCGGGATGTCTGCGACCGTGCCGAGCGACTCCACGAGGAGCCGGGCCCGGCCGGCGTCGTCGAGGTCGTGATACGCCTCGGGGCCGGCGATGCGACCGGCCGCCGTGAGAATCGCGCCCATGATGTCGCGGTAGGCCCGGGCGTCCTGCCGCACGTCGAGGCAGGTCATGTGCAGGCCGAACGTACGGACGAGGTCGAGCCAGTGGCGGGGTGGCGCGTCGTCGGTGAGCCGCACGTCGCGGCCGAGGCAATCGACGAGCAGGGCGACGTCGGCCTCCAGTTCGGCCGCATCGCGATAGCCGCCGCTCGGCGGCACGGCATTCCCGGCGAGCGAGATTGCACGGGCGCGTTCGAGCCGGAAGCGGATCATCCCGACCCAATTGCGGTAGATCTCGTGCGGAGCGTAGCGGGCGACCGCCGTCGCCAGGTCGGGAATCTCGGCCTTCAGGGCGGCCAGCCGCTCGGCCATCGGGTCGGCGCCGTGCGACTTGGCGAGTGAGATCGTGAGCAGGTCGTGACAGCGGTCGCACCAGGCGAGGTGCTGGTGGATCGCAGCGTGCCGGAGCCGCAGCAGTGTTTCGGCGGTGATTTCGGCGGTGACGAACGGATTGCCGTCGCGGTCGCCCCCCATCCAGGAGCCGAAGCGGAGAAACGGCGGGACGTGGAAGACCTCGCCCGGATACGACGTCGCCAGCCCCTGCCGCAACGCCGCATGCACCTGCGGCACGGCCTCCCAGAGCCGCGGCATGAGCGAGAGGCCGCGGTCCACCTCGTCGATCACGGTGGGCCGTGTCGGGCGGATGAAGTCGGTCTCCCAGATCACGGAGAGTTCACTCGTGATGTCGGCCTCGAGCTGGGCCCGCTCGCGGGGCAGGAGATCGTCGCGGTCGAGTTCGCGAAGGGCGTGTCGCATGCGGCGGAGCTTCGCCCGGATCGACCGTCGCTTGGCCTCGCTTGGATGCGCCGTGAACACGAGCTCGACGCAGAGCCGTTCGAGCGCGGCCTGGACGTCGGCTGGGGAAAATCCGAGCGACTTCAGTTCGGCGATGCCGGCGGCCAGTGATTCGCCGAGCGGCTGCGGATGCCGGAGCCGTTCGCGGTCGCGGAGCACCCGCACCCGCTGGCGGTCCTCGGCGATGTTCACGAGATCGAAGAACACGCCGAAGGCGCGGGCGACGAGCTGGGCCTGATCCTCCGTGAGCCCTTCGATGCGGGCGGCGAGCGATCGTTCGGCGTCGTGATTGCCGGCCCGGCGGTCGTGGGCGAGTTGGCGGATCTCCGCCACGAGCGCCAGGGCTTCGGGGCCGGCGAGCCGCCGGAGCACGTCGCCGAGGAGGTCGTCGAGGAGGCGAACGTCACGGCGGAGCAGGTCGTCGGTGGCCACGAGAGAGGTTCCGGAGACTGGAGGGCAGGTGGCGGGGGATCGAGGGAAGCATAGAAGCGGCAAAATCCGCGCCAAGGTGACGTGCCGGCGAAAGCACGGGCAATCGCGGGGTTCCTCCGCCGGGACGGCCGCGAAACGGGCAGCTCATGCCCGGAAAACCGGCAGGGCGGGGTCGTGTCTGCAGCCGTTCGGCAGCACCTCATGGATTAGCCTATGCTCTGGGTGGTTCGCCCATCATTCATGAGGTGCATGGATGCCGTTGACAGCTTTTCTCGTTCGTGCCGCCGTATTCATGGTGCCAGGTGTCCTCGCCGGAACCGCGGGGGCCGCGGAGCGGATCGTGTGGTTTGGCACCTACACCGGCGGGCCGGCGAAGTCGGAGGGGATCTACGCCGCCCGGTTCGACGATGCGACGGGCGCGCTCTCGCCGGCGAAGTTGGCGGGGGCTGCGAGCAACCCGTCGTATCTGGCACTCCACCCGCGGCTGCCGGTGCTCTACGCCGTGGCGGAGGTGGGCACCGTGGACGGCAAGCCGGGCGGCGCCGTGGCCGCGTTCGCCTTCGATCCCGCCACCGGGATGCTGTCGGAGAAGGGCTGGCAGTCGTCGGGTGGCTCCGGCCCGTGTCATCTCTCCGTTCATGCGGCAGGCAGGACGGTGCTCGCGGCCAATTATGGCGGCGGCAGCACGATCTGTTTGGGCCTGACTGCTGACGGCACGCTCCAGCCAGTCGTGGCTGCCGCTGACGGGCAGCCCGGGGGCTTCGTGCAGCACGTCTTCGAGCGGGCCGGCGAATTCGGGCTCAACAAGGGACGCCAGCAGGCACCCCACGCCCACTCGGTGGACGTGACCGCCGACGGCCGGTTCGCGATCGTCAATGACCTCGGCCTCGATCGGGTGATCGTGTACGCGCTCGACGCCGACAAGGCGACGATCGCACCGCACGGCTACGCCCGGGTGAAGACGGCCGCCGGCCCCCGTCACTTCGCGTTTCATCCGTCTGGCCGTTACGGCTACGCCGTGAACGAACTCGATCTCACCGTCACCGGTTTCGCCTTCGACCCGCAGACGGCCGAACTCCGCGAGATGCAGACGCTCTCGACGCTGCCGGGCGACGTCACCGAGCGGAAAGGCTATTCCTGCGCGGAGATCGTGGCCCATCCGTCGGGGAAGTTTCTCTACGCCTCGAACCGCGGGCACGACACGATCGCGATGTATGCGGTCGATGAGGCGACTGGAAAACTGACGTTCCTCGGCGTGGAGCCGATTCAGGGGGCCGTGCCGCGGAACTTCGCCGTCGATCCCACCGGCAAGTTCCTGCTGACCGGCGGGCAGAACTCGAATACGGTGAGCGTGTTCAGGATCGATCAGGCCACAGGGCGACTCGCCTTCACCGGCACCACCATCGACGTGCCGGCGCCAGTGTCGATCGTGTTCGGCCGGCCATAGCGCCGGCGGCGGCGACACCGACGTCATGCGCCACGCCATGCACAACGTCATGTACCACCCATGCTCCACCCCAAGCACCACCGCGGATCGCAGTTCGGCAGGGGCACGTGGATGGTGGCATGGCTCGTGTTGGCCGGTGTGGGGCTCGTCGCGCTGACCCGGTCCGGAGCGGTGCCGAAGGAGGCGGGGCAGGGGGCCCAGGTGCCGGTCCCCACGACGCCGACGCCCGTGGACAGGATTCGCGACATGCAGATCGCCGCCGAGGCGACGGGGAGCGCCGCGTGGGGGCACTGGGGCGACCAGCCCGGGAAATACGTCTCCTGGTCGAACCACTCCAACCGGCTCATTCCCGTGTACACGTTCGGCATGACGCTCGCGGGCGTGTCGGGCACGAACAGCCCGTATCGCGACGCGGCGAGGCTGGAGTCGCTCTACGGCCGCACGCCCGCCCACACGCTGAACCCGGCTGCGGAGTATTTCGATCAGACCGACGTCTATCGGCTGCAACTGGCGGCCGCGGACGCCGGCAAGAAGTACATCGTGCTCATGGTCTTCGACGGGATGGACTGGCACACCACCCGCGCGGCCTCGATCGCCACGTCCGGCCGGGTGGCCTACGACGCGGGCCGCGGCACCGGGCTCGCCTTTCAGGACTACCGAGGGGCCCCGACCGACTTCGGATATTGCGTGACGAGCCCGGCCAACGACGGCACGAAGGTGGACGTCGATGCCCAGGCGGTGAAAAACCCGGGCGGCGAGACGCCCGGCGGCTACGACGCCTCCCGTGGCGGCGGCACGCCCTGGGATCCGCGGGCGAACCTTCGCTACCTCATCGGCCGCGACCGCGTGCACGCCGTCACGGACTCGGCCGCGTCGGCGACGTCGCTGTGCACCGGCCGCAAGACCTACAACGACGCGATCAACGTGGCGACCGACGGCGGCCCCTTGGAGCCGGTCGCCCGCACGCTTCAGACCCGCGGCTACGCGGTGGGGGCGGTGACGAGCGTGCCGGTGTCACACGCCACCCCGGCGTGTGCGTATGCCACCAACGTGAGCCGCGACGACTATCAAGACATCGCCCGCGATCTGCTCGGCGAGCGGTCCATCGCGCATCGCGAGGCGGCGCTGCCAGGGCTCGACGTGCTGATCGGCGGCGGAGACGGCGTGCGGGTCGAGCGGGAGGCCGACCAGGGGCGGAACTTCGAGCCGGGGCTCAAGTACGTGGCCGACTCGACGCTCGCGGCGATCGATGCACATCGCGGTGGCCGGTATGTCGTGGCCCGGCGGACGGCGGGACGGCGCGGGGCCGATGTGCTCGCGACGGCGGCCCGCGCGGCGATCGCCGGCCGGCAGCGGCTCTTCGGCTTCTTCGGCGCGGCGGAGGGGCACCTGCCGTTTCGCACGGCCGACGGTGACTTCAATCCCGCGGCCGCCGTGGCCGATCCGGACGCCGACCGGCTCCGCAAGAAATATGGCGGGGCGATCCACTACACGCCGGCCGACATCGCGGAGAATCCCGCGCTCGCCGAGATGGCGACGACGGCCATGGACGTGCTCGCATCCCGCGGCCCGTTCTGGCTGATGGTGGAGGCCGGCGACGTCGATTGGGCCTCGCATGCCAACAATATCGACACGGCCATCGGCGCGGTGCAGAGTGGCGACGCCGCGTTTCGGGCGGTCGTGCACTGGATCGAGCGGCACGACGCCTGGGACGAAGCGGCCGTGATCGTGACGAGCGACCACGGCCACCTGTTCGTGCTCGCCGACCCGCAGGCGTTCGCCGCCGTCAGCCGATGAGCTGCTTCATCTCGCGGACGGACTGTGCGAAGCCGACGAGCACCGCGCGGGCCACGATCGAGTGGCCGATGTTGAGCTCGCCCATGCCCTCCAGCCGGGCCACGGGCACGACGTTGCGGTAGGTGAGGCCGTGGCCGGCGTTGAGTTCGAGCTTCGCCTGGCGGATCATCGCGGCCGCCCGCGACAGTTCGACCAGCTTTGCGTGCCGTGCCTCCCCGGTGGCGTTGGCATACTCGCCCGTGTGCAGCTCGGCCGCCTGGGCACCGAGTTCGACCGTGGCGTCGATCTGCCGGGGACAGGGAGCGATGAACAGCGACACGGCGATCCCTGCGGCCCGCAGCCGTCCGATCGCCTCGGCCGTGGCGGCCTTGTGGGTGACGACGTCGAGGCCCCCCTCGGTCGTGATCTCCTCGCGCTTCTCCGGCACGAGCGTCACCTGATCGGGCTTCACGCGGCAGGCGATGTCGACCATCGCCGGGGCGATCGCACACTCCAGATTGAGCTTCACCTGGACCGTCCGCCGGAGGACCTCCAGGTCGCGATCCTGGATGTGCCGCCGGTCTTCGCGAAGGTGCACGGTGATCGCGTCGGCCCCGCCCAGTTCGGCGAGGGCCGCCGCCCAGACGGGGTCGGGCTCCACCGTCCGCCGGGCCTGGCGGATGGTGGCGACGTGATCGATGTTGACACCGAGCGTGGCCATGGGCCATGGGCCTCCAGGGAGATCGTGAAGGCCCACAGCCTGTGCCGTAGCCTAGCCCTTTTGCAAGAGGACGACGGCGTTGCCGCGGGGCGTGCGGACCTTGAGCACCACGCCATCCTCGGCCTTCTCCTTCTCGATCGCCTCACGGAACTCGGCGATCGTCGTCACGGGGGTCTTGCCGACGGCCCGGATCAGCACGCCCGGCCCCAGCCCTTTCTCCGCCGCGAGCCCGTCGGGATCGACGCGGTCCACGACGACGCCCTCGAAGCCCTCGTAGGTGTCCTCCGGCATCGAGGCCTTGTCGCGAACCTCCAGCCCGAACTCCGCGGAGTGGTAGGTCTCCTCCGACGATTCGGCCTGGAGCGGCTTTTCCGCACCCTGCTGGGCAAGATCCTTGGGCAGCGGCTTCACGGCGATCGTGAGCGTGAGCGGCTTGCCGTCGCGGAGCACCGTGAGCTTGTGGGGCTTGCCGATCGTGGACCGCTCGACGATTTCCTGCAGGGCCCGCGTGCCCTCGATCGGCGTGTCGTCGAAGCCGGTGATCACGTCGAGTTCCTGCACGCCCGCCTCGGCCGCCGGCGACCCGGTCACGACGTCGTTCACGAGCACGCCCTTGCGATTGGCCACGCCGAGCTTGGCGGCCATCTTCGCGTCGAGCGGCCCCATCTGCACGCCGATGAATGCCCGCTCGACCGAGCCCTTGTCGATGAGCTGCTTGCTCACCCACTTGGCGAGGTTGACCGGAATGGCGAAGCCGACACCCTGATTGCCCCCACTCCGCGAGGCGATGGCGGTATTGATGCCGATCACATCGCCGGCGAGGTTCACCAGCGGCCCGCCCGAGTTCCCCGGGTTGATGGCGGCGTCGGTCTGGAGGAACTGCGCCCGGCGAATGCCGCTCAGCTCGCGGCCTTTGCCGCTGATGATGCCGGCGCTCACCGTCGTCTCCAGCTCGAAGGGATTGCCGATCGCGATCACCCAGTCGCCGATCGAGAGCTTGTCGGAATCGCCGAGCGAGGCCACGGGCAGATCCTTGGCGTCGGCGAGCCGCACGACTGCGAGGTCGCTCTCCGGGTCGGTCTTGATGTCGGTCGCCTTGAACTCGCGGCCGTCGGGCAGTTCGACCGTCACCTCGTCGGCCCCCTCGACCACGTGGTTGTTGGTGAGCACGATGCCCGCGCCGTCCACGATGACGCCCGAGCCGACGCCGGAGCGGGGCATGCCGCCCCCCTCGGGCATGTTGAACTCGAAGCCGTCGGGAAGTCCTTCGGGAAACATGTGCTCGAAGGGAGTGCCCTTGAAAGGGTTTTCGCCCTTGCGCTGGCCGCCGCGGGCCGGCTGCCGCTTCGGCTTGGCCTCGCTGCGGACGAGCACGACGCTCGGGGAGGCTTGCTCGGCCGCATGGCGAAACGCGGTCGAGAGGGCATTGGCGTGGACGAGAGCCTCGGCCGTGGCGGCCGAATCCTCGGCGGCCGCGAACTGCGGGCAGGCGAGGCCGGCCACCAGAAGGGCGACGCGGGCGACGCAAAACGACATCGGGCGGGAGCGAGGCGACATCATCGTGAGACCACCTTTCTTTGGGCACGACCCCGGGGCACCCGGGGGCATGACGGATTGTATGCGGGCCACGTCAAAACGGCTGCGGCCGGACCTCCGGCCCGGTTGCGCCACGGACGCGACGCCCCGTTCTACGCGTGGGCCAGGCGGCCGGTTCGGTGGGGGTGAGGAGGGGCGAGGTCGTGGGGTATGATTCCACGATGAGCCGCCAGTTTTCCCGCGAGCAGACCGAGGCCACGATCGACGTGGACGAGTGTCAGCGGCGGATCGAGTATGAGTTCCGGGATCCGGCCTTGCTGGTGGCCGCGTTGACCCATGCCTCCGGAGCCCAGCACCGGCTGGCGTCGAACGAGCGGCTCGAATTTCTCGGGGACGCGATCCTCGGCTTTCTGGTCTGCGAGACGCTCTTTCACCGGTTTCCGGAGTCGCTCGAGGGGGATCTCACGCGGGTGAAATCGGTGGTGGTGAGCCGCGAGACGTGCGGCCGGATCAGCGAGCAGTTGCAGCTCATCGATTTCCTGATCGTGGGGAAGGGGCTCTCGATCAATCGGCCCGTGCCCACGTCGGTGCTTTCGGACCTCTTCGAGTCGCTCGTCGCGGCCGTCTATCTCGACGGCGGGATGGAGGCGGTGCGGCCGCTCGTCGCGCGGTGGCTGGAGCCGGAGATCGAACAGGTGGCGTCGGGGGCCCTGGGCTCGAACCACAAGTCGCTCCTGCAGCAGCGGGCCCAACGCGACTTCGGGATCACGCCCACGTACGAGGTGATCGAGGAGTCGGGGCCCGACCACAGCAAGAGTTTTCACGTCTCGGCCCAGATCGGCCCGCGTCGCTATCCGCCGGCGTGGGGTCGCAACAAGAAAGAAGCCGAGCAGCGGGCGGCGGCCAATGCGCTGGTGGCGCTGGAAGCCGAGCCTCGTCCGTAGCCCGTTTCGGCACGACGCGGCTGCCCGGTCGCGGCCCCTCCCCGTCCCGTTGCAAGAGAGCAGCCATGCCAGACTCGATCGCGGATGCCGGATGGCGGTTCGACAACTCCTACGCACGGCTCCCGGAGCCGCTCTTCGCGGCGGCACGGCCCGTGCCAGTGCGGTCGCCGGCGGCCGTGGTGGTGAACGAGCCGCTGGCCGCCGAGTTGGGGCTCGACCCGACGATCCTCCGGGCCGTCGGCGCCGGCGTCTTTGCCGGCAACGAGGTTCCACCGGGTTCCGAGCCGATCGCCCAGGCCTACGCGGGCCACCAGTTCGGCCACTTCACCAACCTCGGCGACGGCCGGGCCATTCTGCTCGGCGAACAGGTCGCGCCGAACGACCAGCGGTATGACATCCAGCTCAAGGGCGCGGGCCGCACTCGCTACTCCCGCGGCGGCGACGGACGCGCCGCGATCGGGCCGATGCTCCGCGAATACATCGTGAGCGAAGGGATGCATGCCCTCGGCATCCCCACCACCCGTAGCCTCGCCGTGGCCACGACCGGCGAACTCGTGCTGCGAAACGCTCCGCTCGCCGGCGCCGTGCTCACCCGCGTGGCCGCGAGCCACATCCGGGTGGGAACGTTTCAGTTCGCGTCCGCGGTCGAGGATGACCGCCTGCTGCCCGCGCTGCTCGGCCACGCGATCGCGAGGCACGATCCGACGGCCGCGGAGGCCGTCGATCCCGCGCTTGCGTTCTTCGAGGGGGTCGTCGAGCGCCAGGCGGCGGTCGTGGCCCGCTGGATGCTGGTGGGGTTCGTGCACGGCGTCATGAACACCGACAACATGGCGGTGTCGGGCGAGACGATCGACTACGGCCCGTGCGCGTTTCTCGATGCCTATGATCCCGCGACCGTGTTCAGCTCGATCGACCAACAGGGCCGCTACGCCTACGCGAATCAGCCGGGCATCGCCCACTGGAACCTCGCGCGACTGGCCGAGAGCCTGCTGCCCGTCATTCGTGGTGGCGAAGCGGAGTCGCTGGAAGCGGTCCGCGGCGTGCTCGCCACGTTTCCCGAGCGGTTCGACCGCCGGTATCAGGCCGGCGGGCGGGCGAAGCTCGGGCTCGTGACCGAAGAGGAACGAGATCGCGAGTTGTTCGCCGATCTGCTCCGCGCGATGCAGGAGGCGCGGGCGGATTTCACGGCGACCTTCGCCGGACTGGCGGCGGTGGCGGCGTCGCGGGCGCCGCCGGCCGGCGAGGCCGTGACGCCGCGACTCCGGGAGTGGCAGGCAGCCTGGCTCGCCCGCCTCGAGCGGCAGCCCGGCACCCCGGCCGAGGCGGCCATGCGAATGCGGCGGGTGAACCCGGCGGTCATTCCGCGGAATCATCGCGTGGAAGAGGCGCTCGCGGCCGCGGAGTCGGGCGACTTCTCGCCTCTGCATCGGCTGCTGGCCGCGGTTCGCGACCCATTCGTGGAGACGAAGGAAAACGAACGGTATCGCGGCGGCCCGCCCGCAGGCTGCGGAGCGTATCGCACGTTCTGCGGCACCTGACCGGCGACGAGCCGCCGCGCGCCGCTGCGGACGCCTCGCCCGTCCGCGAGTCGTTCAGCCGGCGAAGACGTCGAGCCGTGCGGCCGCGACGCCGACGGTCGCGGCGCGGGCCGAGAGTTCGGCGAGTGCCCGCTCACCGGTCGGACCGAGGTCCAGGGTCCAGTCGTTCACGTAGAGATCGGCGTGCTGCATCAACACGCGGTCGTCGAACTCCTGGGCATGCCGCCGCATCGTCGGCAGCGCGGCGTCGGGGTTCTCGAGCGCGAGCGCGAGCGAGTCGTGGATCACCCGCTGGATCGTGGCCACCGTCGCGGCCGGCAGCTGGCGGCGGGCGACGATGCCGCCGAGGGGCAGCGGTCCGCCGGTTTCCACCTCCCACCGTGTGCCGAGGTCGGCGACCAGCGCGAGGCCGCGGGCCTCCCACGTGAACCGCCCCTCGTGGATGCAGACGCCGAAGTCGGCCGTGCGGGCCTCGAGCCGCGGCATGATCTCGGAAAAGACGACGTGCTCGACGCGGGAACTCCGCGGATGAAAGAGATCGAAGAGCAGGGCCGCCGTGGTGTGCCGGCCTGGGCAGAGGGTGAGTTGGCCGGGATGGGTCGGCCGTCCACGGGGCTCCGCCGCAAGGAGAAGCGGCCCGACACCGAAGCCGAGCGCCGAGCCGCTGCGGAGCACCACCACGTCGGCCGCGGCGAGGAGTGCGGCATGAAAGCTCACCTTGCAGACGTCGAAGTCACCGGCCAGCAGCCGTTCGTTGAGAGTCTCCACGTCGAGCAGTTCGATCCGGAAGTCGAGCCCCCGCCAGTCCACGGTCCGGGTCAGGAGACCGTGAAACGCGAACGTGTCGTTGGGGCAGGTCGAGATGCCGAGGCGGATGGGGCGTGTCACGGGCGATCTCCGAGGAGTTGCGCGGCGACGTCGGCGGCGGCGCGGCAGGCCGCATCGACGTGCCAATGCGACGGGTCGCGGTCGCCGGCCGTGTTGGAGATGCCGCGGACGATGTCGAGCGGCACGCCGGCGAGGCGACAGGCGGCGGCGACCGCGAAGCCCTCCATGTCTTCGGCTACCGCCTCGGGATGAAGCCGCAGCCGGATCTGCACGTCGGCATCGCCCGCCGATGCGGAGCAGCCTGAGAGGAGCAGGTCGCCGCGGTGCGCGGCGGCGAGCGGCCGGCCGCTCGTGCAGGGCAGCACGTCGCCGATCCGGGTCGCCGCATCGGTCGCGGCGCCGGGCCACTGCAGCCAGCCCATCATCCCGGCCGGCACGAAGGCATCGCCGCTGCCGACGCCGATGCCGTGGCAGGCGACGCGGTCGAACGCGTAGGCCTGGCCGAGGGCAAGTCGGGCGGACAGCCGGCCGGCGATGCCGACGAGCACGACGGCCTGCGGCCGGTGCTCGGCGATCAGGTGTGCCGTGCGGGCCGCGGCCGCCACGGGGCCGAACCCGCAGACCGCCACGGCAACCGGTGCGCAGCCCGACGAGACCAGCGACGGCTCGATGAGCCTGCGTTCCAGTTCGGTCGGCACGATGATCAGTTGTGGCATACGAACGACCGGTGGTCGCTGCGATCGGACGCGGCACGTACGTCCGCCCTGCGGACGCAGCCCCCTTGATCATAGTCCGTCGCCGGGGGCTCCCGCCTTCCGGGCTTGTTGACGGCGGTCGAAAACGGCGGCGCGGGGACCGTGTCGCGGCGGTCCAAAATGGCGGCGCACAACCGTGCAGTTCTTTGCGAGGGGAGGATCGGGGCGACAGCCCCGATCACACCCCCTTTCAGAGAGAGGCACAGGAGTGCACTGCGACATGGAGATGTGGAGCGAGATACGGCGTGAGGTGCTGACCGGCGCCTTGAGTAAGCGGGCGGCGATCGCGAAGTACGGGGTTGGCTGGCACACGCTCAAGAAGATGCTGGCCCACGACGAGCCGCCGGGATATCGGCAGGCGAAGCATCGGCCGAAGCCCAAGCTGGAACCCTTCCTGCCGGTGATCCGGCAGATCCTCGAAGACGACGGCAAGGCGCCGACGAAGCAGAAGCACACCGCCCGTCGGATCTTCGAACGCCTCCGCGACGAGTACGGCTACAACGGCGGCGAGATGGTGGTGAAGGATGCCGTGCGGGAGTGGCGGATCAGCCGCCGCGAGGTGTTCCTGCCTCTTTCGCATCCGCCAGGCGAAGCCCAGGTCGACTTCGGCGAGGCGACGGTGCGGATTTCCGGGACGGAGACCAAGGTCGCGATCTTCGTCATGACGCTGCCCTACTCAGGCGTGATCTTCGTGCAGGCCTTTCCCAAGGAGTGCACGGAGACGTTCATGGAGGGGAATCGGCGGGCCTTCGAGGAGTTCGGCGGGGTTCCCAAGAGGATCAGCTACGACAACTCCGCCATCGCAGTGATCGAGGTGCTCAAGGGCCGAGAGCGGAAGCTGACCCGGGAGTTCCTTCGGCTCCAGAGCCATTACCTGTTCACAGAGCACTTCTGTCTCGTGCGTCGTGCCAACGAGAAGGGGCATGTCGAGCGGTTGCTGGGAACAGCCAGGAAGCGGTTCCTCGTGCCGGTGCCCGACGTCGAGTCGATCGAGACGCTCAACCGGAACCTCATCGAGTCATGCCGCCGGGATCTCGACGAACGGACCAGGGGGCGATCCGGCACGAAGAGGGAACTGCTCCAGGACGATTCGGCCGCGTTTTTGCCGCTGCCGCAGCGTCCGTTCGAGTCCCGGCGTGTGGCTGACGGCACGGTCAACTCGGAGTCGCTCGTGCGGTTCGAGACCAACGACTACTCCGTCCCCGTCCGCTACGCGCATCGGAAGGTGATCGTCATTGCCACGGTCGACGAGGTTCGCTTCGTCTACGAGGACCGTCTTCTTGCTCGGTACCCTATAGGTGCTGGGATCGAGAGAAGGTGTTTTTCGAGCCCGTGCACTACCCGGCGCTCCTGGAACGCAAGCCCGGCGGCTTCGACCATGCGAAGCCCTTGGAGCAGTGGAAGCTCCCGGAGTGCTTCGCAGGCGAATGGAGGCCGATGACCCGAAGTCGGGAACGCGGTCGTTCATCCGGGTGTTGAGGCTCCTGGAGCGATTCAGTCTGGATGAGGTCACGGCAGGGGTCGAATACGCCCTCGACATTGGTCTCTCCGACTCCGACAGCATCCGCTCGGTCGTCGAACACCGGGCCGACGGCCCGGTGCGGCTCTTCTCACTCGATGGCAGACCGCACCTGGCGTGCGTGCGGGTGGAGACAACGCCCGTGGCCGCCTATCAGGCTCTGCTTGAGGAGGTGGCGTCATGAACAAGACCGAGACCAAGAGCACGGTGCTGCTCAAGCACCACCTCAAGGCCCTGAAGCTGCCGACGATGCTGGCGGAGGCCGAGAAGATCGCCCAGCGGTGCGCTGCCGACAACGCAGATCACCTCGCGTTCCTGCTGCAGCTTGTGGAGCTGGAGTTGATCGAACGGGAGCGGAAGGCCGCGGAACGCAGGCTCAAGGCAGCCAGGTTCCCGGCCACCAAGATGCTCGATGAGTTCGACTTCTCGTCATGACCAAGCGTCAACAAGCCGCAGGTGCTCGAACTCGTGAAGGGCGACTCTCTCGATCGCCGAGAGAAAATCCTGCTTGTCGGGCCATCCGGCACGGGGAAGACGCATCTGGCCACCGCCTTCGGCATGGCCGCCTGTTCCCAGGGGCGCAAGGTGCGGTTCTTCCGCGTCACGGAACTCGTAGCCTTGCTTCTCGAGGCCAAGGAGGAGCGGCATCTACTCCGCATGCGTCAGCAACTGGCCAAGCTCGACCTCCTCGTCCTCGACGAACTCGGGTACGTCCCTGCGAGCAAGGCCGGAGCCGAGATGCTCTTCGACGTCATCGCGACGGCCTACGAACGCAACAGCGTGGTCGTGACGACGAACCTGCCATTCGAGAACTGGACCGAAGTCCTGGGCAGCGAACGGCTCACGGGAGCAGCGCTGGACAGGCTCACCCACCGCTGCCACATTCTGGAGACAAAGGGTGAGAGCTACCGTCTCCAGGACGCCAAGCGGCGACGGCGGCGGGCGGACTGACGAGGGAATCGAACCAACCGCGACACCCCACGAACTCAGGGGAGATCGACACCACCCAGCGCCACCATTTTCGACCGCCCCGCGCCGCCGTTTTCAACCGCCGTCAAAACGCTGGATC
>Ga0214917_10002096_pt1 | contig 24885 bp, 51 predicted proteins | sample LL_1208_BB_MetaG_FD_177983 | JGI IMG/M metagenome (GOLD analysis project Ga0214917, IMG submission 177983) | Freshwater microbial communities from Lake Lanier, Atlanta, Georgia, United States - LL_1208_BB | ecosystem: Environmental > Aquatic > Freshwater > Lake | place: USA: Georgia | collected...
GGCCGCTGCACAGATAAGATTCGTTGCTGCATGATTGCCAATTCCTGAAATGATACTTTGTAACTCATGCTTTAGAATTTATTTACTGATGCAGGGCATGGTGGATTACCTCCTAAATTGATCAAATCTCCGTTACGTCCTTCGCAAACGTAGTGGCAACGAGGAGGGTTATCAAAAGGGTTATGCGTTGTGATTTCTACTGGGCCAACGCACTGTCGAGTATCGATTCCTTTTACAAGACCTTTTTTGCTTTTGGATTGTGTTTTCCAAAAATAGAAACCAACAATACCAAGCAAAGCTACTCCGAGGATTGTTTTTGTTTGTTTGTTCATGTTCAAATTTAGTATTTTAGAACGTATTTATGATCTTTTGAGCCATAATTTGTTGTCCAGATCCGCTAGGATGTATTCCGTCCGAAGTCATGTTACCAGAAATCTGGAATTTAGGTACAATTGTAGCTCCTTTGATTGTTCTTGGTATTGCATTTTGGAGCTGCTTATACCGTTCGATTAGGGGTATGAAGCCCTCCTTTTTGGTAATATACCTTGTTGTTGGCATTTTTTTGTAATCCATGTAACCAACGGGTTCGATACCCGTGATAACATAAGGCTTAGCAGCATTTTGCTTAGCTAGGTCTACCATAGCTTGAATGTTTGCCAAAGTCGTTGATTGACTGACACTTGTGTTGAATGCGTCGTTCACACCCCCATAAATGTAGACACGATCCCAAGATTGGTTTAGTTTTGAAGGAAGGTTTTTACGCATCCAATCGGTTGTCATTCCTGGTTTAGCCACCCTTTCGATCAGCATGTTGGGATAGGCCGACTTAATATAGCTTGGGTATGTGTAAGGTGATTCTGCGGTAATCGAATCTCCCACAAAAAGAACCTTAGTTGGAAAGGGGTTTTTCTTTTTAAACAGACCAAAAAAACTAGAGTAGTTCTTTCGTTTAATAAGATATACAGCCACCCCAGCGGCAGCTAAACCAAGCCCAATCAGTAATAGTTTTTTCTTTGTCATACTTTAATATCTCTAGGATCTCTGGTTGAAACGGTTTGAAAGAAAGAATTTGAGCTAGTGTCAACATAATTACGGAAACCCGCATCGAAAGATTTTTGAGGAGCAGGTTCTTCGGCAAGCTTCTTCTTGTCTTCTGCGGTAGATGCCGTTGTAACCTTTTTAGGCTTTAAGAGCATGTAGAGCAATACCGCTGCCGCTCCGAATGCTAGCCATTGTTTTGTTTGTTGTTTCATGTTTTATAGTTTTATGATCCCTTTTTTTGATAAAAAGTATAAGTAACCGCCAATACCCAAAAATAAAGCACCTATTATGGCAAGATTAACTTTGGGGGCATTACGCAAGTACCATGAATAAAGCTCATTATACTGACCTGTATAGAGGGCAGCAGCGTCTTTTCTTCTGTTAATTAGTGAGTTTAGTACTTTCCCTGATCCTGAGTCAGTGATGGCTACTTTTGGAAATACCGCTGTGGTATCTTTACCTGCGTTTGCTAAAGAAAGTAGACTAGGAAATGTTTCTCCTTTTCCGTTACTGGTGTAGTTTAAAGAACCAGGGCCTGCGTTGTAGGCTGTGTCAAGCAGAGCAGCATACTCAACCTCGGTCATGTCTCTTTTAATCTTTGGAAAGATAGACTTTTCCATTTGCCGAAGCTCATAATCAAGCTCAAAGTCTGCTTTCTCTTTAGTGATTGAAGTACCCCTTAACACTTTAGTACCATCAGATAGTTTATCGTAGCTACCCCAGCCAATACTAAAGCCCCGTCCGTCGGGATAGGCATAGATCTTGGTGTCTTTGGGCAAAGATTCAGGATTACTGAAATAGATATTCCTGTTTGGATCTCTGCTTGAGAGCTGTTCCCACTTTTTGATGTGGGTTTTAGCTATTTGTATGGCGGCTTCTCTGTTCATTTATCTTCTTAAAAAAATTGTGTATCTTATTCGTGTTTGAAAGATCTACTCCCAAAGCGAGTAAGAAGGCAATAAAGATGTAAGGTTCTGGCATTTTATCTATCTGCATATATATTAAGTATTTTCTCTCGTGTGCTGTTATCAAATACAATTTTTAAATCTTTATAAGGGCCGAACAGATTTAATATACCAAATGCCACTTCAGGAACCGTAACTACACCTTGTTGCAGTTTTGTATTAAAGGCTACTCTTTTCAACAAGCGATCGATATTTGTTCTCTCACGTACTTCTAAAATTGAAAGTCCTCTGTTTGGTGTATACTCGTATTTTACATATACGAGGCGAAACCTCCCATTGATATTTATTGGGTAAGCTGACGATAAGGAGTATGATGCGCCTATTTGTAGCATAGTTTATTCACAGGGATTTCTGATGTAGGTTACGTTAGGATCAAAGCAGCCAGAATTATTAGCGCATGGAATCTGACCTTCTGGACAAACCTTCCCACCATTTTCAGTATCTGTTGTTTGTGTTGTTTGCGCCTTTGCTTTTGATCCTTTGAAAAGCAAATAAGCTAGCACACCTGCGCCAGCTAGTCCGAGTAGTAATTTTTGATTTCTTGTCATTTAACTAGTTTTTTTAATTTTCCCTTAATCTTTAGCCACAATTCTTTTAGGCTCTTTGGTTCTGTCAGCGCAGTGAATGATCCATCTTCATTTTCCCTAAAAAGTGGCGTTCTCCATGCTTCGTAAAGAAGCCAAATCAGAAATAAGGCTCCTAGTGCAAAAAATAAATTGGAAAACATACGTAAAAATTTAAGTTAATAATGAATTGTAGGTTGTAAACTTAGACTGTCTATCGGCAAGACCATGTGTACCGCCATTTACCCTCTTTGTAACTAAGGCTACTACATCGCTAGATTGTCCTTTATCACAGATTTCCCAAAGCTTGTTCTTATGAAAAAAGAAGGCTGCCGATGTTAAGGGATATTTTGTAGCTACTAATTCGGGGTTTGCTACACAGTCCTCTTTGATAAAGTCTGAAAATTGCTTGTAGTTATCTTTTCCAGTAAGTTGAATGTAGCCCTTACCTGCATACTTAAAACCATCTCCACTAGCTTCATCTCCATTACCCATTCGGTTGGCATATACCCTGTTTGCTATTTTCTCAGGCTTTCTGGCATACGAATTTGCCGTTGCCATGTCTTTAAAATATTTGGGAAAGACCTTTAATAGACCATCTGCTGAGTAGTTTAGGTTTTCTCTAACGAGCTTAAATCCACCGCTTTCGTGAGCGCACTGGGATAGAAAATGAGCCAAGCGAAGTGGGGTTGTCATACCAAATTTTTCCATAACGGATGGTAATTCAGCCATGACTTGAGCGGGAATGATGTTGTTCAAAGCGTTGATCATTCTGTTGGATTTTCTTTTTTATCGGATTTTTTGAAGATTTTCTCTACGCTTGTTAGCCCTAAACAGCCAAAAGCAAGCAGTGCAACAGATTGAACCAAAGGTTCTGATGGCTCTGTTGCGTTGAAACTATTTTCATACATAGTCCAGCATAAGAAACCCGCACAAGCTACTCCCACAAGTCTTTTAGAAGAAGCTTGACCGTTTTCAGATAGAAATCCTTTTGACCAGCTAAAGAAAGTTGATAGTGCTTTTTTCATGTTAATTGTTTTGAAGTGAATCAATACCTTTTGTGGAGTCAATCTTTGTTTTAGTCTTGCCCCAAAAGTTTTTCTTTTCAGTAATAAACACCGTATCATGTATATATACAGTGTTTGTTTTGTTTGTTTTTTTAAGCTCTATCTTTTCTTTTTCTAAGGTTTGTACTTTTTCTATAACCTTTTCAACAATTTCTGCTGTTTTTTGATCAGCGAACTTTAAAACTCTCACTGAAGAGTCGCCAAGTGTTTGACTTTTATGTATCAAACTATCTGAAAGGACAACAGATTTTAGTTCTTTTTCAAATGGTTTGTTCATACATGAACCAAATCCAATCGATATGATTATTAGTAGTTTTTTCATTTGATTTTACCTAATTCTTGAAGTAAAATAAGTTTTGAAGTTGATGCTGATTGTAAACTATCAGACCGTCTTAGCTGAACGCTTAGATCGTCAATCTTCTTCTCTAGTTTCTCTATCTTTTCTAGTCCTTTATCGATTTGTTTGTTGTAGTTTAATTTTCCGTCGATGTATAAATAGCTTATGGCGATAAGTGTTAAGAACATTACGCCTTTCACGGGCTCTTTTGCGAAGTCCGAGAATGAAATAGGAAAAGCATTAACTTTTACCTCTTTTGATGTTTTTTCTTCTGACATGTTTTGTTTGTTTTATTAGGGGATTACTCCCAAACTTCTTTTACTTTGATCCAACCTTTGTTTTGATATTGATAAAAACCAAAAGATGTTTGTACTTCATCTCCTTCTTTTGGTTCCATGTTTTTAATTTTTTCAAAAAGCTCTTTTTGCTCGTTTGTTTTAATACTGCTTAAATCTAGTTTATCCCCCTTAGCTATAACTCCATAGTTTCTCCAAAGAGTAAAAGCTACTAATCCTAGTAAGAGTAATATAAATAGCTTTTTTTGCATCGATCAAGACATTTTTTTTAGAGCCATCATAATTCCAAAAAAGTATAGTACTATCACACCACCAAGACCTACAAATGCTACTTTTCTTATTTTGGGCTTATCTTTTGTGTATTCAATAATACCTGCAGAAGCAAGACCGAGAACGGTGGCTCCCTTTCCTGCGAACTGCAGCCTCCATTCATCGGTCTCCAGATATGGTTTTTCCGTCGAGATCTTAGCTGCTTGATACTTGTTCATGGCATACCCTGCCGCAGCGATACCAAGAGCAACTTTAGTTCCCGTTTGCATTTAGAGCTTAGATTTTGCGTTTTCTACTGCTTCTTCCAAGCTTGCGCCTTCACCTTCTGCCAAAACTGTTCCATCTTCGGCATTGAGTGTTACTAAAAAACCACCGTCTTCGGTGCGAGCGGGTTCTGATACTGTGTAATTCATGGTTTTTATTTTAGTTAACGATTTCAAATTCGTCTTCTCCCTCTACGACACCTAATCTACGACCATTATCCCAATCGACATTGTAGACACCCCCGCCCACATGCTTGATAGTCCCCATCGTTCCTGGTTCTACGGGGTTGGGATCATTTTCCATTTTTATCAAACGGATTCTTTTACCAATAAGGCCTCCATTTTCCATTTTACCCTCATCGACATTATTCTCTAAAAACTTTTGGAATTTAGAAAAACTATTTGTGTATCTATCTGATTGGTAAAAAGAAGGAGCCATTGGAAACAAAGCGGCATCGTCGTCTTCTCTGAATCCTCCATACTTTTTAATGTCAGCAGTAGACCAATTATGAGCATATTTGCCTACTTCAACTTGTTTTCTTTTTTTATTTATATGAGCATACCATCTACCCTTTCTGTATTCGGTAAAACCGTCTTTTTTTATTTCGTAAGACTTTTCAAATCCCTTTTTTAACAATAAATCTTCGTAAGGATTATTTGTTTCTCCGCCCTTTGCAAAGAATCCATATCTATCTCTTGGAATCATAGAAGCCTTCGGCTCGTCAGAAACTAAATCTGATTCCATTAAAGAATGTTCATCTCGTTCTCCATCAAATATAACCTCATACTGAAATTCAGTTATACCATAAGAACTATCAGGAGGAATTACGCTGGAAATAGTACCACTACTCAAGGAATAATTTCCTAATTCATTTGGGATCATGCGAACCCTATCAAGAACCTTAAATTTTGGAGTCATACCCCCGTTCGCAAAGTGTGCGGCTCCTTTTCTATATCCACGAAATCCTTTTGTAGGAAGTCCGTAATCTAAAGGATCAAAGCTTGGCTTTTTTTTGACCAAAGCATCATATATTAAATATGCGCCGCCACCTATCAAGAGTACTGGTATCATAATCAATCAATTAGTATTATCAAAAAGATCCCCAAAATCGCGATTTTCCATGCGTCTCGAAGATCAGATCGTCTATGCCCTTCTACCACTTCTAAGATAAAGTCCTCACAGTTAAAAAAGAAGGTGTCCCAAATCTCGTGCTTAACCCTCTTAGCAACATCAATGACCATATCCTCCGTTGCATTTGTTCTAAAAACCTTGACGACTTCTCTCTCCTTCATGAAATCCTCATAGTTTTCCGCACAAACACTACCACCATACTTGTTTTTTATGTATGGCGAGTTGTGATATATCTTTTTTTTTCCGTCCTTTTCCACCACTATCCCAAGATGGTAGCAAAAAGGCATTCCTACGCAACTGGTATAAATTACATCACCAGTCTTCAGTCTATCAATTAGTTTCATGTCAATCTTTCGCTAACACTTCTCCAACAGACAACCTCTAAAAAATCATCCATATAGGACTTACGATCTGCCAAGTGTTTTAGGTAATATGCATGTTCCCATACATCCATACCCAATAAAATTTGGCAATCCATAGCCATAATGGGGTTATCTTGTTTTTCTGTGGTTGCAATGTTTAATTTCCCTGCAGAATAAATAAGCCATGCCCATCCAGATCCAAACACGTCAGATCCTGCTTGTTTGAACTGAGTAGCAAAGCTTTCATAAGTTCCAAATGTGTCTTCAAAAAGCTGTTTCAGCTTAGGGCTAGCACTTGCTTCAAATCCCCTGCGGTGGGGAGACATCATCGAGAAATACAAAAAGTGGTTATAAAAACCACCGCCATTATTTCTGATCTTTTTTATACCCTTGTATTCCTGTAATATCCTTTCGATATTATAGATAGCGGGTATGTTATTTTCAATGATTGCTTCGTTAAGTTGATCTGTATATTTTTTATAGTGCACTTGGTAGTGCTCCTTCATGGTACGAGCATCTATGTATGGCTCTAAAGCATCAAATTCGTATGTCAGTGGCTTACGATAAAACATGTTACTTAATTATTTGCGTGGCAGCGTACAAAGGAATTGCTACTATTAAAACCACTAACGAAAAGCCTATTAAATCATTGGGCATACATGCTTTACACATTATTTTATTAGGCACATCGGGGTATTCTTTATTCGTCCTACGTCTCTCTGGCCTAGTCAATCTAGGCAGCGGCGTATCGCAATTGCCTATTGCAGGAAATTCTGTTTCTTGTTGCCACCACTTACAACTCATTTTTTAAATACTTTATAAGCCACTACCGCAAGAACAACAACACCAAGTCCAACAACAACAGGCGTTAAATTCTTACTGAGTTTCTTTTTAGGAATAGGGTGTATATCAGAAGCACAATTTTTTTGCTTTTCTTTAGCAGCGGCCAACCAGTCTTCATGTTCTTTTAAAAGCTCAGGCGTTGGTTTCCACGTTTGAGATAGTGTTTCGGCATCTGATATAGCTTTATCAATTTTATCACACGCCAAATCTTTGATTGCAGGAAAAAGACCTGGACTCGACATAGTTGACAAACGCTCGCTGCTAAATAATTGCTGATCAATATCATTTCCTTCTGCATTGATTTTAACAACAGGCACGCCAAACATATCGCTTGTGTCGTAATAAACCGTTGTGAAAGGATTTGATGTGTAAACCATGTTTTGTTTGTTTTAATTTTTACTTATCAAAAATAATAAATTTTATCTTCCCAAACACTCACTACTGACTATCCAATCCCCTGTACCGTATGTAGGCCTACAAGGAGCGGTATATGCATATCCATCGGTCTCTTGGTCATAGCTTCCGTATGTTCCGTAGGTTTCATATTGTCCAAAACCATACCCTTGATTGTACTGATCGTTATAGGTATCAAATTCGTAATCAAACCCGTACTTTACATCTTGATAATCACCATATTGGGCAGGTTTTTCATCGGCAAAAACGGTGTCTTTAGGCTTTTTAGGCCCTCCAGGTCTTCCGCCCCCTTTCCCACCAGTTTGAGTTCCGCCTCTACCACCACCGCCACTTGGCCGACCACCGCCACTTGGCCGACCACCGCCGCTAGGTGTGCCACTTGGTCGCGGCCTTGTGGTATCGCTTGGTTTTGGTGGTTTTGGCGCACCTGGTTTGGATTCATTACTAGAAATCGTGCCTTTAACAAAAGATCGGTAAAACATGGCGGCTCCTAAAAGCGCCACACCACCACCGATCACTAAGGCTATTTTGGTACTTTTCTGCACAAAATTTTATTTTGTTGTTATTTACAATAATATATCTTTGTTAGCCGTATAACGAAAATAAATAAAAAAAGAGAAAGTATGAACTTATTTATATTAGATGTAGATCCTTTAGTTTCTGCCACTTTTCATACAGATCGGCACGTTGTAAAAATGCCAACAGAAACGGCTCAAATGCTATCTTTTGTGTATCATGATCAAGCTTTTTGGGATAAGGATATACCCGAAATCATGATGTCATTTTCAAAAACACACTACAAGCATCCTTGTTCTATTTGGATAAGACAAAGCCTTGAAAACTTTCTTTACGCCGCAAATCTAGGCTTAGCCCTTTATAAAGAGTATCAGTATCGGTATGATAAACCAGAGAAACATCAACGGGCAAAGCTTATTTTTGAATTTGCAATCCAAAACCCACCAAACTTGCCAAGTATCGGGCTTACCAAATTTGCTGTGGCGATGGACGAAATATATAAACTTTGTGATGATCCGATAGAAAATTATAGAGAATACTATCGTAAGGGTAAGAAACATTTACATACTTGGAAAAATAGGCAACAACCAATGTGGTTATGAAAAGCAATAGGACACAAGCTCTCGATTGGTGGCGATCGCTCACCATGCAGCAAAAAAAGGATGAGGTAGAGGTTTGGAAAACGCAAAACACGGACTTTAAGGCAACATGGAGTTTTGAAATGATTTGCATGTCATCAAGCACCATTGAGGCTATCTGGGAAAAAAACAAACAAAATGAAAATTTGGGTTAATGGATGTTTCGACATTCTTCATCATGGACATTTAGACTTGCTTGAGTTTGCCTCAAAAAAGGGGCAATTACATGTGGGGATTGATTCTGATCTAAGAGTACAAGAATTAAAGGGTGCGGATCGTCCAATAAATTCACAAGATTTCAGGTATCGGCTACTTAGGTCTTTGTCTTTTGTTAAAGGCGTGTATGTTTTTAACAATGAGATAGAGTTAGTTAACTACATAAATTTTATTGATCCTGATTACATAGTAATAGGAGACGATTATAGAAAAAAGAGAATTATTGGTGGTGAAAATAGAAATATCATTTTCTTTCCGCACACAAAAGGTCTGTCAACTTCAAATACAATAGAAAAGATAAAGTCATTATGAAATTAACCGATATAACTTATTTAATCATTGGAGAGCAGTGCTTAGACTATTTCATATATGGTCGTTGTGAAAGGCTTTCTCCCGAAGCACCCGTTCCCGTGTTTGAACCAATAGAACAAAAAAGCAATCCTGGAATGGTGGGAAATGTTTCTGCAAACCTACATGCGCTTCATAAAACATACACAGAAGGAAAAGGATATTTCATACATGAGTACTTTTCTGCTATTACAGATTTGGTTAAAACACGGTATGTAGACGCAAAAAGCAACCACATGTTTTTGCGAGTAGATGTTGGTACGAAAACTACTAGTAAACTTAAAAAAGGAAAGTATTTAAGAGATCGTATCGCTGAAAGTGATGTGATAATTATTTCGGACTATAACAAAGGATTTGTAGATCGTGATTTGATACCTTACATCAGAGAAGTTGCCATCAACAAACCAATCTTTTTAGATTCCAAAAGTGTTGTCTCAAAAGATATTTTGGATGCTGTTACATTCGTTAAGTTAAATGAGACGGAAAGTAGAGCAATACCTTTTGATCTTTACGAGAACATGAAAAGTAAGATCATAACCACACTTGGAGGTCGGGGGGCTATGTATGAAGAAGTGATATATCCAACTAAAGAAATTCAAACCATAGACGTAAGTGGTGCTGGAGATACTTTTATGGCTGCCCTAGTTTTTGATTACATGAAATCATATAAAATTAAGTCTGCTATCCCTTTCGCAAATAAAATGTCGAGTATGGTAGTGGCTAAACGAGGTGTTTCAACTATATGAAAGCTTTAATTACAGGATCAAATGGCTTTATAGGAAAGGCTTTTCACTCAAGGTCAAGACAGTACTTTTCTGATATTCTTTATTTTGACGACATAACAGACAGAGAGAATTGGCAAAAAAATATAAAGTCGTATTTACTTTACAATAGCCCTGATGTTATATTTCATATTGGGGCTTGTTCAGATACTCAAAATTTTGACGTAAATGAAATGATGACTAAGAATGTTGAGTGCACTATGCTATTAGCTGATTACGCAAACAGTCATAACATTCCTATCATTTTTAGCAGCTCTGCTTCTTGTTATGGTAACGGTAGTGGGCCGCTTAGTTTATACGCATGGTCAAAATATATTGCTGAGCAATACGTGATAAAATGTGGGGGTATAGCTTTAAGATATTTCAATGTATTTGGTTACAATGAAGCTCATAAAGGGAAAATGGCCTCTTTCCCATATCAAGCCTTTCAAGCTCGCAAAGAAGGAAAAAAAGTAATGATTTTCCCATCAAAAGGAGAAGAAAGCAGGCCAAAGAGAGACTTTGTTTATGTAGAAGATGTTATATCTGCTAATTTTTATGCTTTTAACCACTATGAAAGACTAAAAGGTTCTTTCTATGATGTAGGATCTGGCCTTTCAATAAGCTATGAAGATCTTTTAGACTACATGCAAATATCTTATGAGTACACGGATTACGGATGTATTCCCATAAATTACCAATACTACACTAAAGCTAGCTCCGATAGGTTCATGAAAGGATGGAATCCTAACTGGCGCCCCAGGGATGGTCTAATTGACTACATCAATATACTTGAATCTTTATGAAAACCCTTGTTTTAGGAGATACTCACGGTTTAAACTATTGGAAACATGCAGTGACAGCAGAAAACCCCGATCGTGTGATATTTATTGGTGACTACTTCGATTCATTCAATATAAGCACCGCTGATCAGATAAACAACTTCTTAGACATAGTTGAATACAAAAAAACATCGACAAAAGAGGTTGTTATGCTTGTAGGAAATCATGATATTCATTATATAACGGGAGAAAATGGTACTTCGGGCTATCAAAGAGTGGGATCTTATCAAATATGTCCAGTAATTAGCGATAACATCTCACATTTACAAATGGCCTATAGACTTGAGGACTACTTGTTCACGCATGCAGGAGTGAGTAGCGAGTTTATGGATGAAGTTTTCAAAGATTGGTCAATTGATACTTTAGTTGACCAATTAAACGAGCTTTTTATTTTTAAACCTAAATTATTCGAGTTTAACGGGACAGATCCTTATGGCGATAATACTTGGCAAACTCCAATATGGATAAGACCAAGATCTCTTATGAAAGCTAACAGACAAACGCTTCGTCAAAAATTTATACAAATAGTAGGCCATACACAAGTAAGAAAACTAGATCTTGAAGGTTCCAAAAATGCTGCTGGGGGCCGATATTACTTTATTGATTGCATGCAGACTTCAAAAGAGTATTTGGTTATTTCGGATGGTCTTTCAGTGGGCAAAGTTTCTTCATAACTACTTGTTTTTCAAGATTTAAGGTTTTTTTTGAAAAAAACATGAAATTTATTTGTTTTTTCAAAGAATAATATATTTATATTTGTGATGTAAATGAAAATAAACAATCACAAACAAAACACACACACTATGAAAGTAAAAGTATTTATCAAAGACTGTCTTACCAAAGAGGTAATTCGTAACAATGAAGTTTCTGTTCCTGAGTACTCTGCTGAACAGATGTCCGAGTTTCATAAAAAGTTTGAAAGAAAATACCCTAATGCACACGTAAACTTTACTTGGAAACCTAAAAACTGCAAATCAACATGTTTTATTTGCGGTGTACCTCTTAACATGATGTTGGACGAGATCCTGTTGACTGATGAAGAATATACTGCCAAGTGGTACGGAGATATTTTGAATGAAAATCCGATCGGAGTACGAAAATTAAGCAGACCTAAAATGGCTAAATTATGACAGCAAATTACATAGCCCGCATAGTTCAAAGTGAATTTGATAAAATGAACCTTGAACAAGAGGAGACAATATATCGCTGGGTACGGGCATGCGAGCTATTGAAAGATCACATTAGACATAATTTTCACGATTTTGAGCAAACGGAATTGGTTTATACTTGGGCAAAAGATTTATGTGAAACAAAGATTTTATTACTAAACAAGCACAGAATGAGCTTGTTGGGTAATTCCTTTCAGGAATGGTTGATCGATCAAGGATTTATATCTAAAAGCGGAAGATTTTTTTGACATGAAAACAATTATCAGCGCTCTCAATCAAAATGAGTTTAAGCCTAGAAAGAAGTGGTGGGGCTTTGTAAAAGAAAACAAACGCTTCCTTTGTAGGTATCAGCACATTATGGTTATATTTGAAAATAACAAGCCTGTGTATGTTTATCAAGAAACTAAAACAGACAAGGCTGGGGTTGCTTTTGCGATCAAGTATTTAAGTTTATGAAAGGTCAATACAAAAATAGCAACACATCGTATCTCCATAGGCTTTGCCGACACCTTAGATATGGTATTTTTTGTATAAGGAACCCTAGAAGGGATTCTAGTTTCAAAAATCTGCATACCACCTACTATCTGTTAAATGATGGAACATTGATAACTTTTAGAGAGTGGCACCAATTTGGTAAGCCTCAATATCTGGTTGCAGGAACTGAAGATGGTTGTAGGTCGCACTGGAAACGTATTCAAAAATAAAAATATGAAGGCTATATTAGAGTTCAATCTTGAAAATAATGAAGATCGCGTTTCTCATCTTCAATCAATTAAGGCCAAAGACATGGCCAATGCTATTTTTGAAATAGGAGTTAACCTTAAAAAGAAAGCCACCTGGAGAGCCGAAAACCTTGAAAAAGATGAAATTGTAGATTTCGTATTTGAAATGATCCATGAAATCTTTAATGAAAACGATTTAGATCCCGAAAAACTTGTTTAACATGAAATATCCTTACTACGCAAACATGAAACCCGAAGACTTTTTTACCCCAGTGGTCTTTGAGGGTGTTGACGTTACCAAAGATGGGGTGTTAATTTGCCGATTTATTTGGTGTTTAAACTAATATAATATATGATTATCAATCAGTTAAGGAACATGCAAGACAAGGTTACTTTCTTGCTCAAAAACTACCCAGAAACTAGGGATGACGACCAAGTTCTCGTTACGAACATTTGGTTTTTTGAGATTAAAAAGTTGGGGAACCCTGAAACCATGTCGGCCTTTGAATTTTTTAAGCTTTACTCCACTGGTAAGATTCCGACTGCGGACGTAATTACAAGAGCTAGACGTAAAGTCCAAGAGTCCGATCCCAGCTTGCGGGGTAAGACATGGGAAGAAAGGCATAAAGAAGCCAAAAGGGTTAGAAAGGATATAAAATAAACAAATGTTTTGTTTTTAAGAATAATATATTATCTTTACCCTACAAAACACACACTATGAAAGGAGTACCTTACAAAAAGTATTCGTACTTATTCCCTCCGCGTCCTGAGAAAACGACGCACCCAGACGAGTTAAGCAAATACGATAACGATAGATTTATTGCGCAACCCAAGTATAATGGGACTTGCTGTAATGTTTTCATATCAGAAGATGAGATCGTGGTAATGAACAGACATGCGGGTAAGATAACCTCGCAGTACAATCACATTGACTTTAGAGGAATGCACAAGGGTAAGGGTTGGATGGTTGTTTCGGGTGAGTTTTTGAACAAAAATCAAAAGGGCGAAGATGGAAAGCCGTTCAATCTAAAATTTGTTTTATGGGATATTTTGGTGTACCAAGACGAGTATTTAATTGGTTTTACGCTTGAAGAAAGGCTGAAATTATTAGAAAAGCTTTTCCCTTGTAGCGGAATGTCAGTTGGTAAAAACACTTTTGAAAACTATAAACACCTTTGTTGCACCAAGCATGAAAACATTTATAGAGCGCCATCCTACTATCAAAACTTTGAAAAGCTTTACAAGAGCATAGTAGATACCGATCTATATGAAGGTGTCGTACTAAAGAGAAGGGATGCAAAACTCGCTTTTGGTTTCAATTCTAAGAACAATAATGATTGGCAGATCAAGTGTAGAAAACCCACTAAGAACTATGATTTCTAATGCGATTCATGTACTAAAAGTTGCTAAGCAGCTTAAATCTGATAGTTTTCTTTACGAAAAGTTTGAACAAGGCCTTATCAAAATTGAAGTCGGGGTACACGTCTTTTTGTCTATTGATATGAATGTTTCAATTGATGAGAGAGAAAAGATCCATAATAAGCTGATTGAAATTGGTTATGTACAAAGAGGATCAGAGGCTTTTGATTTGAACGGAGTAATTACTATTTACCCAAACGGGTACTATAGCTCAGAGGATAACAATAAAATACAAAACCTATGAAAGTAAATTTGATTGAATTTGTGCTTCGAGAAATTTCTCAAATCCAGGGAGAAATCATCCTAAATAAAGCTATGATTTCCGAACATGATGAAAAGATAGAGGAAGCTTTTGAAAAAGGAGATATTCTGGTGGAGCTGTTAGCAATCAAAGAGCAAGCTGAGTTACGAAATAATTTTTTTGCTAAAATCAATTACCTTGAAGGAAAGGTAGATGCTTACATGAAGTTGTTAAAAGAATTAGGTTTTGAGGTATAAAAAATTAAATAAATGATACTTAACGGCAATATCGACAATTTAAAATGCTTTGTAAGACTTAGCCATTTTACAAAGAACGAGTCTGACTACAATACATTTCATAAAGCATACGCATTTGCTGTACAATCTGTAGCTGGTAAGATTTTGACCTTTCATATAATGACTGATTACGGAATGTTGAGATCTAGGGTTCCGATTTCTGAGATCTTTCTTGAAGAACCAAAATGTGACATTCCTGCTGATTTTAAACAGCTTTGGGATTGTTTTTCAGAGAACCTTTCCATAATAACGTATGACTATTTATATGAAAAAAGGTGTCAAGTTGTTTTAAAGGACAAGCGTTTGGTTTGGGCTACTTATCTGTTCACGGTAGATTGGTATCGCAATGGCTATTCTGACGAGCCAAGCGACTACAAATGCGGACACATACTAGTATCTGATGATGGTTACCTCATGTGCCAACCCAACAATCGTATTTTTTGGAAAGACAGTAATTGGGTAACAAAGCCATTTCCAGAGGACTTAAAGAAAGTTATCAAAGTAGATGATGATCTGCTCTCTGTCGAAACCGTTTCGGACAGGTGGGTTAGTGGAGATACAAATACTTTTTATTACGATATAAAACCAACAATATGAAAATGGCAATTGTAAAATTGGCAGAGATAGCCAAAGATCCCAACTTAAACTTATCCGCAAATCATTGGATTTCAATTAAAAACAAGGATAAAGCCAAAAAAAAGAAAAATTATTTTTGTAAATCAAACAAGAATAAATAGGTTTGCGTTAGAATAAACAATTTTAGAGAAATTAAAACAACACACATGGCACACATGATTGAATTTAATGAAAGTAAAAAAACACACTCTTTTGTCTCTCATGGAGAGAAGGCCTGGCATGGTTTAGGAAAGGTTGTAGACAAGGCTATGACGGCTGCCGAATGTATCGAGCATGCTAACATGGATTACGAAGTCGCGCTACATCCTAATTACACATGTATTGATGGCCAATACCTATTAAAAGAGGGTGAATTTAGCACCGTTCGTATGGACACTAAGGAGCCGCTAGGGACGGTCAAGGCTCGCTATGAAATCGTTCAAAACAGAGACGCCTTTGGATTTTTTGACTCAATCGTTGAGGCTGGAGAGGCTGTTTTTGAAACCGCAGGGGTTCTTGGTAAGGGAGAAAGGATCTTTGTAACGGCAAAGCTACCAGAGGACTTTTTGGTAAAAGGAGAGCCTTGTAACCAATACCTGATTTTAACTAATTCCCACGATGGATCTTCCTCCATAATTGCAGGCTTCACGACAGTACGGATTGTGTGCAATAATACCCTACAAGCCGCCCTTCGCGGCCTAACCAATAAGGTTTGTATTGAACACCGAGCAGGAGCTCAAGAAAGGCTACAAGAGGCCTATAAGGTCATGCAGATTGCGTCCAAATACATGAATGATGTAAATGAAATCTTCAACCAAATGGCAGCAACTCGCATTCAGGATGATCAGCTCAGAAACTACATTATGGACGTTATGAAGCCTGTTTACAAGACCAAAGAGGAAGAAGAAAAGGTCAGTACAAGGCTACAAAACCAGGTAAATTCAATATACGAGTTTGCGCTCAGTCATCCCACCCAGCAAACTGATGCCGCAAAAGGCACTGTTTGGGGAGCATATAATTCCATATCGGGCTACTATACCCATCTTTGTAAGTTCAAAAATGAAGAACAGCGTTTTAATAGCCAAATGTTTGGAAATGCAAACAATAAGATCCTGAAGGGCTTCCAAAAAGCCGTGGAGTTAAGCCACCACATGTAAGTTGTTTTGTTTGTTTCAGGGGCGTGGTTTCTACCTCTAGCCCCTCTTTTTTCTATTAAACTCTAAAAAAAATAAAATGAGAAACTTTAAAGTGAAAGTAAAAGGCGTAACTCCCTACATGCAACATCGCATGGATGACGCAACCCTTCAAGAATGGGAAAAAAAACGTGGAACAATCGTGGAACGAGACAATTTAAACGACGAGCCTGAGAAAAGAGCGGCTTTTCATGCCTACATCAATCAGAGTGGCAATTATTTTATTCCAGCAGATCATTTTAAGCAATCCTTTATTAAAGGCGGATCTTTTGTTAAGGCCAAAGTGGGCAATAGCAGAAAAAGCATGAAGAACATCGTTGCTGGTATGTGGCGAATCTTGGAACCCGAAATCATGCTAGACAAGTTTGATGAAGTAGATACGAGAAGTGCAGTAAATAAAAATGTGAAGGCTCGTGTGATTGTACATCGTCCGAAATGGAACAAATGGAGTGCTGAATTTACACTACTCATTGACGACGATCAGAAAAATGGCGTTACAATTGACACGATAGAATCGATTATTAGTTACAGTGGGCGCTATTTAGGAATAGGAAGCTACAGACCAGAGCATACTGGAGAATTTGGCAGATTTGAAATAAATGAAATTTTTGAATTAAAATAACGCTTTGTGCTTTAGCGCAGTTATGTTTTTCGTTGTTCAGTCGTGTGGAGTACAGTCATGCTTGGTAATGCTTTTCGTAGTGAGGTTAAGCAGGGTACTGTGAAGCAAAGTATAGTAATTCAGGGTTACGCAGAGTGATGTGAGGTTTTGTGGAGTGCGGTATTTCAAAGAGTTGTATGGTGACGTAACGCTATGTGAAGCAAAGTATTTTTAAAATTTATTCTATGAAAATTAGTCTTAGTAAAAACGTGATCGTTACTGATCCTAGCTACGACACAAATACCTGGTGTCAAGCTAAATTTGATAATGTTTTAGAGGGTGTGTATAACACTAATTGTGCTGTTGTAGATACAGGTGATTGGGGCAATAGGTGTTCTTATCTTATTGCAGTGCACGAGAACTACAATATCAAAGACTTAAAATGGGAAATAGATCCCGCTGAAATTGGTGTTGACTCAGGCCAAGCAGGTATTTTTGACATGAAGTTTTACAGAAATGATAAAGTTAAAATGAATGTTCCTTCAATAGGTTTCGACGGAAATACATTCGATCGACTAGAACAAATTATCAAACCAGAGAAAGAAGGAGAACAGTGGTATTTGAACATTTGCAAGATTACTTTATCTAAAGACATGTGGGGTGGATATAAGTACGGTGCTGCATGTAGAAGCGGTTATGGTGATGGGGGCTATAGCTTGTATGTATCAAAAGAAAAGGGTAAAGTAGTTGCCTTTTGCATTGACTTCCAAGTAGAAGATATTAAAATTTTAAATAAATCATTATGATCAACAAAAAACTTGTACAGGACTTACAAAGTCAATTGACAGAAAAGTTGATTGTTTACATGAAAACCAAAGAACTTAGTATCGTTGAGTTCAAAACACCTTTTAGGATTTATATTCAAGAAGAAAAATTCGATGGTGATTGTTTAAGAGTTCCTCTTGCTGCCTGTTATTTGTATCAGGATGGTAGGATTGGTACGCATGACGGATATATAATACTTAAAGAACTTGACATCTATGAACTTGCACATATTGCAGATGTTCTTGAGGAAGGAGCATACTCAGTAGCTGATGAGGAGATAACACAATAAATTTTAAAATATGAAAGAAATTAAAACCTTCGAGGGCTTAGTACAAGCCGAACTATCTAAGTATGATAGTGTAATTCCTGCTGTTGAAGAACTTAAAGCTCAGTTTATGGGCTTAGCAATTCAGGACATAAATGATAAAGAGAACTACGAAAAAGTAAAAGATGCTATCAAATTCATGGTCGCTAAAAGAACGGCTGTTGAAGAAAAAAGAAAAGAACTCAAAGCAGATAGCCTGGCTTTTGGTCGTGCAGTAGATGCAAGAGCTAAAGAGATTGTTTTATTGATTAGTCCGATTGAAGATCATCTAAAAAATGAAAAGGCAAAAATAGATGAAGAAATCGAACGCATAAAAAAAGAAGAAGAAGAACATCAGCAGATGCTTCTTCGCATAAGACAACAAAAGTTATTAGATGCTGGCATGATCCCGATGGGTAATGAATTTGTATGGACAAATCCTAATACGCAAACAATAGAGCAAACATTTTCGTTTGTAAATCTGGAAACTTTTGAAGATGGTGACTTTAATGATTTTGTTTTATTTATATCGAACCTTGACAAAAAAGAGAATGAAAAATTTGTTTATGAAGAAAAGAAGCGTAGAGACGAGTTAGAGAAATTAGAACAACAGAAGTTAGATTTGTTAAAAGCGCAGCAGGAGCTTTTGGCTGAACAAGAAAGAATGAGGCTGGAACAGGAAAAAATGCGGAAAGATATGGAGCAGCTTAAAGCCTCTAGGACAAATGCAAGAATACAGCAACTTTTAGATCTCGGTTTGTCAAATGTGCCGCATCGGGCCTCACCTGAAGAAAACGGTGGCTCACTTTGGGAAAATATCATTTGCTTGAACTATTTAGATAACCATGTTCCAATCGTTCCTGAAGATCGGGTTCGCAATTTAGATCAAGAGGAATGGGATATGATGTTTTATAGCATAACAAAAAAAGTGGCTGATTTAAAGAAAGAAGCTGACTTACGGCAATCGGAAAAGATGGAACGACTACGGATTGAAGCAGAAGAAAAGGCAGCAATTAAGCTTGCAGAGCAGAAGGAACATGAAGAAAAACTTGAGGCAGAGCGTGTAGCTATGCTGACTGACAAGGAAAAAGTGTCTGATTATTGTCGGAAATTACTGGATGTGCCAACACCCCAGATTAAAACAATAAAGTGGAACAAAGAACTCAAAAAGATTACTGAAGTGATAGTCAATTACTTGTGAAATTCGGCTTCACTTTTTTTTAACCTATTTACTTGTAATTCAAGGGATTGCACTTGTTTTCAAATACTTTTTAGTAAAAGAGTATTTTGTCTATATTTGTCGTCCCACACAACTTTTTAAATTAAAATACAATGAAAAAAAATGAGAAATTAGACGAGTTTCTGACTGTGAGGGAACTTGCGAAGTGGATTAAGCTTTCCGAATCTCATGTTTACTTTATGGTAAATAAAAATAAGATCCCGTTTGCTAAGTTAGGCGGTAAGCTCTTGTTTGATAAGGAAAAAATCAGATTGTGGATTGAAGAAAATTCTTCAAATACTCCAAAGGTTAAACGAGGTCGTAAAAAGATTGACCAGGTTGTTCCCTTAGTAGAAAAGAGCATTCCTGAGCCTGAGACCACAGAAACTATTTTGCTTGAAAATCTATCACCAAAAGACATAGATGTTTTAGATTAGAGCCATGCCGAAAAGAAAGCAGACATCTTACAATAAGATACTCAAACAGTTTACTAAAGTAAATGCTAAACTGCCAGAGGAAAGGAAGCTTTCAATAGAGCAGCGTAGGAAGATCATTAAGGAAAAGATCTTACCCAAGTTCAGGGGAAAGAAATCTTACCAGATCAAGATATCACAAATAAAAACCTACGTACTTCGTGAGGTTGAGCGTGTACCACCTCGTGAAATATGCAACCTTAACTACCTAGATCTTGCGGAATTTCAATACATAGAATGGTTTTCTTTAGATGAAACGATCAGTGAACTAGTACCAGATTGCGTTTATGTAAAAGTTTCAGCAGGAGAATGGGGAGAGACCAACATATTTAATACACGAAACTACCAATATGGAAGAAACGGGGTTCGTAGAATAGTTGAAGCAATAAGAACTGATGCAGAAAACGAAAGCGGAAGATTTGTTTTTACAGCCGTAAGAAAACTTAGACCGAGAAAGGTTAATGATGGAAGTGCCGAAAACTACTACCTTGACTTCGTATTGAACTTAGTGGGACGTCGAGGAGAAGCCGATCCTCAAGGAGACATGGAACAAATTTCTTACAATCTTCCTAGAACAAGAGATACTAGAAAGAAAAGGGCTAAAATTTCAAACATTATTGAACAAAGGATTAGATCGCTCAAAGCAAAGCGCGACAGTAAAAAACGCGCCAAAAAGACGATTGACAAAAATATATCTGCTTACCTAAAAGCTAACAAATCAGTCGAGAAACTAAAACGCCCTAATCAAGAAAAACTTAAAGAAGCTGAAAAGAAACAGAAATACGCGGAAAAACAGCTCGAAAAGTATTATAAGCAAGGTAAAATTACCAAGTATCAGTACGAACAAAGAAAAAATAAATTAAAATGACCAGGGTATTCAATTTTAGTGGCGGAAGAACATCTGCTTACATGGTAGCCAAGTATTATCAACCTGGGGATCTGGTCATTTTTTGCGATACTGGAAGGGAGCACTCAAAAACCTACAAGTTTATCAATGACTTTGAGGCCTATGAAAACATACCAGTAATTAGACTTCAGTATGAAGGTGGCTTTGAACGGCTTTTAGAGAAGCGTAAAGCTGTGCCCAATCAATTTAAGCGTTTTTGCACAATAGAATTGAAAATCAAAACATGCAGAAGATACTTGCGAAGTTTGGGTATTACCAAATATGTGAATTTTGTGGGATTTCGTTATGACGAACCGTTGCGTGTTAAGCGTAGAAAAAAGATGTGGAAACATGTTGAAGATCGGTTTCCGCTTTTTGAGGATAAGATTGATAAGCCAATGATCAATGCTTTTTGGGAAACAAAGTCTTACAATTTAGAGATCCCATCAATTTTAGGTAATTGTACTCTTTGTTTTATGAAGGGTAAAAATGCGATAATAAACATTTTAACGAAGCACCCAGAGTTAGCTGAACCATGGATCAACGATGAGGAGCGAATGAAACATACTTACTTCAAAGATGTTTCCATGAAACAATTAAAAAGCATAGCTGAAAACAATCTTTTCAAAGGAGTAGATCTTGGGGAACTAAGTCCTGCATTTAATTGCGCCTGCACAACCTAAAAATATGAAACGAAAGGTGATTAGGTATGTGCCTCAGTCTGCTGAGACATTTATCCTTGACCGTATGAAACGGGAAAGAGGAAATGGTTACATCAAAAAGGGCACATTCACCAATGAAATAGTTTGGGGGAAGTATGCTTTCATAGTTCCGAGAATGACTAAAAAGAAGCAGTTATCTTTTAAAAAGGGTATGTTCTTATTTGGTATGGTTAGAAGTGAAGCTAGAAAGTTTCTGATGCGGCATTCAAATTTAAACCTTCCCAAAAAATACCCGCAGATACTGTATGCTAGTAACGTAGATGAGTCAAAGCTTGAAAAGGTTACTGGCACTGATCTTAATCATGCATATTGGCGTATAGCATTAAATCTAGGAGTGATTTCCGAACGAACCTACCTAAAAGGGCTTGACGATGAGTTTAAATCTGTAAGGTTGGCGGCATTGAGCACTTTAGGCGCTACAAAAAAGTACCAGCTTATCAAGGAGGGAACTCCTGTAAGGGAATTTTATGAGGAAAAAGGCGATGAGGAATTGCAAAAGGTCTACACCTTGATCCGATATACTTGCTATAAATACATGACGCAAGTCAAAAGAATGCTTAAAAACGACTTTTTGGCCTATAAAACCGATGCTATCTATTATGTTGATAATAAAGACAATAGAAAGAAAGTCAAGGACTATTTTATTAAAAAAGGGCTAACAATTAAGCAACTGGTGTAAATTAGAGTACAAATTAAAACAAACAAACAAAACATGATAGAGAATTTAGAGACGTACGTGAACCGAAAGGGGTTCCCGATCATGAGGCGATGCTTCAACTGCAAATTCTGGTCTGCTTATACGGAAAATGACGCCCAAACACTTGGATATTGTAAAGCAAAACCTCTTTTTTTCGCATTTACATTACAACCAACTGTCTTCACCATTACTAAAGATTTTTACTTATGTGAGCAACACAAATTTAAAAATGAAGAGATCTTAGAGACAGTGAGTGAGAAGATCAACATGAAAGAAGCTTTGAAAAAGAAAGACGACATAATCAATCAAAAAGGATCTGATGAATAATGCCAAACGCAATAAAATACAATACTAGTGCAGAAAGTCTTGCTCTAAAAAAGGGAAATTTTTGGGTTGGAACGGGAGATGTGGGAAAAGGAACGACTGAATCAAGTGGGTATTACAATGGAACTACACCAGCATCGGGCGGGTATACAATCTACATCAACAAAGCCACTGGTGGCCCAGCAATTTATAGAGCATCTAACGACTCGCAGCTCATAACATTAACAAACATTATCGCGGGGGCTTCCTATTCAACGAGAAATGAGTGTCTTGATTACTTTATGACACAAAATGATAAGATAGTAACAAACATTGATTATCCTTCTATTGTTACAAATGGCTTAGTTTCTGCATTTGACTCATCTTATACTTTAGGTTACCCTTTAAATGGGACATCCATGTATGACATGGCAAATGGAAATAATTTTTCTAGCTACGATTTTGGAAATCCATCTTGGGCAAATAACATTTCTGAATTAACCGTTTGCCTTTTACTGACAAAAACTAATACGGGTACAGGGTATGCAAATCATCCAATAAATAAGTGGAATACAGCTTATAATGTTAATGCTTCTTTTATATTGTATCATTTTGAAAACTATCTTGGTAATGGTCAAGATGGAGTTTTGGGATGGTATGGATATGGCACCGCTTCGGGTTGGGCAAACATTGGCGGTTATGGTTTTGCTACGATGTCCGTTGGACAAACATTTTGGATTGGTTTTCAGTTCAATAATGTCAATGGTGGTCAATGTTGGGTGAATGGTAGTATCTCTGGAGGTAGATCAGGATATGTAGGAAATTTGGGGCCAACGACCTCTCCTACATACGGAATGGGAATGTACATACCGTATACAGGATCACAAATAGGAACAGGATATATCAGCCATGTTCTATTTTACAATAGAGAATTAACGAGTGCAGAAATGACACGAAACTATAATGCTGTCTCATCAAGGGTAGTGATATGAAATATACAATTACAGAACCATATTCGGGTACCTCAGAAGCCACAGAAGGTAATGTACCTTTTTTTTATGTAAATGATCAATCGGGAGCCATAGTATATTATGCAGTAACAAGAGGCGAATGTGAAAAATGGATTTTAGAACATGCCTAATTCAATAAAATATAACACAGTCTCAGAAAGTCTTGCTTTGAAGAAAGGAGATTTCTGGATCGGAACAGGCGATGTAGGTAAGGGAACTACTGCTTCAACGGGTTTTTACAATGGAACAGCCCCTGCTTCAGGAGGATATACGATATATTTAAACAAGTCTGGAGGCCCCGCAATCTATTTAGCAGCTAATGATAGTCAACTCATAACACTTACAAACATTATTTCAGCAGGTTCTTATTCAACTGCCGCTCAATGCTTAAATTATTTTTCTGGTCAAAGCGATAAGATGGTCTTTAACATAGACTATCCACCAATAATTACTAATGGATTATCGGTTAATTTAGATGCTACTTCTGTTTTAAGCTATCCGAATACAGGAACTACTTGGTATGATTTAAGCTCTTTTAATAACAATGCTAGTTTGGCTATAGGTTCTCCAACTTTTACAACATTTGGTGGAAAAAGAACAATACTATTTAATAATACAAACAAATATGTTTATAATCCGCCTTATGATGGTTTTGTGTTAGGATCAAACCCACAAATATCAGCCTCTAATACAAGTTTTACATTTGAAGCTTGGTTTTATCAGTTAAGTGGAGGTGGACAAACTGTTATTTTATCTAATGCTGGCGGATGTGATGGCTATCGCTGGGGGCCACAAGGTACTTCTGCTTATTGGTTGCTTGGAAACGCAGATTGTAGTCAATATGCTGAAGGTAGTGTAAGCAATACTACTACGATGATTGGGAGATGGGTGCAAATGGTTGGTATATTTGATAGAGCGGGGACTTTAGGTAGTGGATCTAGGTTTTACCACTACATAAATGCTACCTTAGAAGGAAGTATTGGAACATACAATCCAACAATACAACTAGGAGCACCTGGTATTACTGCTTGCTGTGGTGCTTTTGACGGATATTTGTCAGTGGTTAGAGTTTATACTAGAGCACTATCAGCAGCGGAAATTCTCACAAATTTCAACGCACAAAAAGGATATTTTGGACTATAAAATAGAGAAAGTAAACTGATAATCAAAGACTTATACACTTTTGGTGAGCAATTGATTATCCTAAAGAATAATATATTATATTTGTATGTATCTATATGTATAATTATCCCGTTGAAAAGCACATTTTGCGATTCTACAAGTATAAGTTCAGCGGTTATGATGAGCCGATCATT
>Ga0214917_10002097_pt1 | contig 24868 bp, 26 predicted proteins | sample LL_1208_BB_MetaG_FD_177983 | JGI IMG/M metagenome (GOLD analysis project Ga0214917, IMG submission 177983) | Freshwater microbial communities from Lake Lanier, Atlanta, Georgia, United States - LL_1208_BB | ecosystem: Environmental > Aquatic > Freshwater > Lake | place: USA: Georgia | collected...
CGGTCTTCTTCTTCTTCGAGCGGGCGACCGTCTCGGACAAGTGGAAGCTGTCGCTTCTCATCAGCGGCCTCATCACCACCATCGCGGCGGCCCACTACTGGTACATGCGCGAGTTCTGGGTCACCACCTTCAACGGCACCAACGCCGGCGCGGCTTCCCCCACGGAATTCCGCTACATCGACTGGCTTCTTACGGTGCCGCTGATGTGCACGGAGTTTTACCTCCTCCTGCGCGCAGCCGGGGCCAGCGTGAACATGCTTTGGCGCCTGATCGGCTACTCGGTGCTCATGCTGGCTGCCGGGTACGTCGGAGAGGTCTCCGCACAGATCGGCCGTCCCATCCGCGGGTTTGAGAACTTCGGCTGGGGCGTGATCTCCACGATCGGCTGGGCCGGTATTGTCTACGAGATCTTCTTCGGTGAGGCCAAGCAGCTGGCCGATGGCAGCAGCGATGCCAACGTCCGCCGTGCTTTCAACCTCCTCCGGGGCTTCGTGCTCATCGGCTGGGCCATCTACCCGATCGGCTATATGACCCTCCCGGGCAATGTGCTCAGCGGTTCCACCGAACTCGCCGCCAAAATGAACGTCGTCTACAACATCGGTGACGCCATCAACAAGATTGGCTTCGGTCTGGTGGTCTGGAATCTCGCCAAACGCGGAAAATAAGATTCCTGCCTAGTTCGCGGAAACCGTTTCCGCGATGCAACGGGGGATCCCTACGGGGATCCCCCGTTTCTTTGGGCACGGTCTTCCTCCCTGTCTCGCACCCCTATAAGCTTCCTCCATGCCCGTCCTCCTGTATCGGACCCTGCCTTGGATTTTTACCGGTCTGTTGGGAGTCATGGCCGTTGGGTTTCCGCAATATGCCGGCGGCTTGGCGCCCCTCTTCTTCTTATCCTCGGCCGTGATTCTGGGAGTGCCCCACGGAGCCTGCGATCCATGGGTTCCCGGTTGGCTTCTCCATCGCCCTTCACGCCTCCCCTTTCTCGCTGCTTTTTTTGTTCTCTATCTGGCAATCTCCTTCCTATACCTCCTGTTCTGGAAAGCCGCCCCGTTGCCGGCCACCCTCTTCTTTCTGCTGTTGACCACCTGGCACTGGGGCACGGCGGACGCTTCCTTGGTCTTCCCTCCTGGCCTGCGGTGGTTTTTCTTCGGCCTTGGCCGCGGACTGTGGGTCATGCTCAGCCCCTTTGCCTTCCATGTTTTCGATGCCTGGAGAGTGATCCTGCTCATGGCCCCCGACGCCGGTCCGGTGCCTCCCGCCATTCCATTCCAAGGACTCCTGATTCTTCCCCTGGCTCTGACCCTGGCCTCCCGTCCTGGAAGAACCGAATGGGCCGAAACAGCCCTGCTGGTTCTCCTCCTTGCCTTGACCCCTCCCTTGGTCGGCGTGGGAACCTACTTCATCGCCTTTCACGCATGGCGCCACCTGCTTCGCTTGGCCAAAATCCGTGACCAACTCACCGTAAACTCAAAAACGAAAACTTGGCTCTGGTCCCTTGGCCGGCTGCTTCTTTTTGCCGTGCCTCTGACGGTGGCCACCTTGGCGTTCTTGCCTGCCTTGCCTGGCTTCCTCGGCCTCCATCCGGTGATTTTGGAACAATGGGTGGGATCCTACTTGGTTCTCCTCGCCGTTCTTACTCTCCCCCATGCGATTCTTGTGGGTTGGATGGACTGGAAATCCGAAAATATAAAATGTTGATTATCAATACTTAACAATCTTCCCTCTTTAATTTTCACATGTTTTGTGATAAGATTTAGCGTGAGCCGGTTGAATCAGCTTCGGGAGGATTTCAAGCGCGCGGAATGCGCCGTGGGGTATGCCAATCTCGGGATGGTGACTGATGCGCTGGAGGAGTTGGAGCATCTTTCCCCTGCCATGTCGGCGGACGGCGGAGTCATGGAATTCAAGTTGCGCCTTTTGGAGAGGGGTCAACGTTGGTCGGAAGCCGCCACATTGGCTGCAAAACTCGCCGCTTCCCATCCCAATGAGGCCCGCTGGTTCGTCGCCTGGGCCTTCGCGAAACGCCGCAGCGACTGCCTGGAAACCGCTTCCAAAATCCTCTCCGAGGCCGCCTCCTTGCATCCCAAGGATCCCCTCATCCAGTTCAACCTCGGGTGTTATGCAGCCCAGCGGGGCGATCTCACCACCGCCCATTGTCATGTCCGCCGGGCCATCGAGCTCGATCATGGGTTGGAAAAACTGGCCCATGAGGATCCTGATCTTGAGCCTCTCCGCCAAGCGCATCTGATCGATTAGCCCGCTCCCAAAGGCTAACCCATTTTGTTTTTTTCCGCCGCTTCCAGTTCCACAAGAAATTGCCTGATCTCATCCGCCTTTTCGTCCGGTAGATCCTTATAACTGCAGCCGAAACTCTCCTTAACGCATCCCGCGACGTGGGCATGGGGATTTCGCCCAGCCGGATGTCGGGAATCCGGCCTCAGCACCCCCCGCAACCGATCACCAACGGCCTGCATCTCGGCCCAGATCTGTTTGCGCAGATCCGGATTCACCCGGTTCGATGCTTGATCGCCAGGAGGGTAATGTCATCGGAAGGGTCCGCCCCACGCGAAAACTTGGCCACCTCCGCGACCACCCGCTGGGTGAGTTGCTGTGGGGAGAGCGGAGCCTGTCCTTGGCAGGCACGCTTGAACCGTTCCTCCCCGAAAAGTTCCCGTTCCGGGTTCATCGCCTCGGTCACTCCATCTGTGTAGACCAACAGGGTTTCGCCCGGTTTGAGCTCAATCTGTCGTTGGCCGAATTTGGCATCCTCAAAAACGCCCAAAGGCATGCCCCCGGAAGGCTCGTACACCGGATCCCCCTGCAACGGAATCACCATCGCCGGATTATGGCCGCCTTGTCCGTACTCGATCCGACCCGTGGCCGTTTCCACGATACCAAGAATCATCGTGACAAAAAGGTTGGCCTGATTTTCGGAACAGAGTTGGGCATTTACCCGCTGGAGGATTTCCAGCGGCCGGCGGCCCGGCACCACCGTGGCGCGGATCAGCGTCCGGGTTACGGCCATGAACAGTCCCGCGGCCACGCCCTTGCCGGAGACATCCCCCACCACGAAACAGAACTTTCCGGGCTCGACTGGAAAGAAGTCATACAGGTCTCCGCTGACTTCCTTGGCCGGATCCAACCGGGCAAACATTTCCACCCCCGGCGCCTGTTCCCGGGTGGGAAAGGCCTTCGGCAAAAGCCCTTGCTGCATCTCCCGCGCCAGATCAAGGTCCCTTTGCACCTGCGCTCTCTCCAAAGCTGCGTCATGGGCCCGGATTCGGACCAGCGCGGCCGTGACCAAGCCCGCAAAATATTCCATCAACTCCTCATCCGCACGACTGAAGGCGGCCCGACCCTGTGGATTGAGAAACTCGATCACCCCCAAACATTCCTCCCCGTCCAGAAGCGGGGCCGCCAGAAGGGCTTTGGTCTTCCAGCCCGTCTGTTCATCCGCCTTGGCAAAAAAACGGGGATCCTGGCTGACATCATCCACACGAATCATCCTTCTTTCCCTCATGGCTGCCCCCACAATTCCTTGACCGGCCGGCACCCGCAGCTCTCCCAGTTGGGGCTGGTTGTCCCCATGAGCGGAATGAATCACCAGATCCCCGGTAGCCGGATCTGGAAGAAAAATGGAGCAGGCTTCCGCCCTCATCCAAGGCCGGCTCTTTTCCAAAATCATTTCCAGAAGTCCCCGCAGATCCGGTTCCTTGCCGATTTTGCCTGCCAGCCGCAAAAGCCCAACGTAACCGTCCTCCAATCCGGGAGCTGTAATGGCCATGAAAGGAAATTACCGACTCACACAGTCTTCAGAAAGAACTCCTTCGGTCATTTTCACCCTCTGCTACCCACCATTTGTTTAGCGGCCACCCCCCTCCGGGAGCCACGAACCCTACCCGCGGGGACTACCGGCCCTTCGACGGCATAAAAATAATCTCTACCCGCCGGTTTTTGGCTTTGCCCTCCGCCGTGTCATTCGGAGCCACCGGTCGGCTATCCCCATAGCCGACCGCGGAGAGCCGGTCCGCCGGAACCATACCGGTGGCCTCCAGGGTGCGCACCGCCAGTGCGGCCCGGGCCGTTGAAAGCTCCCAGTTGGTGGGATAATATTGGGCCAACACCGGGGCAATCGGGTCCTTGTCCGTGTGTCCCTCGACCTTAACTTCGTCCTGCGTCTTATTGGCTGCCTTGGCCACCTTGCGGAGCACATCGACCCCTTCTGGGGAGAGTTCGGCAGAGCCGCTCGGAAAGAGAATTTCGCTGGCCACCGTGATTTTGAGTTGGTCTTTCAACCGGGAAATCTGCACATCTTTGTCCATCAGTTCCTTTTTGAGACTCTCCTCAAGTTTGACGTCCTCCGGCGACGGCGCGGCTTTCAGTTTCTCCATCATGATCTGCTGATCGGCCAGTTTCTGCTCCAGGATTTTTTTCTCAGAGGCGGAAAGATCCTTGAGCTTCGCCAATTCAGCTTGCGCCTGTTCCAATTGCAGTGCCATTTTCTTGGATTTCTCCGCCTCGCCCTTCAATTGCTCCACCTGGGTTCGCGCCGACTCCGCCGCCAAGTCGGATTCTTTGAGTCTGGATTCAAGGGCAGCCGCCTTCTGCTCCGTCTCCGTCAGTTGGCTACGCGCCTTGAGGTCCCGGTTGAAATAATACCCCCCCCCTCCCAGACCCAGGACGGCAGCGGTGGCCAAAGCCGCCGTTTTCCAGGCCACCACGGTGGCCGCGCTGGAAGCCACGGTTTTAGCCGCGCCGGTGGCCGCGTGTTTGGCAAGGGAATTCCCCGCCGTAGCCGGCACGGAAACAGGCAGACCACCTCCCTTGGGAAAAGGGGTGGGAGCAGGAGGCGGGGTTGGCTCAGCCATGGGGTGAACTAGTTCTTTTTATCCTTGGTCGGCGTCTTACCCTCGATCTTGGGTTTCTTGTCGAGGTCTTCCAGGACCTTCCATAGTCGCTTCACCGCTTCGGGGGTCTTCTTCACCTTGCCGTCGAGAATCTCTTTGGGATTCAACCTCTCTCCGTAAAAGTTCTCGTTCGTGTCGTCGGCCGATCCATAGCCAAGTCCGGAAAGCGAGACTCCGCCGAATAAACCCTTGGTAAAACTATAGGTGTAGACGGGGGCGTTCACAGTGGCTACGCCGGCCGACAATTCCCGCCCGGTGGGGCCTGCGGTGCCCTCCACCTCGGCGCTGCTGGTATAGTTTCCTTTTTGGGAAAACTGCTCAACCGCTCCTTCCGTGTTCAGCAACAAAACATAATCCTGGGAGGATCCACCCGCCTGGAATCCCACCCCCGCGCCTGCGGCGGAAATCGCCGTGGGATGCGACCATTTTTTACCTTTCCGGATCACCACCAGACCATCTCCACCCTCCCCTGCGACGATGAATCCCGCCTTGATGATCCACATGGTCACCAGCCCCTTGGCTTCGTGAAAGACCTCCCGCGGAATGCTGTCTCCCTGGGCTTTTCCGTACTGATCCAGGATATCAATCGTTTTATCGATTCTTTCTTCCATGCTGCTCACGGCAAAAGCCGGAAGCGGGGCTGCGATCACTAGGGCGAGGAGGAGGGTTGGGGTGAATTTCATCCGAAGAGCATGTCCCGCCGTTTTTCCCTTGGCAACCGGTTCCCGTCACACCCTGCCTTCGTCCGCATCGATGTAATCAAAAAAGGTCTGAATATCCTCCCGGGCCTCCCATCCAGCCTCCTTTTTCCGGAATACCAACCGGTCGGAAAGATCATCGCGCCAACCCCGTTTGCTCAGGTAGGCATTCCAGATCGCTCGATCCATGGTATCCCTCTTCTTTCCCTGCTCCTCACACCAGGCCAGCAGTTTCGCATCGCTCCCGCCTTTTTGAACCTGATCCCGCAACCGCTCATATTTCACACCCAGAAAGTCGCAACAACTGGCGTCAAATCCCTTTCCCAAATTTTCGTGGTACTCCGGGGGAAGTTTCCCGGCTTGTTCCAACCGCACCTTGTCCACCATACGGCCGAAATATGCCAGCCCCTCCACCTCCTCCCGGGGGCTCCTCAGCCCGGGCAAGGGCTTTCTGGCTTTTGCACTCATCGTCCCATGGCCTCCCGCAAGCTGCGGATCTCCTCCTCCAACTCCTCCACCCGCGCGGCCAGATCCAATACCAGCCCCGCTCCTGTCGCCGGCACGCCATACTCGACCCGCAACTGCTCGATCCGACGAACCAGAAAGAGTGTCCCCTCCCCAAAACAGCCCGCCCTGCCCTCTTCTCCCAACAATCCCATCTCGGAATACTGCCGCACCGCCTCGGCCGTGGTCTCTGCCATCCGGGCCAGTTCCTCCAGCGCGAATTCCCTGGGGGATTCCGACCACACCTTCCTCGCCAGATGCCTGCGGTGCCCCTTCATGCCTTATCCCCTCAACCCCGGGCGCCAGCGGCTCTCCTGCGCCAGCTTCTCCCAGAGTTTCCTTTCCTCCGGGCCGACCTCAGCCGGTACCGCAATTCCCAAAACCGCGTAAAGATCTCCACGCCCTCCATCCTCCCGCGACAGCCCCTGACCCCGCAATCTCAGTTTCTGTCCTGCGGTCGACCCTGCCGGAATTTTCAACGTGACGGCCCCATCCAGCGTCGGCACCGGAATGTTTGCCCCCAGCACCGCCTCCCAAGGTGCCAGCTCCAGTTCGGTATAAAGATCGCTGCCGTCCGCCCGTAAATCGGGATGCCGGGCAAAGCGTACGCGAAGATAGAGATCTCCGGACTCCCCCCCACTCCGGCCGGACTCTCCTTTCCCCACCAGCCGGATCCGCTGTCCCTCGCGAACTCCGGCAGGAATCTTCACCCGGTAGGTTTCCGTCTTGCCACCCCCTCGTTGCAGGGTCACCTCCCTCGTCGATCCGCGCAGGGCCTCCTCCAGGGTCACCATGAGATCCCCCTCAATGTCGGAACCACGCCGCGCCATCCGCCGACCGCCCGGGCCGCGGAAACCACTCCCCCCCATGCCCCCGAATAGATGCTCAAAAAAGTCGCTGTACCCCGTGCCGCCGAAATGAAACTCCTCCATGTCCGGCATGCCTCCGGCTTCGGGCGCCCCCTGCCACGCAAAGCCCCCGCCCGGCACCTCCCTTCCCATTTGGTCATACTTCGCCCGCTTGGCCGGATCGCTCAATACCTCATAGGCCTCGTTCACTTCCTTGAACTTCTCGGCCCCTTTCACCTTGTCCTTCGCGACATCAGGGTGGTATTCCCGAGCTTTTTTCCGGAAGGCGCTTCGGATCTCCTCCGGCGTCGCTGTCTTGGTGACCCCGAGAATCTCGTAGTAATCCTGATACTCCATCATTCCCAATGGCCTCCGGTTTCAGGCTCCGGCCCGGGATCCGGTTCCCCAGCGCTCGAGACAGCCGCCAGGCCGTCGGAAAAACTCCGGACCTGTGTGAATTTTGGCTCAATTCCCCATGCCCCATCCGGCTTGAGAAAACCCCATTTTCCGCCTGGTTCCTTGGCCGCCGCCAATCCGCTGTGGAAAACTCCCGCCCGCTCAAATTTTGGGGAGACAACCCACTTTCCCAGGGCGTTCAGGTATCCCCACTTGCCGTTTTTATCCTTGGCCGGTGCCAGGCCGCTCCCAAACGGGCCAATCGCTATCAGAGCGTCCTGAACCCCGCTACCTGGAAAAACCTCCACCACCTTCTCCTGGAAATCCATCAGGCCCCAGTCTGCCTCCCGCTTCCAAGCCGCCCTCTTCTCGCCCAAGGGCACCAGCCCTTTGTACAAACCCGTGGTCCTCACCTTCCCTTTGCTGTCGATGAGCACCCACGAACTGCCCTCTCCTGTCGGCCGAACCGCCGCCCGGCCATCCAAAAATTTGCCGGCCTCCGCAAACTCCAGCCGGATCCACAACTTTCCGCTGGGGAGAATATAGCCCCAGGCGATAGGCCCGGCCGGCTTTTTCTCTTCCTTTTCCTCAAACAACTTCGGCTCCGCCTGCTCATCCACCGGTGCGTCATCACTTTCCTCCACCGCAGCCAGCCCCTCGGCAAAATCCTTGGCCTGCAGAAATCTCCGAGGGATGGCCTCTTTCAGAACTCCGTCCTGATAAGCCACGAAACCCCACTGGCCTTGCTTTTTCACGGCCGCCAACCCGCCCCAGACTTCGCGCGATTCATCGTAGTCCGTTTTGCCGATCAGGTTCCCCTCGCCGTCCACAAAACCCCACCGTTCCCCCATCCGTACCGGAGCCATCCCGCCCTGCACAACGCCCACTTGGTCAAAACGACTGGGCGTGACACGGTTGCCCCGCTCATCCACAAAGAACCAGTCGCGTCCGGAGCGCACCGGTACCCTTCCGATGCCCATCCGTGCGATGATCTGTCCGGTCGAAGCCTCAGCACCTTCCGCCACTTCGATCTTCACCAGTGTCCCCGTCCCCGGAGAAAGCACCGCTGCCATCGCCTGCGTGGCCCGGATTTCGGCAATCTTTTCCCCCTTCACCACCGCGTCACCCTCCATCTTCAGCCAGCGCACCACCGTGGCGGAGCCCGAGTTCGGCCCAAAACTGGGACACTCCACTTCGAACTGTTTTTTTGCAAAAAGATCGATGGTTCCCAAGACCCGCACGTTTCCCAGGCTGGAACCGGGAATGGCCGCTCCGCCGGGCGGCACTCCGATTTTTGTCAACATCCCGTTGACCGGCGCCGTCACCGGAATCGCCGGCTCCTTCAACTCGACCTGCGCCAACGTCTCATTCTTTTTGACCTCCTGTCCCTCCGCCTTCATCCATTTCAAGATCTTGGCGCCTTTTTGACCCGGAAGAAATTCGGGCAAAGGCAGTCCCTTGGCCAAATCCCCCCGAAACAGGCCAGTCTCGTCGTACTGCTCCGGTATCCTCACCGTCCCGCTCGTGTCCACCATCCCCCACCTCCCCTCACCCCGCGCTGCCACGCAAAAAGCCACGCCCCATAAAAAGAAAAAGGCCCGATGCACCCCACAAGAATGCCTCCCCGTCCGGGAAACTTAAGTTTAAAGTTCCGTCGTGTGGGACCGACAATCGTGCATGACGGCTTTTCTTCAGCTGAAAACGATATCTAAACTTCCATGCTGCTGAAACCTGATCTCCACCCGTTGGCCGTTGCCGTCGTTCAACGCGTCCGTGTCCGCCTGCCAGCCGAGTTGCGCACAGCCTCCGAACCCATCGTCACCCTCTATCAGGACGTGCCCGATCAGACGGTTCTCGACCAGGGCTTCGAACCCGACCTACTCGGGCTTTTTGAGGGTGCCAGCCGAATCGAGGCTGACCCTGTCGCTTCCGAACGTCCTCCCCGCATTATTCTTTACCTGCAGAACCTCTGGGATCTGGCTGAAGGCGACCCGGGCCTCTTCTCCGAGGAGGTCCGCACCACCTACCTCCACGAGCTCGGCCACTTCCTCGGCTTCAACGAGAATGACCTCACCCTCCGGGACCTCGATTAATTCCCCTCCCCCCAATCCCGCGTCCGTGAAAATAACATGTTACAATTGTAACATTTTATTACGGCCTCGAACCGATCCCGAAACCCTCTCCACCCCAAGGTTCCATCTTGGCATAACCGCGCTCCCCCGGAGCCACCCGCCCCGCGGAGGCGGTCTTACCTCGGGCCGAGCTCTTCCTGTTCGAAAATAATCAAGTCATCCAAGGCCCGGGCAAAGTCCTCCATGCCGCTTGCAGGCATGATAATCCGGTCCCGACGACCCCCGACATCCTCGGTGATTCGAAGAAACCGGCCCCGGTCATTTTCCTTGAGGTCGAGAAAGAAGGTCTTCCTCTCGATCTGCACTTTTTCCGAACGCAAGGTCCGTTCCCCTTCACGATCCATATTGATTCCCTCCCTTTCGAGCAAATCCTAGGTCGGACATAATGCCGGCTCAACCCTAACCTCGGCCTAAATCCCGCCTTTCATCGCCCGGATCAAATCCCCCGGCAGAAAGACGGGTGGCTTGCAGGCAGATCCCTCACACAGGAACGCGGCACCTTTCTTGCTTTGTCTCGCCAACGAGCCGACGAATTCACTGGGGTGCTCGGGATCGGCTCGCGTCACCATGACATCCGGACGATAAACACGGCTCGCGGCCAACCGAAGGGCATCCATCTCTTCCCCGGGCCAAGGCCCCGCTAAGACGAGCCGCGCAGCGGGCTCGTGGAACCGCTGCAGAGCCAGCAGGGCATGGGGCACTGCTTGGGGTAAACGCCTCATTCGCTCACCCAACCAGTCCAAAATTCTGCCAGAGGCCTCGGTCCAACGCTTGTCGTCCGTCAACCGACCCAACTCCGCCAAGGCCAGGGCTGCCGTGGCATTCCCGCTGGGCTCCGCACCGTCGTAATCATCCTTCATCCTCGCCAACAGGCTTTGGTCGGCTGTCGCCCATAACCCTCCTCCTTCCCGGTCTTCAAACTTTTCCAGCATCGTTCCAGCCAGCTCCATCGCCCGCCGGAGGGGCCGGAGCTCCAGCGTGCCCTGATGCAAATCCACCAGGGCCTGAACCATGGCCGCATAGTCCTCCAACAACTGAACCTCGTCCTTTTTCCCCATTCTCCAGCGATGGATCAGGGTTCCATCCGGCCGGGTCATTTCCTTTTCCACAAAGCCCCAGATCTCCTCGGCCCTTTTTGCGTGGATTTCTGGTCCGCCCCAGCGCACCGACCGCGCGTATCCGGAAATGGCCAGCGCGTTCCACGAACAGAGGATCTTGTCGTCCTTGCCGGGTCGGATTCTTTTGGCGCGCTCGGCTTCCAATTTGGCCCGAAGCGACTCCAGCACCTTCTCCTCCTCGTCCGAGGGAATCCTCTTTCGGGCCAGGACATTCCATCCGCGTTCCGGATGGTGGGGATCCATAAAATTCCCCTCCTCACTCATTTCCCAGATCCGCTGGGCTGCCTGCCACTCCTGCTCCGAGGCCAACGCCTTCACTTCAGCCTGCTTCCAGACATAAAACTTCCCCTCGACCCCCTCGCTGTCGGCGTCCTCTGCCGAAGCCAGACCCCCGCCCTCCATCCGCATGTCCTTCTGCAGATAGCGATCAATGCCCGCAACCACCCGTCCTGGCCAAGACTCTCCCGTGGCCGCACCCAACTCCGCATACAGCCCCATCAATTGGCCGTTGTCGTAGATCATCTTTTCGAAATGGGGCACCGCCCAGCCCGCATCCACCGCGTAACGGTGAAATCCATCCCCCACCTGGTCGTAAATCCCGCCAGCCGCCATCGCACGGCCCGTATGACGCACGATCTCCAAAAGATTCCCGCTTTTCTCGGCAAAGGACCGTCGTAGCAGGAAAAGAGGCTGGCTTGGCCTGGGAAATTTCGGCGCCCCGCCAAACCCGCCGTGTTTCCGATCATACTCCGCCGCCAGGTCATCCACGGCCGCGCGGAGAACCTTTTCCGCATCCCGGATCGCCCCGTGCCCCCCGGAGCTTTCCCCCACCGCCCGAATCCTTCCGGAAAGCTCCTCCGCCCATTGCTCCACTTCTCCCTTCCGGTCCTTCCAAGCCGTCGCAATTTGCCGAAGCACGTCCGGAAATCCGGGCCGTCCATATGCGCCATGCGGAGGGAAGTACGTTCCCCCGTAAAACGGCTTTCCTTCCGGAGTGAGCCAGGCAGACAGGGGCCAGCCCCCCTGCCCCGTCATGGCCTGCACCGCGGTCATGTAGATTCGGTCCACATCCGGCCGCTCCTCCCGGTCCACCTTGACCGGAACGAAATCGCGGTTCAAAAGATCAGCGGTTTTCTCATCCTCAAACGACTCCCGTTCCATGACATGACACCAGTGGCAGGTGGAGTATCCGATGCTGAGGAACACCGGTTTGTTTTCGGCTTTGGCTTTTTTCCACACCTGCGGCCCCCACGGCATCCAAGCCACCGGATTGTGGGCGTGCTGCAGCAGGTAGGGACTTATCTCTCCCGCCAAGGCGTTGGCTTTTTTCAAACCCATTCGATTTCGATCTTCCCGAGACCCGATCGCCGCGCAAATTCCATCATCCCCTCCTTCTCCTCTTTCCCCAACCCGTACTGAATACACCTCGTAAGGTACTCCCTCTCCTCTTCCCCCCCAGCCACATCCCCCCTCCGGGCAATTCCCGCCAAACAGGCCTTCCGAAAATTGCCCAAATCTTCCAGGTCCGCTTTCAACTTTGACCCCACCGCCCACACCGCAAAGACAAACGGCTTACCCGTCCAATCCCACCACGCTTTTCCAAGATCCATCACTCCTCGGCCCTTTCTTTTCCGCCACTCCCGCAAAGCTTCGTCGCCGATCAGCAACCTGGCCTCTCCACCATCGCCCTCTTGAATCCTCAACTTCATCTTCTCGGCAAGCAGCCTCCACAACTGCACCGAAGTCATCGAGTGCTTCGTCAGGGCGATGTTCGCGCACTGCTCCAGCGGCTTGTCGTGAAATACCGCCACGCTTCTCACCTCGCCCCTGGACCCCACCGCCACTCCATCGATCACCCGGTAAACCGGGTTCACCAGCACCTCCCAAACCGGCACCAGGGCCAAATCCAACTCCCCGGCCGATAATTTCCCCGCCAGTTCCTTGGGATGCGCCCACACAGGTTCCTCTCCTCCCCATGCTCGCGCAAAGGGCTTGGCATGGCCGTAGGGAACACACCCGATTTTCATCCAGGCAACCTACACCTTCCACCAACTGGCACGATCACTTCAAAATAGGCTCGTAGTAAGTGTTACGCTCCACGGGTTCCCTCCCCGCTTCCCGGATCACCCGCACCATGTTCTCCCGCGTCTGCCCCAACGGGGTCTGCGCCCCTGCCATGTGAAAAATCTTCTCCTCCTCGATCGTCCCGTGCAGGTCATCCGCCCCGTAACTCAGCGCCACCTGAGCCAGGGGCAGACCCGTGCTGACCCAGTAGGCCGTGATGTGATCGAAGTTGTCCAAAATCAAACGGCTGGCAGCGATCACCCTCAACTCCTCCAGCGCGCTCGCCCGCCGGATCTTGCCCAGCTCCGCCAGGCGCGTCTGGGATGGCTCAAAGGCAAAAGGAACAAAACCGGTAAACCCTCCCGTCTCATCCTGCAGGGCCCGGATTTTTTCCAAATGATCCACCCGCTGCGCCGGTGTTTCCACATGACCATACAGCATCGTCGCCGTGCTCCTCCCTCCCATGCCATGCCAAATCCGGTGCACCTCCAGCCACTCCTCCGCCGTCTCCTTTCCCCGGCAGATCCGATCCCGGACGTCCGCATCGAAGATTTCCGCCCCGCCGCCGGTCAGGGAACCCAGCCCCGCATCCTTTAAATCAGCCAGCACTTCCACCATCGGCCTCTTCGCCACCCGCTCAGCCAGGTGACGGATCTCGATGGCCGTGAACACCTTGAGGATCGGCCGCGGTTCCAGCGCCGCCAGCGACCGCAACATCTCCAAGTAGAATGAATATGGCAGACTGGGATGCAGTCCGCCCACGATGTGAAGCTCCGTGATCCCCTGCGTCACCGCCCTCCGTGCGGTTTCCGTCAACTCCTCCACCGAATGCTCAAACATGCCCGGCTCCCGCTTCTTTCTGGCAAAGGCACAAAACTGACAGCTGAGAATGCAAACGTTTGAGTAGTTCAGATACCGGTTCACCACATAGCTCGCCCGACTCCCCACCTTTTTCTCCCGCACCCGGTCCGCGAGCTGCCCGAGCCGCTGCAGGTCCGCCTTTTCGAAAAGATACACCCCCTCGGCGGAACTCAGCCGCTCCCCCGCCTCTGCCTTGCCGCAAATCTTGTCCCACGGGCTCATCGTCCAAAAATCTCCCAGACCACCCCCCCCAGCACCAGCAGGCTCACCGCCGCATTCGCCCGGAAAAAGGCCTTCCACCTTCTGTCTTCCACCCTCGACCAGCGGCTCTCCATCCACAACACAACTCCCACCGTCCCCCAAACAATCCCGTACCTCCAACCAAATCCCGCCATCCAGCCAAACAAACCCAAGAAAACCGCCGCCACAACGTGTAGGCCCGTCGCCATCTTTAAGGCCACGCCCTGCCCAAACTTGGCCGGAAAACTAAAGAGCCCCTCTCTTCGGTCAAACTCCCGGTCTTGGAGCGAGTAGACCAGATCGAAACCCGCCACCCAAAAGCCCACCGCCGAGCCCAGAAGGATAGGCGTCCAACAATCCAACTTTCCCGTAACCGCCAGCCAAGCTCCCACCGGTGCCGTGCCCAGGGCCAAGCCGAGGAACCCATGCGAAGCCCACGTAAACCTCTTCGTCAGGGAGTAGAAGAAGACGATTCCCACCGCCAAGGGACTTAAGATCAGACATAGAGGGTTCAGGAGCCATGAGCCAAAGACCAAGCCTCCCACCCCAGCGACCACCGTCATCCAGGCGGCTGTTTTTGTCACCAGCGCGGAACGAGCCGCCGTGCGCGGATTTTTCACATCGATTTGCCAATCCGCCAACCGGTTGAATGCCATTGCCGCCGTCCTGGCCCCCACCAAACAAGCCAAAATCCCAAGGAACTCTTTCCCCGACGGCATGCCTCGGGCCGCCGTGAACATCGCGGCCAGCCCAAACGGCAACGCAAACACGGTGTGCTCGAGTTTAATAAACTCCGCCCACCGCCGGATTGCTGATGCCATAGGAGGCTGACCCTAACATGAAATGCGGGGGAATGTTAGGGTCCACCCCACCGCGGGGACTCGCCAGGACAACCAAGCCGGCCTTTCCGACCGAATCTTTCCCGCTGACCTAAACCTGATCCTAATCCTAACCTGTTCTCCGATGCGCGCCGGCCCCGTTCTCGCTTTCTCCCTCGCCCTTCTCCCTTTCCGCGTTGCCGCACAGTCGGAGGTCGGAATCATCCTCAACGCCATCTTTCAGGGCCTGCAGACCGCCGAGGCTATCCGCCGCTCTGTTGAAAACTCTCAACAGTTTCCCGCCGGCCCCGGCCAACCGACTGGCGATCCCATCTGGGACTATCAGGAAGCCTCGCTCGTCCCGCTGGAAGTTCTGCGCCAAGGTCCGTACCGGAACATCTCCGGCGCCATGGTCCTGAGCGCCCGGCCAACACCCCAAGGGCAGATCGAGCTCATCTTTTACCGGGCCGACGCCTCTGTCTCGCGCAGGGAATTCGTGGCTTTCGACCGACGCGATGGACGAAGGATCGACCTCAATGAGAGGGGCAACAAAACCGCCGAGGGCCCTATCCGGGGCGGCCTCCCCGAGGGCGACTGGCAGTTCTTTTCGCCGGACGGGAAGCTCAGCGCCGAAACCCGCATGCAGGCCGGCAAAATGACGGGACCGCAGATTCTCTTCAACGCGAATGGCCGCCAACGCGCTTTTCACACCCTCGTCGACGGCCGCCGTCAGGGCCCTTCCACGCTTTTTCATTCTGATGGCTCCGTTTCCGACAACCTGAACTACCTGGGTGATCAGCTGGAAGGCCCCGCCCAAGGCTGGTGGCCGGACGGCACGCCCCGCTACACCGCATCCTGGAGAGCCGGGAAACTTGAAGGACCTTCGCTGGAATACTTCGCCTCGGGGGCCAAGCGGTCCGAGGCCTTTTATGTCCTCGGCAAAAAAGACGGCCCCGCCCGCACCTGGAACGAAAAAGGCGAGCTGCTGGTCGAGGAACCTTGGAAGGGGGGGAAACTGGATGGGCTTGTCAGGGAGTTTTATCCTGATGGCAAACCCCAGATGGAAACCACCTATCGGGCCGGGCGGAAAAACGGCCCCTTCCGCAGCACCAGTATCGATGGCTCCCTCGCGACTTCGGGAGAATTCAAGGATGACAAGCTTTCCGGCCCCCTGCTCCTCCATTATCCGGGCGGCAAACCTTTTGCCGAATGCCAGTACGACGCGGACCGCCTGATCGGGGGACGTCTCTTTTATCCGGACGGAAAAGTTCTCGGCCAGTTTGGGCCGGTGGTGGGCGATTCCGGAAAGGTCAGCTCGCTGCTTCTTCAGTATCCCGACGGAAAACCGATGAGTTCAGCCCGCTTCGACGCCTCCGCCCAAACCGTGACTTGGCAGGGCTGGAATATGGACGGTTCCCCGCTTGCGCAGTGTGAGCTACCTGCCACTTCCCGCTTACCACCTCCCGCCAGCGGGAATTCTGGTTCTGCGCCAGCTGGTGTGTGGCGAAGTCAACAGGAAGGATTGGAGCAACAAATCGGCCTTTCTTTCCCACCGGAATTTGACCTCATCCCCCGGTGAGGTGGATGGGCAAGGAGTCTTGCGTCTACGGATTTGCGCCGCGGACCGGCATACCTTGCGGAGCCGGGCTGCCTTGGGAATCGGGAAAAAGAGGCGCGGGCTCGACGATCCGGGACGATTCCGGACGGGATGCCACTGTGATGGTGAAGATCTCCTCTTTGCCGTTACGCCGGACTTTGACGGGAACCTTCTCTCCCACGTTCGCAAAAAAGGCAGAATCCAAAACATCGGAAGGCTCCCGCACCGGCCGGTTGCCGATGGAAATGACCTCGTCGCCCGCCCTCAGGCCGCTCCGCTCTGCCGGCGTTCCCTTATAGAGCCGGTCCACAAAAACCGGGGCTCCCCGCTCCGGGCGACTCCGGTCCGGCATGACTCCCACACCCATCCAGCCGTGGTGGGGTTCGCCAAATTTTTGAATGTCTGCCGCCACCTTGGCCGCCGCCTCCACCGGGAGGGCATAGCAGGCCTTTCCTTCGTCGATTTCCAGCATGAGAACACCCACCACTTTGCCTTGGCTATCCAAGAGGGGACCGCCGATCTGTCCGGGCTTGATCGGCAGGTTCGCCCGGATATGGGTTGTCGCGAAAAAACGGGTGAGATATTTCACGTCAAAACCGGCCACCAGACCGAAGGTGGGCTCGGCTTTGAGATCGTAGGGGAAGGCCACGCTCACCACTGCCGAGGCCGGCCGCAAATTGGCGGACTCCCCGAAAAGCAGGAAGGGCGTTTCCCCGGCTTTGATTTTCAAAAGTGCCAAGCCGCTGCGGGGATCGCGCCCGATAATTTTGGCGGGGTAGGCACGGCCACCGGCATCGACGGTCGCCTCTTTGGCCTGACCCACGACCGCATAAGCCGTGAGGATGGTGCCTTGGTTGTCGACGAAAAATCCGGTACCGGCCAACTGCTCCGGGCCGTCGGCGGCCCGCACCCGCACCACGGAAGGGGCGGCTTTTTCATAAACCCCGCTGACTTCCGAGGCGATCTTGTCAAAAACCCCGGAGACGGTGCTCGCCCCGGTCGGAGCCGGCTTGACAGTTTGAAGCTCCGTGGCGCGGACTTCCTCCACCATTGCAGGTTGAGCGACCGGCTGGAGGGCGCTTTGTTTGTGCCCCTTTCGCTGATAGGCAAACCACCCGGCCGTCAGCAGGCCCAGGATCAGGAGAGAGGAGAAAAGAAGCTTAGAACGCGAGCCGGGAATCATAAGCCACCGCGCCATGCCCGTTCACGTAAAGGGGGCGAAGCTCAGCCGCATCCCCGCCGGCCGCCGTGTCGATCAGCTCGGGTTGGATCTGGAGTGACTCATTCGCTTGGGCTGAAGCCACCACAATTCCCCGGGGGTGAGCCATCTTGCCGTCCGCCAAATGGGCGGTCCCGGACTGGATGGGGCCGAGGAAAAAGGCGACTCCGGCGATCAAGCACGCCGCGGAAGCCGCCACGGTCGCCAACCGAGGGACCCCGGCGATCCACGGCTCAAACAACACCTCCACGACTTTGGCATACCACGGCTCTTCCTGGAGGATTTCCCGGCGTTGGTAGGCGTGGAAAGCATCCACAAACCGGTCGAAATACTCCTGCCCGGGGGTCTCCAGCCTTTTCAGTTGGAGAAGTTTTTGCAGTTCGCTGGAATCTTGTTTTTGGTTCATAAAAACGACCTTATGGTTTTACTTTTTCAGGTAGATGCCAAGAGATTTTTGCAGCTGCTTGTGAGCATAATGGAGCCTGGAACGGACAGTTCCCTCCGTACAGCCCATGATCTTGGCGATCTCGGCATGCGCAAGTCCTTGAATATCAAATAAAGTTACCACAGTTCTATGTTCCTTCGACAGCTTAAGCATGGATTCGTTCAATTTATTTTGTAATTCATTGAGCATGATTGACTTATTCGGATCATTTTGAGGCGAAACATCAGGTAAATCCAACTTCGGCAAGCCATCCTCATCGAGCTCGTTTAGGCTCATGGCTCCCTGGCGTCGCTTCCGCTTGTCCAAAAAGTTAAAACTACGGTTGATCGCGATCCGGTAAATCCAGGTATAGAAGGAAGACTGGCCCCGAAAGGTCGGCAGGCTCCGGTAAGCCTTGTCGAACACCTCCATCAGAAGGTCGTTGGTGTCCTCATGGTTGGAAGTCAGGTGGTAAATCACCCCGTACAAACGCCCTTGGAAACGGCGGATGAGTTCGTCATAGGCACCCAAATCCCCTTGGACCGTGGCAACCACCAACTCCTCGTCGGTCGGCCCATTCTCAAGATCGGGAGGTAAAGCCGTTTCGGCCGACATCCTGACATCCTAACCCTGATTGGGGCTATTTTGAAGAGGCGATATTGTTCCTGTTTTTGAGGAGCAATGTCCCCCGAATCCGAAAAAAAGCCGGCTTATCCGTCCCACTGCCGAAAAAATTCCTGAAGACGACCGGTCAAGGCATGCAGATCCCCATGCGGATCCCCCAACACCTGCAGATCCCCTTTGGCCCTTTCCAGGAGATCCACGGCCTTGCGTATGGAAAAACGGATTCCGCCGGCCGCCTGGATCTTGGAAACCACTTCACCGGCTCCGTCCACCAACCCGGCCCGGAGAGACTCGGACTCGGAGGCGGGCAGACTCTGGAGGGCATGCAGAACCGGAAGCGTCCACTTTCCCTTTTTTAGATCCGTTCCCAGTGTCTTGCCGCTCTCTTCGTCCGTGCCGCCCAAATCAAGCACGTCATCATAAATCTGATACGCCATTCCAAGCTGATATCCGAATGATCGGGCGGCTTCCCTTCGGGTGTCGGAGCAGCGGTGAAGAAGAAAGGGCACTTCAGCGGCGGCCCGGAAAAGCGCCCCGGTCTTGAGCCCCACGAGATGCAGATAGTCGGTCGTGGACATCTTGAGATCAAAGCGGCGCTGGGTTTGGAGGATCTCCCCCTCACAGAGGTTGCGGGAGGCCTCGGCGATTTTGCGCGCGACCTCCGGATCCTCCAATTTGGTGGCCAACTGCAGCCCGTGGGCAAAGAGCGCATCCCCCAGAAGCACGGAGAGTTCTGTGCCCCATTTCGCGTTGCAGGTCGCACGGGAGCGACGCAACTCGGCCCGATCCAACACGTCGTCATGAATCAGGGACGCCACGTGCACCAACTCAACAATCACCGCCAGATCCCGGATCGACTCGTTCCAACCCCCCGCCGCTTTGCCCGCCAGCAAAACCAGGGCAGGCCTCAATCGTTTCCCGCTTCCTTCCAGGGCATACCGCACATATCCCTCGGCCCCGGCATCAAACTGCGAGGCCTGATGCAGAATCCTCGCTTCGATTTGCTTCAGCTCCAGTTCCAACTCAGGGCTCGGCCGGAACCAGTCCACCCTTGGCCGCAGGACTTTCCGTGAAATCTTCAAATCCATCGGATTTAATCTAGAAACCGCCTATCCCAAGTCAAACGAGCTGGCTTAGAGATGTCGCAATGCCTGCCCGATCGCTTTTTCCGTCGCCAGGTACTCCTTTGCAACCCCTTCCGCGGCCCGGGCATGCCGATCATAATCCGCCTCAATCGCCCGAACCCTCTCGACCGCGTCCTCCGGCGTGCGGAAGGCCACCAACCCTTCTCCCTCCGGTAACCACCGGGACCAGCCCGTCTCCTGGAGCAAAACCGGCCGTCCCAGGGAAAGATACAGGGCGCTACGGTCACTGAACCATCCGGTCCGTGCCATGATGTAGCCCGATTTGGCCGGGGAAAACTCTCCACGGCTCGCGGCCAGAAAAGAGCGGTACTCCTTCCAGTCCGAACAGATCGGATCCGGATTTAAAAAGTCCCAACCCCCCTTTTCAAATCTTTCCCGCTCTTCCCCGGGTCCCAAGTCCGTCACCACCCGGGGCCGCAGTCCCGTCCGGTCGGGCCAGTCGCGCAATTTGTCAAACTCTTCGGATTTGTTTCCGTGGCTCCGGCCTTCCCATTCCACCGCGGCATATCCGTACCAGTGGGTAATTGTGGTCCACCGCCCCTCGGCGAGGGCCGCGGCAGGCCCGGAAGGTTTTCCCACCGCCGCTGCGGACCAATATCTCCGGCATACCGGCGGCAGCACGGGTTTCCAGTCGTGCCCCGTGTCCGGCACCACCGCCCCGCGTCCCATGGAAAGACCCACGCTCCAAAACGCGTTGTGTCCCGCAAAATTCATCGGGCTGCCATACACAAGGGCCCAAATCTGGGTGAAGGCGGGATCAAGGTCCACATAGACACGGGCGGCAACGCTCTCCACCAGATCCGGTCGTTTGAAATGACCCGAAAGGTTAAGGAAGAGATCCGCCCCTTGGGCGAATTCCCGAAGGCCCCGCTCCTCGACCTGCTCACCTTCAGCCAAGAGCGTTGCCTTGTGATCCCATCCGAGGTCCGCAAGGAAGGATTTCCAGTGGGCCAAATTGAGGCTTTCGCCCAACCGGCAAGGCTGGTTCTTCCGGTCTATAAGTTCCTTGGCCTGGAGTGACTCCACGATCCAGACTTCCCAACCCAGTTCCCGCAATCCGGTCGCCCACTGGAGAAACGCCCACGAATTGCCTGCGGCGGTTTTGGGGAACCCTGCCACCCCCACACCCACGACCGCCCGCTTCTTCAACGCGGCCCAGGCCTTTCCCCGGCCTTACGAGAAGCGGACGTCCTTGCCCGGGTCCATCTCGAACTCCAACACTTCAATCTTCTGGGCGTTGGGTTTCAGCACCTGGGTTTCGAACTGGTGGTACAGCGGATGGTCAAAGGCAGAGGTCCGCTTCAGACTGTTTTCAAATTCCAAGGCCAAAAAAAGATCGTGGAAGGAGTCGTGACCGTTCAGGGGAATCTTTTTTCCGCAGGCCAGACTGAGGACGTCTTGGATCTTCAAGAGGCGGATTCGGCTTTCCACCATGATCTCCTCGACCCGGTTGGCTGGCATTCCGCCCTTCAGTTGGATCAGCTTGAGGTGGTGGATCATGGGGACAAGGAGGTTGCGTAACCCCCTCACCCGCTGTCAAGAAACCCGCCCAAGTGCTTTTTTCAAAAAAAGTCCTTGCCTAGCTAACTATTTTCCGTGTTATTATGTAAAAATGTTCAATCGAACCAATGGCCGCAAATCCGATACCCTTGAGGCTACTTTTAGCTATCCTGAAACCTCAAAAGTGAGCACTGCTCGTGTGGAAACTTCCGGTCGCTCCGCCCTGATCACCGACCAAGTCGAAATCAAGGGCACTCTTGCTTTCGACGGCCCCCTGGAGTTCAACGGCACGTTTGAGGGAGAAATCATCTCCCAAGGCACCCTCACCATTGGCCCAGAGGCGGTCATCAAGGCCGAGGTCCACGCCGCCAAGGTCATTATCCGCGGCAAGGTCCAAGGCAACATCACCGCCACCGAATCCATCGAGGTCTGTGACAACGCCCAACTCTTTGGCGATGTCCGAACCAACAAGTTTATTGTCGCAGAAGCTGCCCTTTTTCGCGGCCGATCCGACCCCATCGAGGGCAAAGCCGACTCCCCCGAGTTTTCCCCCACCTTCCGCCGCCTCACGAAATCCAAGTAATTCCCCGGCAACCCCCAGGGGCGGGTTGCGTTTGGGGTGCTCTTCGCCGGAGTCAGATCCTGGGGCGAACGCTGGCATGCGGATTGCAAGATCTGCCTTTGGGAATCCGTCTTGGAGCCCCCGATCCAACTTCAAACTCCCGCCTTGCTAACCTGCCACCGATTCTCCCTGGGCCCGGATCTTGCCCCCTGATTCAACCGTCAGTTCCGTGAAGCTGATTTTTTCCGCAATCACTGCGCCCTGCGGCCCCACGTGCAACGGTCCGGCAAACCGCGCCATGGGACATCGCAACTCCCCGTCGATGACCCCGCTTTGAAAGAGAATTGGCTCCCCGGTTTCCATGACGGCTCCTGAACGAATCTCCAGTTTACCCCCCGAAGCCCCGGTCCGAAGCTTCGCCTGTCCTTCGACCCGCAACCACTCCGCTGCCTCCAGATAACCGCTCGCCCGCCCTTGCAGGACAATCCGGGCCGCCCGGGCTCGGGATCCGCCAAAGTTTCCCTTGGGCCCGATCTTTAGTTCCCCTTCCAGACTGAGATTCCCAAGATGCTCTCCGAGGATTTCACGGTGCCCCAGTTCCAGATGCCGTCCGCACTGTAGACACGTGGAAGACTGCGCCTCCTCGGCCACTTCTTGGGCCGTACCACATTCGGCGCACGTCAGCTCACGCTTTTTGATGACCACACGTCGGACCTTTCTTTTCCCCGCCTGCGCCGCCCGCTGCGACTTGAAGTAATGCCCGCAATTTCGGCACACCGTGGAGATGAAATTCTCCGACTCCATCTGTGCCTGCCCACATTCCGGACAGGCCACTTCAATTTTCTGAAGAGCAGTCGGCATGGATTAACCCACTTGGAGTTCGCCCCGGAACCCCGCTCCGGGCTCGATTCGCAGGACCTTGGCACGGCATTTCAACTTCACCTTGGCCTTCGGACCAATCCACACCTGGCCTTGTCCCGCCACGCCACCATGAGCCTCCCCTAGAATCCGGACATCCGATCCCTCCACCGAGCCCGAGACCACCGTTCCCTCGGCCACAATGATTTTATCCGTGCCCGTCACATTCCCCTTCACCTCCACTCCGATCACCGCATCCCCCCTGAATTTCACGTCCCCCCAGATTCGCAGACCTGCGTCTGCCATCCTGAGGTCACCGGCAGGAGAGGTTTCTTCCCGGTTCACATCCAGACTTTGCGGGGATCCTCCCCTCCGCTCAATGCCCAACTCCCACAGAAGGGGGCAATGCCCCGGCTAGGACTCGAACCTAGGACCAAGTGATTAAGAGTCACCTGCTCTACCAACTGAGCTACCGAGGCGAAACGGAAAGGCTAACGAAAAAGAAAGCGGCCGGCAACCCAGTCGGATCAGGATGAAAAATGCCCGGCACATGCCGAAGAAAAGCCAACCTGAATTGACAGGCCCTCCTTATCTTTGAAAGTACTCGAAGATCTGCTGGGCCAGTTTTTTGCCAACGCCTTCGACCTGTCCCAACTCCTCCCTTGAGGCTTGGGCGACTTTTTCAACTGAACCGAATACCCGCAACAACGCCCGCTTCCGCACCGCGCTGACCCCCGGCACCTCGTCCAATTCACTCTCCTCCATCCTCCGCTTCATCAGCAACTGATGGTAACCGTTCGCCACCCGGTGGGCCTCGTCCCGCACCCGCTGCAACAACCGCACCGCCGGGTGGTCCAACGGCAGACAAATCGGGTCCGGGCGCCCCGGCCGGAAAATTTCCTCGTTCTGTTTGGCCAGCCCGATGGCCGGCACCTCCCGCCAACCCGCCTCCTGCAGCTCCCGGACCGCCGCCCCCAGCTGCCCCTTCCCTCCGTCCACCACCAGCAGATCGGGGGGTTCAAAACCCTCCGCCTTCAACCGCCGGCAGCGCCGCCGAATCACCTCCGCCATGCATCCAACGTCATCCTGCCCTTCCACCCCCTGGATCCGGTAGCGCCGGTACGCCGGCTTGGACGGGCGTCCGTTCCGGAACACCACCATCGAGGCCACGCTGTGGGTGTCGGAAATGTTCGAGATGTCGAAACACTCGATCCGGGCCGGCACCGCCGCCAGCTGGAGCACGTCGCGCAATGACTCCAGCTCCTTCTCCGGCACCACTGTGCTGGGAAGCGACCGAAAAAATTTTCGGGCCGGTCGTGTGGTTTTCTTTAAATCATCCAAAAGATTTCGCAGGGAGGCCGCCTTCTCAAAATCCCGCCGCTCCGCCGCCTTCTTCATCTGCTCCTTGAGCGACTCCCGCATCTCGAGGGTGTGTCCCTCCAGAAACTCGCACGCCTGCCGCACCCGCTCCGCATACCCCGCCCGGGTGATCTTGCCGATGCATGGCGCGCTGCAGTTCTGGATCACATGGTCCAAGCAGTGCCGGTAGTCCCGCTCCCCGGGAATTTCCGGCCGGCAGGATCGGAGGCCAAACTTTTTCCTCATCAGGGCCAGCGTCTGCCGCAGGGCCCCCGCATGGGCAAACGGCCCAAAGTAGCGCGCCTTGTCCTCCTTCTTGGCCCGGGTCAGCTGGAACTTCGGAAACGGCTCGTCCAGGTCCACTCTCACCATCAAAAACCTTTTGTCGTCCCGGAAACTGACGTTGTACCGCGGGCGGTACTCCTTGATCAACCTCCCCTCCAGCAGGATCGACTCAGGCTCGCTCCGCACCACGTGGGTCTCCAGCTCCACGATGCTCTGCAGCAGGGCCTTGGTCTTGAGATCCGCCACGAATCGCCGGGAGGGATGAAAATACTGGTTCACCCGCCGGTGCAGATCCCGCGCCTTGCCCACATAAATCACCCGGTGGAAACGGTCGCGAAAAAGGTACACCCCGGGCCGGTGCGGCAGGTCCCTCAACTGCTTGGTCAGGTCGGCAGAAACGTTTTCCATGGACTGAAAGAAGATTAACCTAACCGGATGGCCTGCCCAACCCTGCCTGCCCTGCTTTTGGCGCTGCTGGCCTGCCTTGGCATCAACCCAGTATCGGCCGCCCCGCTTTTCAAGGATGCCCAGCTGACGGTCGATCTCATCGCCGAGCCCAAGCCGTACTTACCTGGCCGACCCTTTACCGTTGGACTGCGCTTCCGGCCCGAGCCCGGTTGGCACATCTACTGGAAAAATCCGGGCGATTCCGGCATGGCACCGTCCGTCAACTGGAGACTGCCCCAAGGCTACACCACCGGCCCCT
>Ga0214917_10002098_pt1 | contig 24866 bp, 25 predicted proteins | sample LL_1208_BB_MetaG_FD_177983 | JGI IMG/M metagenome (GOLD analysis project Ga0214917, IMG submission 177983) | Freshwater microbial communities from Lake Lanier, Atlanta, Georgia, United States - LL_1208_BB | ecosystem: Environmental > Aquatic > Freshwater > Lake | place: USA: Georgia | collected...
CGACCGGGCAGTGAGGCCGCACCTTTGGGCGTGCTGGGCGTGCAGGGCAGTGCCGTGCGCTTCGAGCGGATGGACCCGGTCAGCGCCTTGGCTGCCGGCGCAGCCCAGACCCTTGATGTCAGCAGCCAGACCCTGGTGGGCATCTGGGAGATGCTCACCGGCCAGCGCAGCGCGCGCGATCTGGGCGGGCCGATCAAGATCGCCGAGGTGAGCGGCGAGGCGGCATCGCTGGGCATCGTGCCCCTGGTCAATCTGATGGCGCTGCTATCGGTCTCGCTGGGATTGTTGAACCTCTTTCCGGTGCCATTGCTCGATGGCGGGCATTTGCTGTTCTACGCCATCGAAGCGATCCGCGGCCGCCCGCTGCCAGCGCGGGCGCAGGAATACGGCTTCCGGGCCGGCTTTGCCCTGCTCATCGGCCTGTTTGTCTTTGCCACCTGGAATGATATTGCCCATGGCGCGATTGGTCGCTGGGTTACGGGACTGGTGAGCTGAAGATGCAGCCTCTATGGTCCGCCACGGCCGGGGCCTTTGCCGCGCCGATTGATCTGCACACAGCCTTGCCTCATCGCGATGGAACTGCCCCAAGTCGGGACAAGCGGAATTTGAACATGACACTTCGCACCCTCCTGCTGGCCTCTGCCTGCCTCATCCCGCTTTTGCCGGTGGCCGCACAGGCGCAGCAGCGCCGGCCCCAGCCGAACCCCACCGCGCGTGAGGTTGCCGGCGTGGTCTCGGCCGTGGAAGTCCGCGGCAATCAGCGCATCGATGCCGATACGGTGCGCAGCTACATGCTGCTGCAGCCCGGCGATGCCTATGATAGCGACCGCTCGGACCGCAGCCTGCGCAGCCTCTTCGCCACCGGCCTCTTCGGCGATGTCGCCATCGCCCGTGATGGCTCCCGCCTGGTGGTCAGCGTGGTGGAGAACCCCCTGGTCAACCGCGTGGCCTATGAAGGCAATCGCCGGCTGACCGACGACACCATCCGCCCCCAGGTGCAAATGCGCGCCCGCGGCGTCTTCACCAGCCAGCTCGCCCAGGCCGACCGGCAGCGCATTCTTGACCTTTACGCCCGCCGCGGCCGCTTCGCCGCCCGCGTGGAGCCCAAGATCATCCAACTCGATCAGAACCGGGTGGATGTGATCTATGAGATCACCGAGGGCGATGCCGCCCTGGTCAGCCGGATCAATTTCGTCGGCAATGCCAGCTATTCCGACGGCAAGCTGCGTGACGTCGTGGCAACCCGCGAGCAGGCATTCTATCGCCCCTTCTCGAGTGCCGACACCTTCGACCCTGACCGCCTCAGCTTCGACCGTGAATTGTTGCGCCGCTACTACCTGCGCAATGGCTTTGCCGATGTCGAGCCCGGCGCGGCCAGCGCCGAATTGGCGCCCGACCGTTCGAGCTTCTTCATCACCTACAATATCAATGAGGGCCCGCGTTACCGCTTCGGCGAGATCACCGTCACCTCAGCCTTCCCCACCCTCGACATCGCAGCGCTGCGCAGCCGCCTCGAGATTCGCACCGGTGACTGGTATGATGGCGATGCAGTCGAGCGCATGGCGCAAAGCCTGGCCGATGCCGCCAATCTGCGCGGCTTTCCCTTCGTCGATGTGCAGCCGCAGGTCGAGCGCAACCGCGAGAACAACACCATCGCCATCACCTTCCAGGTGGCCGAGGCACCGCGGGTCTATGTTGAGCGCATCGATATCAATGGCAATGTCCGCACCCAGGATAGGGTGATCCGGCGCGAATTCCGCCTCGCCGAGGGCGATGCCTTCAACGCCGCCCAATTGCGCCGCTCGCGTGACCGTATCCGCAACCTGGGCTATTTCAGCGATGTGCAGCTCACCTCCCAGCCGGGCTCGGCGCCTGACAGGGCGGTGGTCAACACCAATATCCAGGAGCGCGCCACCGGCGAGGTGAGCGTGGGTGGCGGTTATTCCACCGATGCCGGCTTCCTCGCCGATTTCGGCCTGCGTGAGCGCAACCTGTTGGGCACGGGCGTGGATGCGAGGCTGAACGGCACCGCGGCCCAGCGCCGCAGCCAGGTGGATTTGTCGGTCACCGACCCATCCTTCATGGACCGTAACCTCGCCGTCGGCGCCGATCTCTTCCTGGTGCAGCGCAACCTCATCAACATCGCCAATTACCAGGAGCGGCGCTATGGCTTCGCCCTGCGCGCTGGCTATGAGTATAATGAGCGGCTGCGCCAGAGCGTCTCCTATACCCTGGTCAATCGTAACGTTTTCAATGTGCAGCCGGGGGCCTCGCCTTACATTTTGGAGCAGGCCGGGGAGACGCTGCTCAGCCAGGTGTCGCAAACCCTGACCTATGACGCGCGCGACACCATCATTCAGCCCTCGCGCGGCTATTTCCTGCGCTGGGGCGCGGATCTCGCGGGTCTGGGCGGTGATGTCGCCTATCTGCGCAATCGCTTTGATGGCGCGCTGTTCCTGCCGCTCGAACGCCTGTTCGGCGACCCGGATTATGTGCTGACGCTGAGCAGTGGCTTTGGCCACCTCGCCCCCTTCAATAGCCGCTCGCCCTATAACACCAGCACCGGCGCGGGCGGCGAGCGTGATCGCATTGTTGACCGCTTCTTCCTGGGCGGTGAAAACCTGCGCGGCTTCGCCATCGCCGGCGTCGGCCCGCGTGACACCACCACGAGCGACAGCTTGGGCGGCAGGATGCTCTGGACCGCTGGCGCCGAGATGCGTTACCCGCTGCCGGTGCCAAACGAGCTCGGCCTGCTCGGCCGCGCCTTTGTCGATGCGGGCGCGCTGACCCAGGGCCCGTCGGGGCCCAATATCAGCAGCAGCGGTGCCGCGCGCGTGGGCGTGGGTGTGGGCATTTCCTGGCGCAGCCCCTTTGGTCTGATCAATATCGACCTCGCCAAGGCCGTGGCCAAGCAATCCTATGACGTCACACAGATTTTTCGCTTTGGCTTTGGTACGCGGTTCTGAATTCGGGATATGAAGACAATGACCAAGACGCATTTTCTGGGCCGCGTGAGCCTCGCTTTGGCCGTGGCCGCACCGATTTTGGCCGCGCCCATGGCCATGGCGCAGCAGGATCCAGGGTTTTTCGTCCCCGGTGGCCAGCGCCCCCAGGGACAGCAGCAGCAGGGCCAGCAGCAGCAGCGCCCGCCGCAGGGGCAGCCTGCAACGCAGCGCCCGCCCCAGGGCCAGCCGCAGCCGGGCCAACGCCCCGCCGGCCGCACGGAGGCACCAGCACCGCTGCCCCCCGGCCAGCCGCCGCCGGCCGCGGTGATCGGCATCGTCGATATCCCCGAGGTGCAGCGCGTCTCCGCGGCCTTCAATCAGGTGCGCGAGGAAATCGAGCGCCGCCGCACCCGCCTCAATGACGAATTGCAGCGCGAGCAGAATGGCTGGCGCGATGCCCAGCAATCCCTGGCCGGCGAGCGCGCCGGCCTACAGGCCGAGGTGCTGCGCCTGCGCGAGCGTGAATTGCAGGACCGCATCACCGATAGCCAGCGGATCTTCCGCAACCGCAGCCAGGCCATCGAACAGGCAGCCCAGGCCGCGCTGGTCGAGATCGAGCAGGCGCTGGGCAATGTCATCCGCCAGGTGGCCCAGTCGCGCAGCGTGAATATCATGCTCCCCCGCCCGCTGGTGATCATGAATGAGCCGGCCTTCGACCTGACGGAGGAGATCGCCCAGCAATTCAACCGCTCCCTACCGCGGGTGGCCATCCAGGCCGAGAGCGATGGGCGCAACCCGCCAGCGGCCCCTGCCGCCGCTGCTGGCCGCCCTGCTGGCGCACCCGCTGGCACCCCCGCTGGCGCAGCCGCTGGCGCGCCCCCCGCCGTCACCCCCCGCACCCCCGCGCGCTGAGGCCAGATGGCGGCCCATCCGCGCTTCTTTCCCGGCCAGGGGCCGCAGCCTCTTGCGGCACTTCTGGCGGCGGCCGAGGCCAAGGCCGAGGCCGAGGGCGATGTTGATGGCGATGTCGGGCGCCGCTTCAGCGGCGTCGCCGCCCTGGCGGAGGCTGGGCCGGATGAGATCGCCTATCTGGAGACCGCCAAGCACCGCGAAGCCCTCAGCGCCACCCGCGCGGGCGCTGTGGTGCTGCGTGAGGGTGAGGCGGCGCTGCTGCCGCCAGGCTGCCTTGGCATTATCAGCGCCATGCCGGCCCTGGCCTTTGCCCGGATCGCGGCGGTGTTTCACCCCAGCCCGCGCGGGATGGGCCAGCGCCATGCCGCCGCCGCCATCGACCCCTCGGCCCAGATCGACCCCAGCGCCGATATCGGCCCCTTCGCGGTGATCGGCGCCGGCGCCGAGATCGGGGCGGGCTGCATTATCCATGCCCATGCCGTGGTGGGCCCGGGCGTGGTGCTGGGCGAGAATTGCACCATCCATCCCCATGCCAGCATCTCCAACGCCATTTGTGGCCGTGGCGTGGTGCTGCATGCCGGTGCCAGGGTGGGCAATGAGGGTTTTGGCTTTACCCCCACGCCCCAGGGCCGCTTCGTCACCATGCCGCAACTGGGCGCTGTGCTGCTGGAGGATGAGGTCGAGGTCGGCGCCAATGCCTGTATTGATCGCGGTGCGCTGGGCGATACCGTGGTGGGCCGGGCCACGCGCATCGATAATCTGGCCCAGCTCGGCCATAATGTGCGGCTGGGGCAGGGCTGTGTGGTGGTCTCGCAAGTGGGCATTTCCGGCTCCGCCACCTTGGGCGATTGGGTGCAGGTGGCCGGCCAAGCCGGGATTGCGGGCCATTTGCATATTGGTGCCAGGGCGCGCATCGGTGCCCAGGCGGGCGTGATGCGCGATGTCGAGCCGGGGGCGGATATGCTGGGCTCGCCAGCGCGCCCGGCGCGGATCAAAATGCGTGAAATCGCCACCGTGCAGCGCCTGGCCGCCGCCACGCTCAAGACCACGTCAAAGAAGGATAATTGAGGGTCGCTTGATGACTGAAACCACCTTGGACATCGCCGCCATCATGCGGGCCATCCCGCATCGTTACCCCTTTCTGCTGGTCGACCGCGTGGTGGAGATGAACCACGATAATTACTGCGTCGGCATTAAAAATGTCACCATCAATGACCAGTTCTTCCAGGGCCATTTCCCGGCCGAGCCGGTGATGCCCGGCGTGCTGATCGTCGAGGCCATGGCCCAGACCTCGGCGGTGCTGGTGGTGGAGACGCTGGGGCCTGAGAGCCAGGGCAAGCTGGTTTACTTCATGTCTATCGACAGCGCGAAATTCCGCCGGCCGGTGGTGCCGGGGGACCAGCTGCGCATCAAGGTCACAAAGGTGCAGCGGCGTATGAGCGTATGGAAATTCAGTGGTGAGGCGACCGTCGATGGCCGGGTCGTGGCAGAGGCGACCTTCGCCGCCATGATCCGCGACCGATGAACCAGTTTCACCCCTCGGCCATTATAGCCCCCGGCGCGCGCATCGCCGCCGGCGTGACGATCGGGCCCTTCTGCACCGTGGGCGCCGATGTCGAGCTGCGCGAGGGGGTCACCCTCATCAGCCATGTCGCCATTGAGGGTCATACCATCCTCCATGAGGGCGTGCAGGTCTCGCCCTATGCCTCGGTGGGCCTGCCGCCGCAGGACCTCAAATACAAGGGCGAACCCACACGATGCGAGATCGGCCCACGCAGCCTGCTGCGTGAGCATGTCACCGTCCATCGTGGCAGCCTCGGACGCGGCCACACCATGGTCGGCGCTGATTGCATGCTCATGGCCTGCTCGCATGTCGGCCATGATTGCCAGGTGGGCGATCGGGTCATCATGGCCAATAACGTCATGCTGGGCGGCCATGTGCAGGTGGGCGATCAGGTCTTCATCGGCGGTGGGGCCGCCATCCATCAGATGGTGCGCATCGGCCGCCACGCGATGGTGGGCGGCATGTCGGGTGTGACCAATGACATCCCCCCCTTTGGCAATGTCTTTGGCCTGCCGGCGCGGCTGGTGGGCCTCAATGTCATCGGCCTGCGCCGGCGCGGCTTCTCCAAGGAAAATCTGGCGGCGCTGCGCCTGGCCTTTCGGTTGCTGTTCCGCGATTCCGGCATCTTTGCCGAGAAGCTGGAATTGGCCCGCCAACGCTATGTCGATGATGTGCTGGTCCAGGAGGTGCTGGCCTTCATCGCCTCGCCCGAGCGCAAGCGCGAAATGTGCCGCCCGGGCCGCATGACGGCCGATGACGACGACGACGCCTGAGGCCACGCCGCTCGGCATCATCGCCGCCGGCGGGGTGATGCCGCGCCGGCTGGCCGATGATGTGCTGGCCAGCGGTCGGGCGGTCTATGTGGTGGCGATCCGCGAATTCGCCGAAAGCCAGCTTTACGCCGGCCTGCCGCATCGGGTGGTGCGGCTGGGGGCGGCGGGCCAGGTGATCGCGGCTTTTCGCGCCGCGGGCGTGCGAGACCTGGTCATGCTCGGCCACGCGAAGCGCCCCTCATTGCTCTCGCTCTTTCCCGATGCCTGGACGGCTTCCGCCATTGCCCGGGTGGGGCGTGGCTATTTCGCCGGTGGCGATGACACGCTGCTGCGCGGCGTCACCCGCGTGCTTGAGGATGAGGGGTTTGTCGTGCGCGGCGTGCATGAGCTGCGCGCGGGGCTGACCCAGGCGCCGGGGCTGCTGGCCGGGCCCGCCCCGGATGCGGCCCAGGCCGCCGATATCCGCCGCGGCATTGCCGTGCTGCGCGCCATGGGGCCGGTGGATGTGGGCCAGGCGGTGGTGGTGCAGCAGGGGCTGGTGCTGGCGGTGGAGGCCATTGAGGGCAGCGATGCCATGCTGGCCCGCGCCGGCAGCCTGCGCCGCGAGGGGCCGGGGGGTGTGCTGGTCAAGCTGGCCAAGCCGGCGCAGGATTTGCGCCTGGACATGCCCACCATCGGCCCCGTCACCGTCGAGAATGCCAAGGCTGCGGGGCTTAGCGGCATTGCCATTGATGCCGGCCGCAGCCTGGTGACCGAGAGCGAAGCCACCATCGCCCTCGCCGCCCGATACGGGCTATTCATCCTCAGCCTCGACCCTGAAGCCTTCATAAAGGACACTGCACCATGACCGCACCCGCCTTTCGCCTGCTGCACACCATGCTCCGCGTCACCGATCTGGAGCGCAGCGTGGATTTCTACACCCGCCTGCTGGGCATGAAGGAAACCCGCCGGCGCGACGTGCCGGAGGGCAAATACACCATCGTCTTCGTGGGCTATGGCGATGAGGCGCAGGATTGCATGCTGGAGTTGACCTATAATTACGGCGTGGACAGCTATGAAATCGGCACCGCCTTTGGCCATCTCGCCATCGGCGTGCCCGATCTCTACGGCACCTGCGATGCGCTGCGCGCGGCGGGGGCGAAGATCACCCGCGAGCCCGGGCCGTTGAAATTCGGCACCACGCTGATCGCCTTCGTGGAAGACCCAGATGGCTATAAGATCGAGTTGATCGAGAAGAAATAATCAACCCTCGAGCCTGACACCCGCCAGCCGCGCCACCTCACCCCATTTGGTGATTTCGGACCGGATGAAGGCTGCAAATTCTTCCGGCGTGGTGGGGTCCGGGATCGAGGCGAGGGCGGTGATGCGTTGCACCACCGACGGCTCGCGCAGGATGGCCACCACATCGCGGTTGATACGGGCGATGATGGAATCGGGCGTGCCGATGGGTGCGACGATACCGCTCCACCCCGCGGCGGCGAAGCCTGGCAGCACCGTCTCGGCCAAAGTGGGAATCTCGGGCAGGGCGGCCATGCGATAGGCGGTGGTGATGCCCAGCGCCCGCACCCGGCCCGACTGGATATGCGGCATCGCACTGGCCGTGCTGTCGAACATCAATGGGACATTGCCGGCGATGAGGTCGGCGATGGCCGGACCCGAGCCGCGATAGGGCACATGGCTCATGGTCAGGCCCGCCTGATGGGCGAACATCTCGCCCGTCATATGCTGCGCCGTGGCCGGGCCGGCCGAGGCGAAGGGCTGGCCGGGATTGGCCCGGATATGGGCGACCAATTCCGCCATGCTGCGCGGTGCAAAGCTGGGATGGGTGATGACCACCAGCGGCACCAGGAAAATATTCGTGATCGCCATGAAATCCCGCGCCGCATCATAGGGCAGCCGGGCCATGACACCGGGATTGACCCCCAGCGTGCCCGAGGTGCCAATACCCAGCGTATAGCCATCGGGCGTGGCACGCGCGGCCGCCTCCATGCCGATGGAGCCTGCACCACCGGCGCGGTTCTCCACCACCACACGCTGCGGCCAGCGCTGCGACAATTGGTCCGCCACCAGCCGGGCGAAGACATCCGCCGCCTGGCCGGGCGGGAAGGGCACGATCATCCGCACCGGCCGCGACGGATAGCCCGAGCCCTCCGCGGCGAGGCCCAGATTGCTTAGGGCAGGCATGGCCAGCAGGGCGCGACGGGTCGCTTGCATATAGGTTTCCTCCGGGGGGCATTCTGCCGGCAAGTGGGCGGGAAGGGAATGCTCGCCGAGGTCAATCGGCGAGGGAGAAAATGCTGTGATTTTTCAAAACCGCAGTATTCGGACAAATTCGGTGTGAGGCCCGGCCTTGGCAGGTGAAGGCTAACGCTGAGCGGCTACCGTGTCAAGGAATTATAGCCTAAATACTCAGCCCTGCGCCATGGCCTGCCGGGCGAGGCCCAGCACCGCATCCACCGTGGCGGCCCGCACCTCGGCCCTGTCGCCGGCAAAAACCCGGGCGAGATGGATGGTCTGGCCACCGCGCCGGGCGGCCGCCATATGCACGAGGCCCACGGGCTTGCCCGGGGTGGCGCCGCCCGGCCCGGCAATGCCGGTGCAGGAGAGGGCGATATCGGCGCCGCTGCGCGCCAGCGCGCCCTCGGCCATCAGCCGTGCCACCGGCTCGCTGACGGCGCCGACGGCGGCCAGCACGGCCTCGGGCACGCCCAATTGCGCCGTCTTCATGGCATTGGAATAGACCACGAAGCCGCCCAGCACGGAGGAGGAACTGCCGGCAATGGCGGTCAGCGCCGCGGCGATCAGCCCGCCGGTGCAGCTCTCGGCGGTGGCGATGGTGAGGTTTTGCGCCCGCAGGGCCTCGAGCAGGGCGGCGCAATCATCTGGGGTATGGGGGTGCAGCATCCGGCGATCCTACAGCGAAACGCCCAGGGCTTGCAGCAGCAGAAGCACCATCCCGGCCATGGCGCCGGCCATGATGTCATCACCCATCACCCCGGCTGGGGTTTTCTGCCGGTCCAGCATCCGCACCGGGCCGGGTTTCCAGATATCGAAAAGGCGGAACAGGGCGAAGGCCAGCGCCACCCCCAGCCAGCCAAAGCCGGGTAGGGCGGCCAGCGCCAGGGCCTGGCCCGCGCCCTCATCAATCACCACCCAGCCCGGGTCCTGATCCGCCTCGGCCAGGCGCTTCAACGCCCATAGCCCCAGCATCAGCAGCAAAAGCGCCAGCAATGCCGCCGCCGCCGGCCCCAGCAGGATCACCGGCAGCACCACAAGGCTGCCCCATGTGCCGGGGGCGGGGCGGAGAAACCCCACCCCGCCGAGCGAGACCACCCATTTCATCGCAGCCATGCCGCCATGGGGTGCGGCGTGTTCACCCCGGCCAGGGCGCGATAGACCGCGACATTTTCCATCACCCGCTGGACGTAGTTGCGTGTTTCGCCAAATGGGATTTGTTCCATCCAATCCAGCATGGCGGGGCGGCCCTGGCGCGGGTCGCCATAGGTTTGCAGCCATTCATCCACCCGGCCCGGCCCGGCATTATAGGCGGCGATGGCAAAGGGCCAGGTGCCGCCAAAGCGGCCAATCATCTGGTCGAGATAGGCCGAGCCGAGGCGCAGATTATGCGCCGGATTGGCCTGCAGCCAGGGCAATTGATGCGGTGTGTTCAGCCGCCGGGCAACCTGCTGGGCGGTGGCGGGCAGCAATTGCATCAGGCCACGGGCATTGGCCGAGGAAATGGCCTCGGTATCAAAATTGCTCTCCTGTCGGGTGATCGCCTTGGTGAGCGCCGGCTCAATCGCCAGCCCCTCGCTGGGGTAGGGGCTGGGCCAGCCATCGGGCACCAGCATAGCCCCCGAGGCGCCGGCCCGGCGCGCCACCCAGACCGGGTTTTCCGGCCGGCCGCTGCGGTTGGCGAGTTGGATGAGAAGGGTGCGTTCCCAGGGCTGGGTGGAGAGGTCCTCAATGCGCAGCAGAAAGATTCGCGCGCGCCGGCCCTCGCCCATTTCGGCCAGCAGGGGAATGATGCGCGCCACCTCGCGGTTCATGAAGCTGGCAGTCTGCGCCGGGGTGGCGGCGGGCTGAGGGATGGCGCGAATGCGCTGGGCCAGCCGCTCCGGCCCCTCACCCAGCGCCAGCCCGCCGAGTTGGCCGTAAAACGCCACGGGATAGGCTGCGGCCATGCCCCAGGCTTCCCGCGCGGCTGGGGCCTGGCCGGCGGCGGCGAGCGCCAAGCCGCGCCAGTAATGGCTGCGGGCGAGGGTGATGGCGCTGCGGCTGCCCTCGGCCACGGCGGCGAAATGCCGCGCCGCGCCGGCGGGATTGTTCAGGAAACGCAGGGCGATGAAGCCGGCAAGGAATTCGCCCTCCTGCCGGGGCTCGCCGGGGCCGGGCTGGCCGTGCTGGGCGGCGAGTTGATAGGCGCCGGCCGCGTCGCCCAGGCGCAGCGAGCGACGCGATTGCAATTGCCGCTCGGTCCAGATCGCCCTCCCGGCCTCGGCGGTGAGGTTGGTTTGCGCGGCGGCACCGGCGGCGAAGGCGGCGGCTGCCTCGCTGTCGCGCCCGGCCACGCGCAGCGCGCGGGCGCGCTCCAGCGTGGCACCGGCATCGCGCGCGGCCAGGGAGGCCCCGGCATTGGCATCGCCGCCGCTGGCATAGCTAAGGCGCAGCTGGGCGATCTGCGCGCGGGGGGCATCGAGATAGGGCAGCAGGCGGCCGGCGGCGGCGAAATCGCGGGCGAAGCTCAGGCGATTGAAGCGCGCCCAATGCGCGTCGGTGGTCAGCCGCGCGGCGTGGCGTTGCAGGAAGAGGCCTTCATCGGTGGCATCGGCGGGGGTTTCAGCCCAGCCACGGCGGGCGGCCTCGGTGGCCTCACGGTCGCGCCCGGCGCGGGCCAGGGCATCGGCATGGCGCATGGCGCCGCCCACCGTGCGGGCCGGGCGGGTGGTGAACCAGCGCAGCGCCAGCCCATCATCGGGGTTATTCTCCAGCACCGCCTCGGCATTGCGGGCGATGATGTCCATGGCAGGCCAATCGGCGCTGGTTTCGGCGAAGGCGAGGAATTCCTGCGCTGTGGAACTCGCCTGGCGCGATTGCAGGCGCAGCCACAGCACCATCTTGCGCAAGAGCGGATCGGCGCGCTCGGCGGCGACATCCGCCTCGGCCCAGCGATTCTGCGAGGCGGCGACAAGGGCGAGCCGGCCGGCCTCGCGCGGGGCCTGGGCGGCGGCGAGGTGGGGAAGGAGCAGGAGGAGGCAAAGCAGGCTTCGGCGCATGGTTGAGGGTGTAGCCTGCGCCGCCGCCTTGTTGCAGGGGGGCGCGCGCGTTACTTATGCGCGCTTGAAAGGGAGTTAAACGCGATGTTCCAGGGTTCAATGGTGGCGTTGATCACGCCGATGCAGGCCAATGGGACGCTCGATGAGAAAGCGTTTTGCGAGCTGGTGGAATGGCAGATCGCCGAGGGCACCGAGGGTTTGGTCCCGGTGGGCACCACGGGCGAATCGCCCACGCTGAGCCATGACGAGCATCGCCGCGTGGTGGAGCTTTGCGTGCAGGTGGCGCGCGGGCGGGTGCCGGTGATGGCCGGTGCGGGCAGCAATAGCACCGCCGAGGCCATCGGCTTTGCCGAACACGCCCTGAGCGTGGGCGCCGATGGGCTGCTGGTGGTGACGCCTTATTACAACAAGCCGACGCAGGAGGGGATGTTCCTGCATTTCTCCGCCATTGCCGATGCGGTGGCGCTGCCGCTTTTCATCTACAATATTCCCCCGCGCAGCGTGGTGGATATGACGCCGGAGACCATGGGGCGGCTGGCGAAGCACCCCAATATCAAGGGTGTAAAGGATGCGACGGCGAATTTGACCCGGCCTTTGCACCAGCGGCGCGAATGCGGGGCGGATTTCATTCAGCTTTCGGGCGAGGATCATACGGCACTCGCCTTCATGGCGGCGGGGGGGCATGGCTGCATTTCAGTCACCGCCAATATCGCGCCGCGCGCCTGCGCCGAGATGCATCGGGCCTGGCGCGAAGGCCGTCTGGCGGATGCCATGGCGATTCAGGAGCGGCTGACCCCGGTGCATGATGCGATGTTCTGCGAGACCTCGCCCGCACCGGTGAAATACGCGGCCTCCCTGCTCGGCAGGTCCAATGCCCTGTGCCGCCTGCCCATGGCGCCTTGCAGCGACAGCGCGCAGGCGCGGGTGCGGGCGGCGATGTCGGCGGCGGGGCTGTTGAATTGAGCCGCGACAAAAAGAAAAAATCGAGCCTGATCAGCCACGGCATTGCGGCGCAGAACCGCAAGGCGCGTTTCGACTATAAGGTAATGGAGGAGATCGAGGCCGGGATTCAATTGATCGGCCCCGAGGTGAAGTCGCTGCGCTCGGGCCGTGCGGCGCTGGCCGAGGCCTGGGCGGGTGAGCGTGATGGCGAGATGTGGCTGTTCAACTGCTATATCCCGGAATGGCAGGCCGGCAGCTTCATGGCCAAATTCGAGCCCCGGCGGGCGCGAAAATTGCTGCTGCACAAGAAGCAGGTGAGCACGCTGGCGGGTTCCGTCGCGCGGGAGGGCATCACGCTGGTGCCGCTCGATATTCATTTTAATGATCGGGGGATGGCCAAGGTGACGCTGGGCCTGGCCGAGGGCAAGCAGGCGCATGACAAGCGCGCCTCGATCGCCGCGCGGGACTGGCAGCGGGATAAGGCGCGGATCATGCGCAACAAGGGGGGTGAATGAGGCTGCTGACGTTTCTGGCCGTGATTCTGGCCGGATGCGCTGCCCCGCCCGAAGGGTTGGTGGCCTCCACCGCAGCCTATCAGGAGCACCGGGTGATGGTGCCCGTCGAGGGGGGACGGATTTTTACCCGGCTTTGCCTGCCCGCTTCGGGGGCCACCCAGGCGCTGGTGCTGATCAATCATGGCACGCCGGCCCGGGCGGATTTGCGGGCCAATGTCACGCCCGCTGCCTGTTCCTCCGAGGCGGTGCGCTGGTTTTTGGTCCGCGGCCATGCGGTGGGTCTGCCGCTGCGCCGGGGCTATGGCGAGACTGGCGGCGTCTATGCAGAGGGCAATTCCTGTGGCCGTTCGGATTATATCCGCTCGGGCCGGGAATCGGCGCGCGATATTGCCGCTGCCCTGTCCTGGTTGGTGGCCCGGCCGGATGTCCCGCGCCTGCCGGCCATTGTGGTTGGCCAATCAACCGGGGGCTTGGCCACGGTGGCATTTGCGGCGACCAACCCGGCCAATGTGGCGGCGGCGGTCAATATGGCGGGTGGCCGGGGCGGTTGGTACCAGAATACCCCGCATATGAATTGCGAGCCTGATCTGCTGATTGCGGCCATGGGGCAATTCGGCAGGACGGCGCGGTTGCCCATGCTCTGGGTCTATACGGAGAATGACAGTTTCTTTGGCCCTGTGCTGGCGGGGCGCATGCATGCCGCCTTCACCGAGGCCGGCGGCCAGGCGCGGATGGAGCGGTTGGGCCCCTGGGGGCGGGATGGGCATAATATGTTCTTCGGCAATAATGGCAGCCAGAGCTGGGGGCCTTTGGTGGCGGATTTTCTCGCCGGGGTGAGCGGCGTGGACCGCCCCTCGCGATAGCCCCCTTGCATCCGGCGCGGCGCATGGCACCTAGTGCCTGGCCCGCTGCGCGCCGCGGATGGGCCGCTGAACACCCAGGCCAGCATGTCGGAGCAACCCATGGACGATATCGCAGCAAACCCCGTCGCCCCCGGCCGGGAGAAACTGGTGGCGAAAAAGCAGGATTGGGCCCGGGAGGGCCGGCTGCTGACCGGGGCACATGCCGACCCCGAAACCCGCCTGCCGCCCGGGCAGCGGCTGGTGACCGATTTTCCCGTGCTGGATTTGGGCGTGCAGCCCGCCATTGGCCGCGACAAATGGCGGCTGCGGGTGGATGGGCTGGTGGCGAACCGGCTGATTCTCGATTGGTCGGCATTTCAGGCGCTGCCTCAGGCGGAATGGCTGAATGATATCCACTGCGTCACCGCCTGGTCGCGCTATGATAATCGTTGGTCGGGGGTGGGGGCGATGACCTTGCTCAACCTGGTGCAGCCCATGGCCGAGGCCAGCCATGTGGTGTTCCACTCCTATGATGGCTACACCACCAACCTGCCGCTGGAGGCCTGGGCCCGGCCGGAGAATTTGGTGGCCACGCATTGGAATGGCGCATCGCTGGACCGGGTGCATGGTGGCCCGGCGCGAACCGTTGTGCCGCACTTGTATTTCTGGAAATCGGCGAAATGGATCACCCGCATCGAATTGCTGGCCGAGGATCGCCCTGGGTTCTGGGAGGTGCGCGGCTATCACAACAATGCCGACCCATGGACGGAGGAGCGTTATGGTTGAGCGCCGCCTTTTGCTGGCCGGGGCGGCTGCGCTGATGGCCCAGCCCGCCGCCGCCGCTGGCCTGGGCGATTTTTCCCTCACCCGGCTGGAGGGGGGCACGCTGCCCCTGGCCGAGTTTGCCGGGCGGGTGGTGCTGGTGGTCAATACCGCCAGCTTCTGCGGCTATACCCACCAATATGCCGCTTTGCAGGCGCTGCATGACCGTTACGAGGCGCGGGGCTTGGTGGTGCTGGGCGTGCCCAGCAATGATTTCAATCAGGAAAGCGCGGATAATCAGCGCATCCGCGATTTCTGCGATGGGATGTTTGGCATCACCTTTCCCATGGCCGGGCTTTCGGTGGTGCGGGGCGGGCGGGCGCTGCCGCTGTATCAATGGCTGGCGGCCCAGGCGGGGGGGCCGCCGCGGTGGAATTTCCACAAATATCTGGTCGCCAGGGATGGGCTGCGGGTGAGCGCCTTTGCCACGCAGGTGGAGCCGCAGGCGCCGCAATTGCTGCGCGCCATTGAGGCGGCCTTGGCGGTGCAGGCTGGCTGAACCCATCCTCATCGGCATTGGCGCCAATCTGCCCGGCCCTGATGGCGCTGCACCCTTGGCCACATGCCGGGCGGCGGCGGCGGCTTTGGATGGCCTGGCCGGCTTGCGGCTGGTGGCGCTCTCACGCTGGTGGGAGAGCGCGCCCATCCCGCCGCTGCCCGGCGCGCCGTGGTTCGTCAATGGTGTGGCCAGGCTGGCCGGGGAGGCCGAGCCCGAGGCCTTGCTGGCGGCGCTGCATGCCATCGAGGCGCGGTTTGATCGCGCCCGGCCTTACCCCAATGCGCCGCGCACGCTGGATTTGGACCTGCTGGCGATGGGCGATTTGCGGCGCGAGGGCGCGCTCATTCTGCCGCATCCACGGCTGCATTTGCGCCATTTCGTGTTGCAGCCGCTGCTGGAGGTGGCGCCGGGCTGGCGGCATCCGGTGCTGGGAGACGCGGCGGGCCTGCTGGCGGTGCTGCCGGAACAGGCGCTGCGCCCGCTCTGACGCCGGGGCAGCGCCTCAGCGCGGCGGGAAATCAAACCCCTCCAGCCGGCATTCCGCTGTCTCGCCACCGCCGAACAACCGTGTCGCCAAGCTGCGTTTGCGCAGTTCCATCACCAGCCGCGCCCCGCCCTGGATGCCCGCGATGGTCACCACATTGGGGCCGGGGAGCAGAACATGCTCCTGCATGTGGTTGGCGCTGATCTGCAAGTTCAGCGGGCCGGGGCCTGGATTGTGCAGGTGCATCACCAGCGCGAAGGGCCGGGGCAGGGCGCCGAAGCGCATTGTGGCATCGGCGGTCAGGGTCAATCCGCCCCTCCCATCGGCGGTGATCCCTTCGCTTTCGGCCAGCGCCTGCAGCCATGCCATGCCGTGCAGCGCCCGCCACCGGCCGGCCAGCACCTGGCCCAAAGCGGGGTCGAGCACATTCTCGACAATGGGTTCGAGCCCGGCCAGGGCCAGGCAGCGGCGGATGAAATCCAAGCTGAAGCCGCTTTCGAACCAGCCATGCTTGCGCATGACATAGAGCGATTCCCCATCCAGCCGCAGGCCCCAATGCGGCCACCAATGGGCCTGCACCGGCTCGCCCGCCAACAGGATATGGCAGCCGGGATTCTTGTTGAGGGTGGTGGCGAAGCGGCGCAGCACCTCCCATGGCCGCAGCGCGTGATGCAGGCATTCATAGAATAGCACCTGGTCCACCGGATGGGCGGGGCCCCAGTGATCGAATTCGCCAATATGGGCGGTGATCGGCAGGCCAAGCCTGGCGGCACGGCGGTTCACCAGCGCGACGAATTGCGGGTTGATGTCCATGGCCACCACATGCAAGCCGGCCTGGGCCATGAACTCCGATGATAGGCCCCAGCCGCAGCCCATATCGAGCAGAATGGAGCCGCGCCTGGGATCGGCCAGGCGCAGCACGCTGAGCAGACGTGTCAGGTGATCGGAGAATGGTTTGGGGAACCAATGATCATAGGCGTTGGGCGCGGCGACATGGCGGTCTATATCGATGTCCACCTGTTCATTGGCGGCCTGGTCCAGGCCGCGACCGGAAATTTCACGATGCAGATCAAGCTGCTGCTGCAGCCATTGCGGCCCGAAGGGGTCCAGACCGGTATCGGGGCTGGTGGCGGGTTGGTAATGCGCGCGGTCAAGCATCGCGCGGGCAGCCGGATGGCCAGGACCGCCCAGGGCATCGATGCGCCTGACGAAGCAATCGAGGTTATCGGCCGTCAGTGAAATCATGTCATTCATTCCAGGGATATTATTTCTAAATTGTAGCGATTGGCAAATTTATCGCGCAACGGCCAGCTGCTTGCCTTTCCACCCCGCCATGGCTATCTGAAGGTTTACGCGGCCCCGGAGTTGAACGGGGCGCGATCTCTTTGCCCAGGAGCACATATGGCCCGCGTTACCGTCGAGGATTGCATCCTTCAGGTCCCCAACCGCTTCGACCTCGTGCTCTACGCTGCCCAGCGCGCCCGCAATATCAGCCGCGGCGAAACGCTCACCCTGGACCGCGACAATGACAAGAACCCGGTGGTGGCGCTGCGCGAAATCGCCGAGCAGACCGTGGAACTGCCCAATCTCGAGGCCGATCTGGTGAAGAGCCTGTCCCGCGCGCCGGAGCCCGAGCCGGTCGAGGACGAGGTGATGGACCTCATCGCCACCGACGAGAACATCTTTGGCGTCATGGATGTGAACGAAGAGATGCCTGGCGGCGAAGAGGCGGTGGATATCGAAGCTGCAATCGGCGCCGAACTCTTCGGCGAGGAATAAGGCGGCGCCTTGGCGCCCAGGCAGCACCCCACTCGCAGCCCGGCCCCGCAAGCGCCGGAGGGTTTGAACGCGGGCGCTGCCATCCCTGGCCTTGATGCGGCGCTGGCTTTTGTGGCCGGCGCGGTGGAGGGAGACCCCAGGCTCGAAGGCCAAATTCTGGCCGATGCCGCACGCCTCGCCGCCACCGCCCATGCCGGGCAGGTTCGCCGCAATGGCGAGCCCTATATTATCCATCCCATCGCGGTGGCTGAAATTCTGGCCGGCTATCGGCTGGATACCGCAACCCTGGCCACCGCCCTGCTGCATGATGTGGTGGAGGATACCCCCACCTCACTGCCCGATATCACCCGCCGCTTTGGCGCCGAGGTGGCCAAGCTGGTCGATGGCGTCACCAAACTCAGCCGGATCGAGGTGCAGTCCGAGCGCACCAAACAGGCGGAAAACCTGCGCAAACTGCTCATGGCGGTTAGCGAGGATATCCGCGTCCTGCTCGTCAAGCTGGCCGACCGGCTGCACAATATGCGCACGCTGCACCATGTGCCCAAGCTGGAAAAACGGGCGCAGACGGCGCGCGAGACGCTCGATATCTATGCCCCCCTGGCCGAGCGCATCGGCATGGAGCGGCTCAAGACCGAACTCGAGACCCTGGCCTTTCGCGAACTCAACCCCGAGGCCTGGCAGGGCATTCAGGCCCGGCTGACATTTTTGCGCGGCCAAAGCGCCGATCTGATCAGCGAGATCGAACAGGATATTGCCGAGGTGCTGGGCCGCCATGGCGTCACCGTCGAGGAGGTGCTGGGGCGGGAAAAATCGCCCTATTCGATCTGGCGCAAGATGGAGGCGAAGAATGTCGCCTTTGAAGCCCTCTCCGATGTGATGGCGTTTCGCGTCATCCTGCCCCAGAAGGCGCATTGCTATATGGCGCTGGGGGCAGTGCATGACGCCTATCGCACCATTCCCGGCCGCTTCAAGGATTATATCTCCACCCCCAAGGCCAATGGCTATCAGAGCCTGCATACCGGGGTGACGGTGCCCGCCAAGCGCCATGCCAAAATTGAATTGCAAATCCGCACCCGCGCGATGCATGAAGTTGCCGAATACGGCGTGGCCGCGCATTGGGTCTATAAACAGGGCGAAACGCAGGAGACGCGCCGCTACCCCTGGATGAAGGCGCTGCTCGAGATTATCGAGACCGCCTCCGAGCCGCAGGATGTGCTGGAGAACACCAAGCTCCAACTGCATAGCGAGAGCGTGTTTGTCTTCACGCCCAAGGGCGAATTGTTCGAATTGCCGCGCGGCGCCACGCCGATTGACTTCGCCTATATGGTGCATTCCCAGGTGGGCGATACCTGCGTGGGCGCCAAGGTGAATGGCAAGGTGATGCCGCTGCGCCAGCACCTCTCCAATGGCGACCAGGTGGAGGTCATCACCGCCCGCGGCGGCAAACCCAACCCGGATTGGCTGAAATTCGTTGCCACCGGCCGGGCAAGGGCGCGGATTCGGCGTTTTGCCCAGGCGGCCGAGCGTGAGGCCCACCGCCAGGAAGGCCGCGCGGCGGTGGCCAAGGCCTTTCGGCAGGATGGGCTGGATTTTTCGGAAAAACTGCTCGAGCCGGCGCTGAAGACGCTGAAACAGGCCAGCACCGAGGAGCTTTTCGTCGCGGTGGGCAGCGGTGCGCTTGGCCCGCGCGAGGTGCTCTTCGCCGCCGTGCCGGAGCTGCGCGCGCCGGCCCGTGCGGTGGAGCCGATGATGCTCAGCCGCCCGCGCGGCAGGCTGGGCGGCGGGCCGCTGGTGACAGCACGCGCCGAAGGCCGCAGCGAGGCCGCCGCCGAAGGCCCCATGGCCATCACCGGCCTGCCGCCTGGCACGCCAGTGCAATATGCTGGCTGCTGCAACCCGGTGCCGGGCGATGCCATTCTGGGGATCATCAATACCGGCCGCGCCATCACGATCCATCGGCGGGATTGCCACACGCTGGAGAGTTTTTCCGCCACCCCCGAGCGCTTCTTCGAGGTGGGCTGGGAGGCCCAGCAGAGTGGCGCGCATACCGCCAAATTATCGCTCTGCGCGGCCAATGAGCCCAATGTGCTCTCAGGCATCACCAATGCCATTGCCAAGCAGGATGGCGCCATTGCCTCACTGCGGGTGACCCGGCGGCAGGATGAATGCGATGTGGCGCTGGAGGCGGAGGTGCGCGATTTGCGCCACTTGGCCAATATTATGGCCGGGCTGCGCGCCTGCCCTGGTGTGATACGGGTGGATCGGGCGCGAAGTTAGCCGGCTACTGACAAGATCCTGGTGGGGTGCTCGAGGGGCAAAGCCCCTCGATCTTTCCCCCCTAGAGCCTGTTCCGTTCGCCTCGGCTCACTGCACAGGCTCTAGGCTTTTGTTTGCCGAGCATCTTTATCCGCTCAAACGATTCCGTTTGAACGGATGATGCTCTCGCTATCCATTTTCCAGCCGCCTCTCAGTTGAGAAACGGGTTGCGCCCGCGCGCCGGTGCCTGTGCCGGGCCGAAATGCCGCGCCAGGTAATTCACCACCAGGGCGCGATCAGCACCTTCGAGCGGGGTCATGCCGTGGCGCTCGGCCATCCAGTCCATCAGCCCATCCCATTGCGCGTGGGAGAGGCGAGACCGGCGGATCAGGGCGCTGCTGTGGCAGGCGGTGCAGCCATAGAAGACCTCATCGCGGCCTTCGCCATCGGGCAGCACGGTGGGTTCTTCGGCGGTGGCGGCCGGCTGGGCCATGGCCCAGCCGGCGCATAGGCTCAGCGCCAGAAGCAGCCGGCGCATCAGCCCACCAGAATGGCGGCGCGGCTGATGGCATTGGCGCCATAGCCTTGCGGGTTCCAGTTTGCCGCGGCGTGCGGCTGCATCCGGCCCTGGCTATCGGTGGCGCGGTACCAGATCTCGAAATAGCCATCCGAGGGCAGGGCGACGCGCCCGCTCCAGCGTTGCCAGGCGTGGCGGTTGGCGGGGGCGGCCACAGCCATCTCCTGCCAGGTGGCACCGAAATCGAGGCTGACATGCACCGCGCGCACCGTCTCATCCCCGGCCCAGGCGGCGCCGCGCAAATCAAGCGCGCGGGTGCCGGCGGCGATGCGCGCGCCATGGGCGTGGCTGCTCAGGATGGAGCGCACCGGCATCGACGCCATATCCATAAAGCCCGCGCCATTATTCTCCGCCCCCGGCACGATGGGGGTGCGCGGCACGCGGTAGCTGGTGCCGCCCATGCCCGCGCCATCATGCGGCTTGTCGCGCAGCCAGATGCGGTTGAGCCATTTTTGGCTGAGGCTGCCGGGCCAGCCGGGGGTGATGAGGCGCAGCGGCGCGCCATGGATATGCGGGATGGCCTGGCCGTTCATCCGGAAGCAGAGCAGCGTGTCCTCATCCATGGCTTTGGCGATGGGCATGCCGCGATTGATCGCCGCGCGGTCGGTCGCGCCGGAGAGATGCGGGTCGGCGCCGAAATGCGCGGTGAAGACGGCCGAGGGCTTGAGGCCCGCGGCGGCGAGCACATCGCGCAGCCGCACGCCGGTCCATTCGGCGTTGGAGATGGCGCCATTGCCCCATTGATTGCCCCGGGTGGCGGGGGTGAATTGGCTGCGGCCATTGCCGCCGCATTCCATTTGCAATTGCCGGGTCACGACCTCGAAGCGCTGGGCCAATTCACCCACGGCGAGGTTGAGTGGCGTGTTCACCTCGCCATCCACCACCAGCCGCCAGGCCTGCGGGTCGGCCGCGACGGGCGGGATTTGGCCATTGTTGCGGATGAAGTGGTTGGCGGCGGAGGTGATGGGCTCATCGAGCAGGGTTTCCGGGGTTTCCGCCACCAGCGGGCGCTCGCCCAGAATCAGGAGTGGGCCTTTGCCATCCATGCGCAGGATGGCGCTCTCCTGCGCCAGGGCGGCGGGCAGCAGGCCCTGGGGCATGCGCGCGGCGAAGGGGATGGCGGCGCCGAGGGCAGCGCCCATGCTGGCCAGGGCCGCGCCGCGCAAGGTGCCGCGGCGGCCCCAGGCAAGGGCATCGGCCCGCTCGGGGTCGGCCGCATAGAGCGTGGGGAGTGAGATGTCCTGGGCTTTTGTCATGCGGGCCTCCGATTATGGCCGCAGCTTTAGCATGGCGGGGCGGCCTTGTTCAGGCCATTTGCAACCCAGGCCGCACGAGAAGATTGTTTCTTTATATTTCCAGGGATAGGCTGCCAGGAATGCCAGACATCATTCCCAATGAAGGCCTTCTCGACCGTGCGCTGCGCCGGGTCTCCAGCCTCTGGCGGGACATGGCGGAGCGTGTTTCGGGCCCGGAGGAAAGCTCGGACCTGGCCGAACAAATGCGGGTCTGCCTCGCTGCGCGCGGTGGCGAGGTTTCGGCCCGGGCCCGCGCGGCGAGTTTGGCGCAGGCCTATGTCGCCGCCGATTCTGCCGGGCGGCGGGCATTTCTGCGCACCCTGGCAAGCTTTGATTCCGACCCCGAGGCGGTGGCCCGCGCTGCCGATGCGCTGGGCGCGGCCCGTGACCCCGAAAGCGCCGCCGCCGCCAAGGTTCGCCTGCGCCGGGCGCTGGAGCCGCCACGGCTGCGGCTGCTGACCCAATTCACCACCATTCCCGACGGGATGAAGTTCCTGGTCGATCTGCGCGGTGAATTGCTGCAATTGGCCGATGGCGATGGCATGCTCGCCGCGCTGGAGGCCGATATGAAGGGCCTGCTGGCCAATTGGTTCGATGTCGGCTTTCTGGAACTGCGCCGGATTGATTGGTCGAGCCCAGCGGCCTTGCTGGAAAAACTGGTCGATTACGAGGCGGTGCACCGGATCAGAACCTGGCGGGACCTCAAGAACCGGCTGGATAGTGACCGCCGCTGCTACGCCTTCTTTCACCCGCGCATGCCCGAGGAGCCGCTGATCTTTGTCGAGGTCGCGCTGGTGCAGGGCCTCTCCGACAGCGTGCAGCGCCTGCTCGACCAGAAGGCCCCGGTGCTGGACCCCAAAGCGGCCGATACGGCGATCTTCTACTCGATCAATAATTGCCAGCGCGGCCTTGATGGCATTGCCTTTGGCAATTTCCTGATCAAGCGGGTGGTGGAGACGCTGAGTGGCGAATTGCGCGGCTTGAAGCATTTCGCCACCCTTTCGCCCATTCCCGGCTTTGCCCGCTGGCTGGCCGAGCGTGAACAGGCGGCCGAGGATGGCCTGCTGCAGGAGGGCGAGGCCATGGCGCTGCGCAAGGCCGCCGGGGTGCCGCTCGCCACCCACCCCACAGCGGCGCTGGCGCTATTGATGGCGCGGCGGAATTGGCCGCGCGAGCCGCTGCCCAATGCCACGCTGGAGCCCATCCTGCTGCGGCTCTGCGCCCGCTATCTGCTGAGCGAGGGTGGCCGCAACCCCAAGCGCGCGCGCGACCCGGTGGGCCATTTCCACCTCTCCAATGGTGCGCGGGTGGAGCGGATCAATTGGCTGGCCGATACCTCGGCCAAGGGCATGGCGGAGAGTGCCGGGCTGATGGTGAATTACCTCTATGATCCCGGTAAAATCGAGGATCATCATGAGGCCTATGCCGGCGAGGGCAAACGGGCGGCATCGCCTGCGGTGCGCAAGCTGCTCAAGGCTTAAGCCGGGCCGCGCGGTTATGGCGGCGGCGGGGCGGCATGGTCGAAGGTGACGGCCTTGATCACCGCCCAGACCGCAAGCCCCGGCCGCAGCCCGAGCCTTGCGATGCTGTCACGGGTGACGCGGGCGAGGATGATGCTGGGGCCGAGGGCCAGTTGCAGAAAAACCTCGGGCGAGGATGTCGCATCACCCACCGACACCAATTGGGCGGCCAGAACATTCTGGGTGGAGATGCCCCGTGGTGGTTCTGTGGCCACCGCCACATCGCGCGCGCGCAGCCGGATGCGGGCCTGGCTGCCAATGGGCTCGGCGCGCAGCGGCACGGCAAAGCGCCCGCCGGGGAAATCCAACTGGGTCAGGCCGCGCACCTGGTCATGGGCTGCGATGCGGCAGGTGAGCAGCGCGCCGGCATCGCGCCGGGCGGCCAGTGGCAGATCGGTGCGCGCGGCCAGCGCCTCGACCGGGCCTTGCGCCAGCACCCGCCCCTCGGCCAGCAGCACCATCTGGTCGGCCAGGGCATCCACCTCATCAAGCGCATGGGTGACGTAGAGGATGGGAATGGCGGCCGCATCGCGCAGCCGGGCGAGGAAGGGCAGCACCTCGGCGCGGCGGGCGGCGTCGAGCGCGGCAAGGGGCTCATCCATCAGCAGCAGCCGGGGGCGAGCGAGCAGGGCCCGGCCTAGGGCCACGCGCTGCCGCTCACCCCCCGAAAGCCGGCCCGGGCGGCGGGCCAGCACATGCTCAAGGCCCAGCAGCGCCACCACCTCATCAAAGCCCGGGCCTGTGGCCTGGGCCGGGGCGCGGCGCAGGCCATAGCGCAGATTGGTGGCAACGCTCAGATGGGGAAATAGCCGCGCATCCTGAAAGACCATGGCAAAGCGACGCCGCTCGGGGGCGGTGAAGATGCCCCTTGCGGTGTCGAGCAGCGCCTCGCCTTCCAGCGCCACCCGGCCGGCATCGGGGCGCAGCAGCCCTGCCAACGCGGCCAATATGCTGCTCTTGCCGCAGCCCGAAGGGCCGAACAGCGCCGTTACCCCGGCCGCGGGCGCGGTGAAGCTGGTATCAAGGGCAAAGCCTGACCGGCCATAGCGGTGGCGCAGCGCAACCTCGAGCATCAGCCGCGCCCGAGCAGCACATGCATCCGCCGGGCGAGATATTCGGCCAGCAGCAGGCCCAGCATGGCCAGGGTGAAGGAGATCAGTGCAAGGCGGCCCGCCACCGCCTCGCCGCCCGGGGTTTGGGTGGCGGTGTAGATGGCCAGCGGCAGGGTCTGGGTCTCACCTGGAATATTGGCGGCGAAGGTGATGACGGCGCCGAATTCGCCCAAACCGGCAGCGAAGGCGGTGATGGCGCCGGCAAGGATGCCAGGCGACATCAGCGGCAGGGTCACGGTCAGAAACCGGTCGAGGGGGGAGGCGCCGAGGCTGGCCGCCGCCGCCTCTAGCCCGGGATCGACATTCTCAAGGCCCAGGCGCACCGCGCGCACGATCAGCGGAAAGGACATGACCGCCGTGGCCAAGGCCGCCCCCCCGGTGGTGAAGACCAGGCGGATGCCGAACCATTCATAAAGCGGCGCGCCAATGGGCCCGCGCAGGCCAAACAGCATGAGCAGCCCCCAGCCCACCACCACCGGCGGCACCACCAGCGGCACATGCACCAGCGCATCAAGCAGCATCCGGCCGGGAAAGCGCCCCCGCGCCAGCGCCCAGGCCACCACCACGGCCGGGATGAGCGAGACCAGCACCGAGCGGGTGGCGACATCAAGGCTGAGGCGCACCGCCTGCCATTCCTCCCCCGAGAGCATCATGTGGCTGGAATGAAGCCGTGGCGGGCCCAATGCGGCATGGCCTCGGGCCCGGTGAGAAAACCCAGCAGGGCGCGGGCCTGGGGAAGCTGCTGGCCCTGGC
>Ga0214917_10002099_pt1 | contig 24853 bp, 25 predicted proteins | sample LL_1208_BB_MetaG_FD_177983 | JGI IMG/M metagenome (GOLD analysis project Ga0214917, IMG submission 177983) | Freshwater microbial communities from Lake Lanier, Atlanta, Georgia, United States - LL_1208_BB | ecosystem: Environmental > Aquatic > Freshwater > Lake | place: USA: Georgia | collected...
GTCTGTCAGGGCGTAGTAAAGGAGTGTCATGAAATACCCCACTTAGTTAAAAGATAATTACAGATATTAGTTCTAGCATCGCTTGATAGTACTGAACGATAAACTATTAATTCATAAACATCTCCAAGAAGAAAAACTGAATTCGAAGAATCTCCTAATAAATATGTTGTACCACCCCAAGCTCTTGGAGTGCTATAAGATAAAACATTTCCTACTTGTATATTATTTCTGTGTATCGTAGCACCACTTGCAGAATTTAATGTCCAAGACAAAACATGCGGCCCCGAAGCGCTAGAGGTCGTAGCATCTCGCCAAGTATTAAACTGATAAAAACCTGGAGTTCCGGCCGTAGTGCCACGATATGCAAAAGTTGTTGGGAAATTTGTCCACTCTAATGCATATCGATAACTAGTTAAATCTTCAGAAGAATTAAAAGCGTAAAAAACTGTATAATCTGATGCGGCTAAGTTGATCGATGTATTCTGCATTCTTTGAGAATTGCCACCAGATGTTGTTACTACATCCAACCCATTTTTTATAGATCTTCTTCGTATTGGTCTATTAGCAGCAGAAGATTGAGTAAAATGATAATTATTACCGCTTTTGTCTTGCCATCTAGCTATCTGACCATTATCAGCAACAAGAGATCCTCCGCTTGTGGCGTCATATAAAGTTGATGAGTCACTAGCATCTAACCAAAGAGCTAGATTGCTATAGCTTGTTGGGTTGTACCATGTGCTTAATGATGATCTTGACCAATTATTAGTATTAGTACAAACATAAATATAACTACTATCCCAACAAATATCTCCTTGATTTCCAGTATCTGTGGTTGAAGATGGTGTCTTACTGTTTCTTACTCGGAATTTATCATTATTAATATCCAATAAGGTTGTTGGGACATTTGTTCCAATACCAACGTTTCCTGCCGAACTTATTCTTAATTTTTCTGTAACACCAACATTAAAAGATATAAAAGCAGCAGGATTTCTTTCATTATTATTAATACCAAATTGGCCATTACTATATTTGACCAAATCTGCACTAGTAGTATCATTAATAGATACACCAGAAACATTACTAGTAACTAATCTTAGAATACTACCAGCGTTTGATAAATTATTGATATTATTAATATCTACATATCTTAAACTATTAATATTTTGTCCACCAAAAACAACATTACCATTACTATTAATTTTAAATCTATCATATCCAGAACTAGCTATACTAATAGAACCACCAGATGGAAAATAGAATCCTGTGGTCAAATCATTTGATGAACTAATAGATGGAAATCCAGATGAGCCGGGGGCTATTCCGTTTAATGTGGCCACCGTTGTTGTTCCATAACCGACTCCCCAGAAAGTTAATCCACTAGCTGGAGGTTCAGTAAAAACTATATTTGATCCACTAACACTATATGCAAAAATTGGTTCTTGGGCTACGCCACCAACATAAATTCCTAAAGTATTTGCACTAACAGGATAATATGCTGTTCCGCTGACTGCTAATCCAAATGATGTAGACGAGCCATTAAAAGATGAACTGATATTATCTAGTTTAACATAATTATTAGAACTAATAGAGGGTAATAAAGTAATATATTCTAGAACTGTTCCCGATGGTACGCTATTAACTAGACCAACAGAGTTACCATCTGTTGCAATAAAATCACTACCGCTTAATAATTTAACACCATTTTGGAATAAATCTAAATAACCAACAGAATAACCTTCAGCAATATTAAAAGAAGATAGTATTCCTGTGGTGGTAATATTTCCCCTTGCCGATGCCGATCCCCCACCTCCACTTGCTGTACTATTAATAGTATAAATTCCACTAGACGAACTTATAGTAATATTATTACCAGCAACTATATTCTTAACTGGAAGGATTCCGCTAATAGCTGTATTAAAATCGGTAATATTAGACGAGGTAAGGTTTATACTAGCTAAACTAGTCCAGTTAGATGTTCCATCTCCAATTTTCAAAATCTTATTGGTCAAATCATATCCTGGCTCGCCGCTAGCTAATACCGGATTGGCCGAAGTCCATGCCGAAGCTGTTCCTTTGCGTATTTGTATAAGATCATTTACGGCCATTATTAATAAAATTCCTATAGAGAGGTATACTATTTATAATACGCACCTTTTAAAGATTAGAAAAGTTGTCAATTATTGCGACCTAGCTACTAACCAAACTATGCCAAAAAGAATAATAGTTTCTTTAACAGTTTCTAATACTATTTCATCAATGAAAATATTATATAAATAATTACTCATATAATTACTCCATATTTACTATGATATTTTTAGCACATCTAATTTGAGACAAATAATTAGTTCTATAGTATATCTAGCTGACTATTCCAGCTATCTTTATCAACAACAAATCCAAACATAAATAGTGTTCGTGGATTATTTCCGTGACAAACATCAACACTATGATAAAGTTCTGTTACTAAATAGCACATCATATCACCTTCATTTAAATTATAAGTCTTATCTTCAACATGAATACTACCACCACTCTCTGCTTTGCTGGCAAGAATATTACATCTTAATCCAACAACCCCCTCGCCCACACTAGGATCTTTATGCTTGTAAACATCACCGTCGTTATAGGTTACACTCACAACAACTCCATCTTTTCCGTGTCCATCAATAACTGGAGCATTTGCTGTTAATGGAATTGTTTGACGAATTCGGTCTTGCAAAGCTTTAACCAAATCAGGATAATTTATATTTTGACTCATTCGATTTGTGAGTCTTAATTTTGTTGTGCTAAATTCTTTCTTATCCCAGTCACCAGTTATTCCGTCAACAAACTGACCTTCTTCTACAGCCTTGTTTGTCCAATCTTTTAAAATTTGGATTTCTTCAGCTATTAGAAAATTTGGAACTAATAAAACTTTTCCATCAAAATTGTTTGCCATAATATTTCTCCTTCAGTTTTTGATATAGTTCATTATCATTATAGTACTGTTTGACCACTAGTTCAAGCTGGCTCTCGCTTAAAACTGGTTTCTTATCATCTTTTTCTTCGTTTAATCTCGGCACAGGCGTTGGTAATCCTAGCCAAGCTGCACATTCGTCAATCTGTTCTGGAAATAAGAAGTATTTAATTTTGTCATTTAAAAGGCCCATACTTTCCATGCTCCAAAAGTGAACCTCATCCTCTAATAAACCTTCTTCAACAGTTTTATTCCGTCTAGCGCAAGAGCTTCTGAATCTATCTACGGGATTTCTTACCATGCAACAAACTTCACATTCTGGTAAGCCCATTTTCAAATCATGTCCTCGTAAGTTCATTATAGGATGCCACTTTTGATCTTTATGACATTCTGGGTGAGTTTGTATATGGTCTTTTGGAAGCATCAAATTCATTAATGCATGACTTCCGCTTCTTGTAACAAGAGCTAAAGCTTTACCGTTGTGTAATGCGCAAACGCCTTTCATGATACGCTCGGTGTGAATACTAGATTGGTGATTTTAAATGCACTCGCAGAACTAGCAGAAAGAAAGGAAATGCTATTGAATGCTGACACGTTTACAGTATGTGTTCCTGAACTTAATCCGTTTGAAACATTAGTTGTTGATAAAACCTGCCCGCCATTGCTGTTGCCATATCCTCCCGATATACCATGTCTAGTTGTCATCTGAACAAAAAGATTTGGCCAAACACACCCACTTTTACTGCATTGTTGATCTCTAATTTGATAATTAAAAGAAATTGTACCCTTAAGGGATGTGTAGATTGTTGCTCCATAGCCAATGAAGTGTAAGCTAGCACTCCAATCATTCATATTGGCTGGACTAGAGGATGTTCCAAGACCAGACCAATAAACTGGACTATTCCCTGGTAAAACTTGCCCCTGCCAGCCAACAGTTGGCAGCCCAAAATCTACTGGAAATGGCGAGTAGTTCATCAAAAACAGACCATTTGCAGATATAGAGTTTGGTACAGCCCATACTACTGTTGGCTCATATGCTGTGTTTACTTCTCTCCACCAACAAGAACTCTTGTTGCACTCACGATAAGCTAGACTGAATATTTCACCATCGTTAACCCAGATGAATCTTGGTCGATGATAATAATTAGGTCTGCTTATAGTGTTATTAGCAGATCTGGCAAAAGAGAAAAGATTATTTTTATCTTTTAAAACTGCTCCAGAAAAACTGTTAGCTGTTCCTCCTACTAAAACATTAAATGGTGCTACAGCATCATAGCCCATGTTGTCGCAGGACACGGCCACAACACCATTTCCATTTGCCCTGAATACTAATGTTCTCTCATTAGGATTTGTGTCGTATCGACTTGTTGTGGTATAAGGAGTTGCTGCGGTTCCATTTCCATGTAAGCTTCTGGATCCTATTGCTGTTATGCTAAAATTACTACTCGCTGGCGTAAAGCTTATTCTTGTGTTTGTAAGTTGTCTGTTGTTATCGGGGGCAGATCGGTCGTCACCCACAGCCTGAGAATGTTGGCTCATTCTTAATCTTTGTCCGGCGTGCATAGGGTAGCTAATTGTTGTTAAGGTATTTCTAGAGGCATTTGTTAAAAATGCTTCATACCCAAAACCAGTCGAAGTTGTAAAATTATCTATATTAGTTCGTATTTGTTCGTAATAAATACCATTTGGCCATAAGAAATAAACACCTTCGTTGTGTCTACCTTGTGAGCATCCAGATTTTCCGCAGTTGTAATCAAAGAATCTTCTACTGGTAAAGTTTACTGTCAGTAGCCCAGGTACATTTGCCTGATATATTGGAGATGGAGATGTATCAGCTGCTACTAAATAGGGAGATGCTGACGTGCCGCTCCCTTGAGCAGATCCGCTCACAATCGCTAGGGAAGAAACTGAAGCTGCGACTGTCTGTGTAGGAGTCCGAGTAATACTGGCTGTTAAAGTTGGAGTTGCAGTAGTAGTTGGTGTGGGTGTAGCCGGTATAGCACTGGAAGTGGGAGTATTGGTTATGGTGGTTGTTGGAGTATTAGTGGGAGTTCGTGTTAGTGTGGGTGTTGGTGTGGATGTTGGTGTGGCCGTTGGTGTGACGGTAGCTGAAGGGCTTGGCGTAGCCGTTGGAGTTGCCGCTATATTTCCTTCAACATAACCAGACAAAACACCATCTACCAAGCGAAGTGGCACCACATAAGGTTGGCCATTTTTAATAAATATTTTGCCGTTTTTCATATTGTGTACCTATTTCAAAAAATAATGGATGGAATTATGAGCCATATAAAACTCAAAATAATCTTAATTATGGTGTTCCACCATCTATAATAAAGTATTTCAATGTTGTGGCTGGGGTAGTGTTGGACGAGCCTAATAGTTCATTGCTACTCAAATTAATTCTTAATTTATCATTAACAATTGGTTTGAGGTTTCCATCGGTACCATTTACAAAAACTAGATTATTAGTTCCAGTAGTTGCTACATCCACCTCAATATTCAAAGCGTTGGTAGCCGTACCACTAAGAGAACCAACAAATGATGTGCTAGAAACGCTAGTTAGTCCCGATACGGAAGTTATGCTTCCTCCAAGACTAACTGATGTTGAACCAATAGTTACAGAGCTGTTAGCTAATTGAGAATTATCGACACCACTAGCTTTGATACTTACGGCGCCAGAAGAAACACTAAAATCTCCACTATCAAAACTAGCTATACCCTTAGCAGACGTTGTAGCATCTTGTACTGAGGCTGTTGTTACTCCAGTTACTCGTCCATAAGAATCTCTTGTAACGCTTTGTACAAAACTAGTACCAGACGAGCCGCTGCCATCTGTTTGACTTACCGTATCAAGATCAATATTATCAGCATTAACAACTATACGACCAGCTGTACCAACAGCATCTATAGTATTACCATTCTTTGTTAAACCAGCACCAGCAGTTATCTGGCCAGCACCAGAAAATTGAGCAAATACTAGAGCGGTGGTACCAAGCACTATTTCATCATTAGTAGTAATTACCCATCCACTATCAGCATTAACAGTACCTTCGGTTACGAAAGTAAATAATCCTGCTGTAACTTTTGCGGTAGTGTCTGCATCAGACGCTCTACTCCAAGAACCAGCAGCTACCGTATAGATACCATTTTGACTACCAGTAGTCTGATTCTTTACCAATACTCTATCACCAGCTACAACAGCAACCCCATCAATAGTTTGGGTTCCAGATAGTGTTATACTGTCTGTGGTAGCAACTCTAACACTTTGTTTAACATCAAGACCCATTCGTGCAGCATCTACGTATGCTTTTGTAGCAGCATCTTGATCACTAACCGGATCTGCCAAACTAGTAATCTTAACGTTATTAAATGACACATTCCCTGTAGGAACAGCCATTTGATCCAAGCGATTGGTTCTAACAGCAGTATTAAAGTCATTAACATTACTAGCAACTAGACCACTACCACTAACAGTAAGATTACCATTAATAGTAACTCCACTAAGTGTGGGACTGTTAGAAAATACTAAACTTCCGGTACCTGTTTCATCAGTAACAAGAGTTGCAAGATTATTGCTACTTGGTGTTAGTAAAAAGCTTCTAGCGTTAGAAGATAGGTCTGTGATCTCTACTAGTTGAATAGTAGGATCACTTAGACTAACAACATAATTTCCACTATTATGAGTTAATGCTATGCCACTACCTGCAGTTAGAGCACTGCTGATAGTAAGTGTATTTGTGCCACTATTGTATACAATATCAACACCACTACCACCAACAATACTTGCACTAACAGCATTATCAATAAGGGTATTGACACCACTAGCAAAATTGGTAATTAAAGATGTTGGAATACCAGTAATACTAATTGTCTGATTTCCTCCAGCATTTGAAATGCCTATACCGGTACCTTGAATCAGGCTCTTAACACCTAATAGTCCGCTTACTGAGGTATTGAAGTCTCCAATATAAGAGCTTGTTAATCCAGTAACTGAGATGGTTTCTAATTTACCAACGCTATCATAACTTGCTCTAATCCCACTCACGCCAACAATGGTGGAGCCTATAATGTCTTTAACAGTATTCTCATTTACGGGAGAGCTAATTACAAAACCATTATCTCCACTAGGAGTAACGGTAATATTATTTCCTGCTGTGATACTCTTAACTGGCAATAGTCCACTTACCGCGCTATTGAAATTAGTAACTTGTGATGAGTTAATACCAGTAACGGAGATAGTAACCGGTATGCCAGAGTTTGCAGTAAATGAAACTGCTATACCACTTGCTCCAGAAAGATCGCTAGAAGATGGCAATATAGACGAATAGGGCAAACTATTCCATGATGTTAGACCATCACCTATTTTATACCTTTTTGAGTCTGTTTCAAAACCCCATTCACCAGCGCTTAGCGTTGAATTGGCTATTCTCCATTCGCTTGCTGTGCCTCTACGAACCTGAATTAATGTTTGAACAGCCATTATGTCATCTCCTGGTTATTATGGTGAACCACAATCGATATTGTGGTGATCTATGAAATTGGTTAAGTATGAATCTAAACCAACAATATCACTAGCGTATACAACAGCGCCAATATATCCAACAGTTATGTCTACACTTTTATCAGAGGAGGTCTCAATAAATAAATTATTAACAGTATCAGCTATAGTAGTTTCTATCTCAACTGTATGCTTGGTATCAAAAATCTCTAAAGTAAAATTACTCATAAATTATTCGCATTCCAGCAGATCAGTGGATTGACTGAATCTCTTACCAATGGTTGCTGTTCCAAAAAGTAAACGACTAACGTACTTACCTCCTCCTGTATATAGATCATAATCGCTTTGAAGTTCTAAATCATATTTAGCCGTATTAAAAGTAAAACCATTAGTTGTACTTGCGGGGATCAACAGCGTAAGCTTGCCAATTTCTGGTTCTATTGTAAACTTATATACACTATAGTCTAAATTATCTGTAGTAAAAACCTGTGTAATATTTGTATTGGTTTTCCATGTTAGTCTGGCGCACCAATTTGTTAAATCAACAACTTCGCCATTTTCATTTTTGTACACTAGTGTCAGTTTAAATGAAGAGCCTTGCTCTATGACAAAATCATATTTACTAGCTGCCATATTATGCCCTAGATAAATTTTAGTGTTAGTATATTCATAAATCTAATACACCTTAATGGCGTACTGAAACAATGTATATAAAAAAAGAAAGGCCAGTAAAACTGGCCCATCTTCTTTTGAAACATTATAGTTTGGACACTATATTATAGTGCGCCAACTAGAACTCTACGGTTATCAAGAACAGCAAAGCCAAGCTCTGCCCAGCCATAGAAACCAGCTCTCTTCTGACGATGTAGTGTCTCGTCTTCGAAGATTTGGACTTCTTGGCGAACTGGCATAATAAAGCTGTCTCTCTTGCGGAGATCAAGACCCACAACAACCTCTGTCTTACCAGTTGGTAGGGCGGCACTGAGAGTGTTGCTGTAGAACAGCTGATACTGCTGACCAACACCGAGTTCATCGAGATCATGTAAATTGACGCCGAATACTCTGTTGAGACTGCCATCGGCAGCTGTGTAGATCTCTCTACGAGTAATTTCGTCAACTTGATCAAGACCCCAATTACGAATGTCTTCCATAGCTTCTGGTGAGACATAAAGGTCTGTTAACAAACCTCTATTGGCACTAGTGCTATTACCACCACCATTACGACGCATAACAGTTTTCATAAGACTAACGAGCCTCTTGGTGAACTGACTGGAATTGGCATCGCTATCGTATACTACGATATTGCGATCAACGCCAGCAGCAAGAATGGTGTGCCAACCGTCATCATTCATCTTCTTGACGAATGAAGCTTCGAGCACTTCCATAGCACGACCAACAACGTCCCAACGAGCATCACGAGCATATTTTAGGAGATAGTCGATGGATGCGCCAACATCATATGTTGGAACCATGACGTAATCGCCTTCAACATGTCTCTCTGGAATATATCCGTGATTAGGAATTGTATACGCAACAAAGTCCTTTTCAGTTCCAGGAGCAAGGAAATCGAGTGGGAACTCAGGAGTAGCACTTTGAGCTAATTGAATTGGCTCGAAAATGCCGTCAAGAATGTCTCCACTTAGAACGCCTCTGCGAAGTGGTAACTCAAGAGCTTTTGCAAATTCAGCATTAGCAGCGATAGCTACCTCTCTGTTTGGCGAACCAGAACGAACAAGAAGATCTGTTAATTCTGGTGTAGGTTGAAATCTTTCGGTTTTAGCTGACATGTGTTTATCTCCCTATTTTTAAAAATGATTAAAGGTTAACTGATACTTTGACGTAGCCGTCGGTATCTTTGGCGCTAAGGAATTGACCAATCTTAACAGCATTTGTACTGCTGGTTCCAATCAAGCCACTAGCACCAACATAAGCATCAGCACCAGCGGAGGGTGTTGTGCCAGCAACGAGCATGTTTGTTGTTACCTGACCAACACGAAGCACGGTGACCTTGCCACCAACTTGTGTCTCGTCTTTGTGCCAATTAATGTGCTGTCTGGTTAGATCAAGGTTAACAACATCATTAAGCAGTAGACCTACTGGCTTGGCGCCAGAAGCTACAGCAGCATAAGCAACAACAGCATTAGCATCATCCATAGATACGCCAACACCACTAGTGGCTGTTACGACACTAACAACGCCACCACGTTCGGCTGTTGTATTCATGAAAAAGGAAACGTCAGTTAAAAGTTCAACACGATCTGGTTTTAGAGCCATTGTAATTCTCCATTAAAAGTGAGTTATTTGTTATTCTTTTTGCCTAGTTTGCTACATACGAATTCGACCAAAGCAGCTCTTGTTGAATCCACTTCGGATTCTGTATCGCCGCCAACACTCAAATTAACAGACTCATCTTCTTCAGCCTGCTCCAAAACCTGGGAATCGGCATTATTAGACGAGGCCTTAGGCTTATCTTTCTTCTCTTTGTCTTCTTCTTTATCCTTCTTGTTTAACCAAGGAGGTAATTTACCAGCAAAGAGGGAAGTCATAGCCTCAAAAGAATCATCGTCAAGAGACTCAAATTTATCTACTGTAGCAGAAGCGGCTTCGTTATCAAAGCCAACCTCAACGAGAGATGCCATTCTCTTCATTTTCTTTTCTTTCTTGGCCATCTCTTCTTCTTTCATTTTGTAACCAGCAATAATTTCATTGGCGGCGTCAAGCTCCGATTTGACCTTAGTCATTTCTTCGTCTTTAGCCTTCTTGTCTTCTTCCATTTTCTTAGCAGCTTCAGCTAACATTTCTGTTTGAAGCTTTTCAATTTCTTGAGCTAATACTTGTGCAGCTTGCTCTTTGAGTTGAGCAATTTCACTATCCTTAGCGGCAATGGCCTCGCTAAGTTCAGCTTGAAGCTTTTCGTTTGCTGTCTTGAGTTCTGATACTTGTGTGCTCATCTCAGAGGCTAGTGTAATAGCCTTTTCTGTAGCTTCAGCACATTCTGTTTTAGCTTCTGTGTTTTCCATTACAACCTCTTCTTTAGCTGCACTCATAGTTAAAATCTCCGAATTAGTATTGGATTGAAAACTTAATACACCTGAATTGACAATTTCTTCATTTTTTTCTTCAAAATTGTCTATTTTAGTTTCAGTTTCTGGTTTTATAATCATATTCTTAGAAAAGATTATACTATCAGCATTAGCTGGTTTGTCAACATAACCTTTTCCAGTAAAAGTAATATTTCTTAAAACTCTACCAATTTTATAGTTTTCGTGTTCACCCAATCCGCCGTATGCTCGTAAATATTTGGTCAAATATGCTGTTTCGTTATTTCTATTAAGAATTTTATATTCATTGGTTGCTTTATTTAATACGCCGTAATCAAAACCCTTAAAGAAACATTCCATACTGACATATTTGGTACCATCTTCAATTTCTGCTATTAGTTTGTTAGATCGGTCTCGTAATTCAGGATTACTAAATCCTCTATAAATAACGGAACCAGTAAGAATATGATATTTTTCTGGTAAATTATCTACTGGAGTATTTTCATCAATTAAAATACCGTCTTCTGTAATTGGCCAGTTAGAAATAATATGACCTATGATTGTTTCTTCGTTGTGCTCTAAATTAGTAGGCTTATGCTCAGGGGTATTGCGAGCATTCCAAACTTCTAATTTATCAAATATATCATCATTTTTATTCCATGAAGAAGATACTAAAATTGACTGTACATAGTATAGATCTTCATCCATAAAAGATGCTGTACTCTTTAAGTACTTAGTATCTTTCTTTGCACCATCATAGGGTTGTGCAACACTAGCGTATGAAATTGAGGCCGAAGCGGATAGGATGGGTTCAAGGCCGTCGGCTTTTTCTTGTTCAAATATTTGCATAGTTTTTACCTAGATTATTTTGGCTTATTGATTATACACCATATCGTAAAAAGAAGCCTTTGCTTGTTTTATTTCATCAACATTTAATTCTCTATTAATATCTAAAGAAATTAGTTTTAACCAATTGTAGTAATTATTAATTAATGAAGAATCAACTGGCTCATTCATTTTTTTGCTAATTTCGACATCATTAATATTAGCGTATGGAGCTAATTGAAAAAGTATATTTGTTTTAATATCTTCTAATTGTTTGCTTTCTAAATTAGATAAACTACGTAAATTCTTCTTATTAAAAAACTCTAATAAAATTGGATTAATAATAGCACCAATTTCATCTTGTGCTGCTGTAGCCCATAGTCTCAAAGAAGCGCCGGTTCTTGGAGTAAATTTCCTGTCTTTTCTTTTTTCGCTATCTTTAGATAATTTGGGTCGGCCTTCTCCTGCTTCCTTGGGCATACCCTCTGACTCTGTATTTTTCCCACCGCCAATCGGCGCTGTTGGCTTAGGTGGAGTTAAAGACATCTTAAGTTCTAATGCTGTTTTTTCTCCAGACTTCTTTGGGTCCATTTCTAATCCTACTTGACTAGGTGTTGCAATACCTAGTTGCAAAGCAATTTTACGCAACGAATTCTCGAACTGAGGATCATGCCATGGACCAGCTTTTTGTACCATTCGTTCAGACACTCTTTCTCTACTTTCACGATTAAGTCTAGACTTTTCAATATCTGGATCAAAACCAAATCTAGTTTGTAGTAGTTCGTCGCTAATAAGATTCCTATCAGCAAGTTGAATTAATAAAGCCTTTTCGCTATCTTCATTACTCAGATCCATACGATCAAATTCTATTTTAGCAGGATACTTGAAGCCCATAGCCTTTTGAACTAGTGCTATTTCTTGTTCCCAAAACTGCACCAATACATCTCGTCCGTATTGTAGTCTTTGTGTTAGGGTTTTTAAGCTAATAAAGTTATTTGTTGTTCCAGATGCTCCGAATGTTCCGGTGAGTGTTGGAGGAATACCAAGACCCGCATAAACGCTATTAAGGTGAGGGACATATTTACCTTCACCTAAAAAGTTATGAACATTTGTATTAGATTCTAATAATTCAATATCCGGACCCCAAATAAGATCCATCGTACCACCACCAACATTATTGCCTAATATTTGAGCTAGTTTAGAAGCCGCTGCTTTTGTTGGAGCAATTTTGTGCTCTAAGTTTCCAAGTTTAAAAATACGAATATTACTAATTGCCCCGTCTAGGGCGGCCATATCTGCCAGTTTCAGCTTTTCAATAACCGTAATATCGTCCATAATGGCATAAATCATAGGATATGCCCAAGACTGCCAATCATCTTTTTTATAATGAAATACGAGAGTCTTGTTGGGATCTAGTGGATATGCCTTCTTAGCTTTAGCTGCTTCTATAATCTGACTTGGTAAACTGGCTACTACATTTTTCTCCGCATCAGTTTTTGGAGCATTGATAATGCGCCTCAGGCTTGGCGGCAGTTGTAGTTCATAAGTTTTATTAGTGACAAATGAAGAGAGTGCTCCAGCAGACACTTCTACATAAACAGGATCGATGAAAGTGTATTTCCATGGTATTTCTCTTTTTTCCAACTGAACCTCTGGTATGTCAGACAACTGCATATCTGCTGCACCAAGAGCTTTGTATAGCTTATCAGTTACTTTGAGACTGATTTTGGCAGTTCTGCGATCAATCACAAGATTACCGCTTTTATAGATGTTATTTAAAAATCTTTCACTACGATCTTTGCCATTAATTTTCTTAAACCACTGTCTATAAAAACGCTCTATTCTTTTGTTTCTATGTACAAGTCTAATACCCTGACTAGCAAAGTCTCCCATGAGATCAATGACATTTTTTACTAAACCAACCCTTTGGTAAATGTCTTCTGCACGACGCAGGATGAGCTTGATCTGGTTGGGCGGCGCCTCATTCGGACGAAAAGTATAATAATCGCTCTTGGTTAATCCTGGCCTTCCCCCTGTTACGCCATCTAGATTAGAAAAGTCTAAACTATAACGTCTTCCGCCAGCAGCGGTAGCTCTTTCTACTAAAGCAAACTCATCAAGTGACGATGCTGCTGCCTTTAAGGCCAATTGTTTACTATCTAGATCATCACCCCATGTAACATATGCGTCTTCTGGGATAATATTAGCGTCTTTAATGACGTCATTTTTTGTTTTTTTATTAGCCATATTTTATAAAATTATTATGATACAAATGTAAAGCGATTAACCCTACTATACACTTTTATTTATAAATTCCCGTATAAATATCGTCGTTTGCCCCGTTAACAAACCATTCCGGGCCTTTATATAGATTGCCCTCAGTCTTAACTGAAGTACGAGCATCTGCTCCTATGATATCATAATCAACAGGCTTCAAAGCTCTATTCATTTGTCTGGCTAACATATTAGCTATTAATAATGCACTATATCGGTCTTTTCTTAATCGACCCTTTTTACCATGTGAAAGTTTGGTTTCTGGAGTGTCCCATCTATCACGAGCATTAGAGCTATTGCTGGTTTGGGTCATGACAATAGTGGTCAATTCATTTTTTAATTCTTCAATTTCCAAAATACACTCACTGAGACTATCATACAAAGCGCTAGTTAAATCGGTTTCTAAGATATTTTTATTTTCTTGTTCTAGAGCCAAACCAAGTGTTAAGCTATCAAATTCAGGAAATAATAGAACTTTATCCTCAAAGTCTTTTCTCATACCATGATTAGCTTGACTGGTCCATTCTGCTTTAGCAAACTGCACAAGCTCTAGAATATGAAGCCCGGCTTGTCCGTCAGTATCTTTACTCTTGTTGTCATCTATAACTGGCCATATTAAGAGTTCTCCAGGATCAGCCTTCATCGGATCATGTAAAGCCTCCTCGATTGCTACTCCGCCACCCTGAGCATCCATACCTATTCTTATGGGATTAAAGGTTTTCATTAGATTACGAATCTTACGAGCGCAGAATCCATAAAAATCGTGCTCAGTTGCTAAACCTATTTTTTGTCTCTCTTTAAAATTAGCACGATTAGTAGTCCAGCAATATACTATACGAGAATGGGTTGGATTAACTTCTAAAATAACGATACTAAAATTATCTTGTTCACTAGCGGGGTCAATTCCATATACGTATTGTTTATTTGAGTCGCCATGGATTGTTGCAGAAAACTTGACGGGTTTATTATCTATAAGAATATTTGAGTTGGAGACAACGCAATTCTCAATCAGGCTGCGTCTGAAGAAACCTTCACTATCGCTAACGAAGCAAGCGGCGTATTCCATATTATAGATACCAGTATGAATAGTAGCCTTGGCTCGTGATACCTGTTTATCGTCCATGAAGCCCTTAGGAATTAATTCGTATGGTATTCTAATAATAGAGTAATCTCTCCAGTTAAAATTGGATGGAACCTCTCCTTTAAATATTTCTTCTAGTTTTTTAGTATCTCCTTTGCTTTCTATTATAGCTTTATATCGTTTCCAATACTGTGCAAAGTGCTTAAAGGCATAGTCTGCTGTTCCAGAAATAATAGCTTGGTTGCCCATTTTTGTATTTAATATTTCTAGTTCTTCATTCCATAGTCCGGCCTCTATCATCGCTGCTTTTCTAGCTTCTTCTTTCACGTTTTGTATTGGACTAGCAGACACTGCCGCGAAGCCTGAGACTACAGTTTCATAAATATCCGGAGAGATTGATGCAAATTCGTCTGCGATAATAATGTGTGCTCTTAAACCTCTAATTTTACTTCCGTCACCCATAGGAATAGCAACTGTCCAGCTATCTCCCAGTCTCATAGTGCATCTGTCTACATCTCGTCTTGGGCCATCGTCACCACTACCAAAAATACTTCTTAATATCGGACTGCTTCGCCAAATAGTTTCCATATATTCAAAGATAATTTTACTCTGACGAAATGCGGCGCCCACAACAACTATCTTGGTACCTGGATAAAATGTCATTCTTATAATACAGTATAGGGCCAATAAGAAAGACTTGCCCCAACCACGGCTGGCGATATACATAGGAAATGGTCTAATCCAGAATTCCTGTAGGATAGCCATCTGAATAGGATGTAATTCAATATTAAAAAGCAACTTGCATGTGGCTCCAATATACTGAGGATTGCGCAATAACTTCATCAAGTGCAAATCTGGATGCTCAATATCAAATTCATTTCTATGAATCATAGGATTCTGATCCACAGACAATACTGATAGATCTCCTAATCCCAGCCACGCATTATCAAAAGCTACACATTTAACCATTATTTTGTTTCACTACTTCTAGATAATGAATTTTTTTAAGAATCATCTCTGCTAATTTAGCTGCATTGGTTGCATCTCCACAAAATACAACTTTAATATTATGTAATAGTTCTAGGTCTAAAATATTCTTAATCAAAAATGCTGGACTAATTTTGATTTTATCCCACATTTTTTTGGGTACTGTTGACCCTATGGGATAGATTAGTAAATCTTCTAGATCAAATTCTAATAATAAAAACGAGTATTTCATATTACTCATTCTCATAATAACATCTTTAAATCTGCTTTCGATAATATTGTTAGCAAATTCACTAGCGCTTTTTTTACGCTCAATACATAATAGATGCTCTAGTCCTTCTATACTGTAATCACCCGTATCTAGCTTACGATTAGCTGTAGTATAGTTATTAAATACCCAAGGTTGTTGTTCTCGGGTGTCTATGATGATGGTAAAGTTATTTAAATTAGTCATTTGTTTTTTTATCTGCTAATATTTTTAAGAATACTGCTTCGTATATATGTTCTAATCCTTTAATAAGTTTATGATGGGCATAGCATAATGTGATACCGTTATTAACATCAAATCTTAAACCAGGAAACTGGGCCCATGTTTTAATATGATGCGCATTTAGTTTTTTCTTTGTACTACACCCAGGCCATTGACATTGATGTTTATCTCTTTTGTATACGTTAGTTCTCCATTTTTTATATTCTGGATCATCAAAATTGCGTTTAAACATTAGTATTTTTATACCTAGCAATATCACTATCAACCATATCTTTAACTAAATCGTCAAAAGATACCTTCGGAAGCCATCCGAGTTGTTTTCTAGCTTTATTACTATTGCCTTTTAGATAATTAACTTCACAAGGTCTATAAAACTCAGGATCTATAAATACATAATCTTCCCAATTCAAACCAGCATATGAAAATGCTTTCTCACAAAATTTCTGAACAGTATATGTTTCACCAGTACTTAAAACATAATCTTCCGCCTTGTCTTGTTGCAACATTAAAAACATCCCATATACATAATCTCTGGCATGTCCCCAATCTCTACTAGCCGATAAATTGCCCAAACCCAGTTTTGGTGCAGATAGTGGTGACTTGGATGCTACTTGTCCTATAAAATTGGTAATTTTTCTGGTTACAAAGTTGACGCCTCTACGTGGACTCTCGTGATTAAACAATATTCCAGAGCAAGCATAGATGTTATAGGCTTCTCTGTATATTTGTATCATGCGATGACTGGCCATTTTAGCTACGGCATATGGGCTTTGTGGAAGAAACTTGGTCTCTTCATCCTGATATTTATTACCAGAGGCGTCTACAGAATAATTTGCACCAAACATTTCGCTAGTACTAGCTTGATAAAATTTTGTATGTGGAGAAAATTTTCTAATACTTTCTAGTAAATTGATAACCCCTATCGTATCAATTTCAAATGTGGTTGTTGGCTGATTAAAGCTTGTCCCAACATGACTCTGTGCTGCAAGGTTATAGAACTCGTTTGGTCGATATTTATTGATAATATAGATGCAGGAACTTGGGTCTGTTAAGTCAAATTCCTCCAGCAATAGATTTTTATTTCTGATATGGTTGATTCTTTCAAAATTAGATATGCTTGATCTTCTGTATAGTCCTACTACTGTATATCCAGAGTCAAGCAATAGTTCTGCAAGATATGATCCGTCTTGTCCTGTTACTCCGCTAATGATTGCTGTTTTATTCATGTTCCACACTTTCGGGTGTTAAAAATGGTTGATCAACTGTCCCATCTTGATATGTATGATAATCAGTTAATTTTTGTTTAACTTTTTCTGTAGCCATATTTAAAATTTCCATTTCTCGTCCTTCTTTCTCTCTTACTTCTTCATCTTCCAACATGCGTATTAGTCCTACCCAACTACTTTTTCCGTCTTCAATTCGTTTAATTCTTTGTTCTCTTGTCGCCTTTAAGTCCTTACTTATTTTTTGCTGCTCATTAAGTAACTTAGTATATTCATTCGTATAATTAGCAATGCTATTGCGAGCAAAGCTCAGTTGGGTTTCCAGATTCGCCAGTTTCGGTATATCTCTGGCACTCTCTTCTTTCTCGTATTCTTTGTCTACTTGTCTCTGTAGCTTCTCTGTTTCTGCAATATGTCTCTTGCGCTCTTTCATACTACGATTGATAAGAATATCTATAGTAATAAATTGTTTGATTTGTAATTCTTCGGCCGGTAAAACATCTTCTCGAAACTGCCTAATTAATCCAACCCATGTATCCTCAAAATACTGAAGTTCACCAGTATCTGAATCGAATTGTCTTTGTATTTCTGACCAGAATGTCTTAGTGTGTAATTTGTGTTTCAATATTTCTGAATCATTATCTACTTCGACCATAGACAACTGATTTTCAGAGATATATCTTTGAATAGGAGCTACTGTTCTATTTAAGTTATCAGCAATTTGCTGTATACCTAAAGACTTGTAGTTGTCTCTAATATATTTTTCTTCATCGAGTCCTAATTGTCCTCGTTTTCTTGGAACGTTGTTGGTTTCCAATTGTGAGTCTCCATTAGGTTAAGGATATGTTGCTGTAACTTTTTCAAATCTAGTTTTGATATCTTGGAACCATGCTTTAGCTTTAAATAGCTTTCTCTAAATTCGCTCTGTATATTTGTATCTAAAAAATTGATTAGTTCTTGATTCTGCATACTCATATCAAAATCAGTAGGCTGTACCGATTGATGTAATGAGGTTTCTATATATGAAGGTTGAATAATATTTTTCTTTACTTCGTTGCGTTTAGCCCAAGCCGAATATAGATCACAATCATATTTGTTAGAGTATTTTTCACACTGATTGATAGACACTTTGCATCCTTTATCAAAAAACGGACAAGAATGGCAAGGCTTATCCGGACGCTGATAATTATTTCGCTTATAGTTAAATAAACGATTACGAACGTGCGTCCACAAGAAATTTTCTAATGGTCTTTTATTATCATAATTTTGTAAACCCTCCAAAGCAAAGACAGCAGCCTGCTGCTTCATATCTTCAACACTATGATAGGCAAATCTAAATTTATTAGCTAATCTTTTGCTAATATTTTCTAGCGCCTGCAAAAAATCTTCTGTTTTAACGCCATTAGGCAATTCACTCTGAGTTTTCGTTTTTGGTGGTTTCTGTTGTTTTTTCATCTAATAGTTGTGCTATAGTTTTTGTCGGCTGGGCCTGCAAATCAGCAGACACATCCTCTATACTCCCTGATGCTCGTATATGCAATACTGAGTCGATAATATTATTTGCTTTTATATTTGATTCGTTCATTTTTTTCTTGCCTCAAACTTGCCAACCCTTACTATAATATGTTGTTTGGACAAATTGTCAATTATCATTCAAGATTTTTAAGGAGTTATTATGGCCAACTATAAGAAGTGGACATCTGCCGAACTAGACTATATTCAGAATAATCATACCAATTTGTGTGATGAGTTTCTGGCAGCAGCACTAAGTAAGATGACAAATGAGAATATTACTACTGCTATGGTTCGTAGACAGCGACGTAAGCTGGCTCTAAAGAAGAGCAGAGGTCGTCCTCGTAAGAACGCTGTTATTAAGGACAATGTGGCCCCGTCAGTAGTCTGATGGGTTTTTAAAAACAAGGAAATGTTTCTGAAATAGAAGCTACCGGTTCCTATGATCTGGTAGCTTTTATTTTTAGGAAAATGAATATTTAAGTAGTATCTATAATGCAAATTTTTCCCCTTGCTATGTAAAGGACATCTTTATGATTAAAAGCTTAACCGTATTATTAGTTTTAGTTTTATGTTGTAGTACTTATGGTCAGGATGCTAGTTATTATTATCAACCAATTGCACCATTCTCATATTATCAAGCTCCTGTTGTAACTTTTGTGCCAACATTTGTGCAGAAGGAGCTTGTGGTTAATACTTGGGAATTTCGGCCAATAGTCTCACATAATTTTGTGGTTTATCCGGTTCCGAATCCTCAACCAGTTGTTTATTTCTATCCTAGGTCTTGTGGGTTGTGTCCTAGTGTTCCTTATTATATTAATAGAAATGTTTTTCCTTATAGGTATTAAAAGGTATAAAAAAATATGAAAATATTATTAACTGGTGGTGGGGGATTTTTAGGCCATTTTGTTAAAAAAGAATTATCTGATCGTGGATATTACAATGTGTTTGTGCCACGTAAAAAGGATTATGATTTAACTCGCTCTCTGGATGTACATAAGTTATTTCATGATGTTGAACCAACAGTTGTGGTGCATCTAGCAGCGGAAGTTGGAGGAATAGGGGCGAATATGGCCAATGGTGGCCGATTTTTCTATGCTAATATGGCTATGGGATTAAATCTTATAGAAGTTAGCAGATTATGGAAAGTTGATAAGTTTGTTCAGGTAGGGACAGTTTGTGCCTATCCTAAGTTTTGTGATGCTCCTTTTATGGAAGAGGATATTTGGGATGGTTATCCTGAAGAAACTAATGCTCCGTATGGGGTGGCTAAAAAGGCCTTATTTGTGATGTTAGACGCTTATCAAAAACAGTATAATTTAAATAGTTGTGTAATTGTGCCTACTAATTTATATGGGCCTTATGATAACTTTAATCCTGATTCGTCCCATGTTATTCCGGCCTTAATACGTAAATTTATAGAGGCCAAGGATAGGAATCTTCCAAATGTGACTTGTTGGGGCGATGGATCTGCTACACGAGAGTTTTTGTATGTGGAAGATGCGGCACGAGCTATAGTAGACGGTATGGAAAAAGTCAATGATCCATCTCCTATTAATGTGGGGTCTGGAAAAGAAGTTAGCATAATGGTTTTAGCTGATATTATTAAAGAATTGGTGCAGTATAGGGGCGATATTCTATGGGATTGTAGCAAGCCAAATGGTCAACCAAGAAGATTTTTAAACGTGGCCAAGGCTAAACAACTCCTAGGATGGGAAGCCAAGCAAGATTTTGTCGAAGGATTAAAGAAAACCATAGACTGGTACCTTAGTACCTTATAAAATGTGTGGCATAGTTGCTTATTTAGGTAAAAATGAGTGTTCGTCTGATCTTATAGACAAACTATCATCCCTAGAATACCGGGGCTATGATAGTTCCGGCGCCTGTTATGTTTGTGGAACGGAACTTAAAACATATAAGGCCGTAGGATCGGTACAGTCTTTAAAAGAGCTGGTGGGCGAAGTGTCCTTAAAATCATACTGTGGACTATCCCATACTCGCTGGGCCACTCATGGAAAACCGTCAGTAAGCAACTGTCATCCTCATGTAACATATGATAATAGATTAGCTTTGGTTCATAATGGTATTATTGAAAATTATAAAGAAATTAAAGAGTCGTTATCTGAGTATCCTTTTAAAAGTGATACTGATAGTGAGGCTTTATTATATTTAGTTTATAATATATTAATTAAAAATAACTTATCTTTATTTGAAGCTACTAAGCTAGCATTGGGGCAGATTGTGGGGGCCTATGCTATTGTGTTGGTCGATATAAATGATCCTACAACTCTGGTGTGTGCTAAGAAGGGCAGTTCTTTAATTATCGGTGTTGGAGACGATGAATATTATATATCTTCAGATAAGCTTGGTATAGACGATGGTATTTCTGATTTAGTCTATGTCAAAGACAACACTGTCTGTGAAATTAGTAATCAAATTATTACCTATGATATGACTCATGGGGTTGGAATTGATTATGAGATAGAAAAGGTACTTGATCATAGGTTGCCATCTGAGAAGGGGGCTTATGAGTTTTACATGCTTAAAGAGATATATGAGCAACCAGAAAGTATTATCAGGTGTTGCAGTGGCCGGTTGGGTGATGGGTGTGTGAAATTGGGGGGCCTTATAGGTTATGAGAAAATATTATCTGAAGCTCATCATATTACTATATTAGCTTGTGGGTCTAGCTGGAATGCTGGATTGATTGGTAAATACTATATAGAAGAATTAACTAATATTAAAGTGAGTGTTGAATACGCTAGTGAATATAGATATCGTAAAACAGCTCATAAAGATAAAGATATTGTTATAGGAATTAGTCAAAGTGGCGAAACAGCAGATACTATAGCGGCTCTTCAAAAGGCTAAAGAACATAATGCAATTATTATTGGAATATGTAATGTTCCTAATTCTTCTATGGCGAGGATGACGGATTGTGGTATCTTTTTAAGGTCTGGGGTGGAGATAGGTGTTGCAAGTACGAAAACATTCGTTAATCAGGTTCTGGTGCTGTTATTATTAGCACTGTGGATACAACAAAATCAAAATAAAAATAGTCTTTTACGAAAAAGCATTATTCATAGCATTTTAGAACTGCCTAGTCTAATTAATCAAACACTACAGACGGCAGATATTATTCAAGATGTGTCGCAGTGGTATATGGGGATGAAGGATTGCTTGTTTTTGGGACGAGGATATAATTTTCCTATCGCATTGGAGGGGGCTTTAAAGCTTAAAGAAATTAGTTATATACATGCTGAAGGATATGCGGCAGCAGAAATGAAACATGGGCCGTTGGCCCTGATTGATGAACTAACCCCAACTGTGGTGATAGGAAATAATATAGAACAGTATAGTAAGTTGCAAAACAATATTCAAGAGATACAAGCACGAGGTGGGCCGGTTATATCTATTGGATTAGATGATTCTAATAATATTAAAGTTCCACCCATTATGGATATGCTGGCTCCGTTCTTGGCTGTAGTACCTGTGCAATTACTATCCTATTATTGTGCGGTTGGGTTGGGTCTTAATGTTGACAAACCTAGGAATCTAGCAAAAAGTGTAACGGTTGAGTAGCCACTGTGATGTTGACAAAACAAATTTTTCGGTTAAATTGCGAAGAGTCAGATTTTTCTACAAATTTCGCAAGGACGCCGTGATGGACAAAAAAGTTCTGGGTATAGAGAGATTAGAGTCTAAAGCTCTATTGTCCGTTGTTCCTAATGATCCATATATTGATAAACAGTGGGGTCTGGGGCTTCTCCTGTTCTTGTAAGAGTATGGGTGAATGGCAGATTCGTAGCATATCAGTGGGCTAATCAGTATCGACCAGCACTTCAGTATACTATAGGCAGCTCGTATCATGGATTTAATATTCCTTTTAATAGAAGCTGGTTCCATCGTGGAACTAATGTTGTTCAGATTCGTGTGTTTGATCCGATATCGAAACAGGTTTCTGTGGTGTCAACAATCAACCTGATGAGGTAAGGCAACCTTATAGGTTTAGGTAAGACTTTTAATATACCAGCCCCTTATTGTGTTTAGACCACCGGGCAAGTTTAGGGCCGGGGTCCAGCAGGTTTCTGGAAACGAAAAAACCCCCTAAGTTATTGTAGCATAAGGACTTGCGTCAAGATCTCGCCCGAAAATTTGACGTAAGTCTATATGTAGAATGGGTTTATGTATGGGTCCCTTGATTGGCATAGTATTTGCAGTCAGAAAAAAATCCAAAAAAATTTTTCTAAGGTATTGACACGCGAAAAGACGATATGTATAATACGTTCAACACAAGAGGAGATGAGAAAAATGATTACCTTCAACACCCGAGACGAGTTGGTCGAGTTTCTGTATGGTACGGATAGCACTTCGCCCGATACTCTGGTCGGTGTGGCTCGTATCGGTGGAGAGTTGCTGGCCGAGGCTCTGGCCGATCCGTCGTATTGTATCACGGATTTTTTCCCGTATGGCGATGAGGGAGAGTGCATCGAAGTGGACGATGCTGGGAACGTGGTGAGCGACTACCTGTACTACTGATCAGTATTGACATCCTCAGAAAAACTTGTAGAATAAGCTCAACACAAAAGAGAAAGGGGACCATGGAAAACGTCGTGACTGTCTACTTTTCTTCTGACTGCTGTGGATGCGTGATGACTTTCGCTCAGGCCGACTACGGTATCTGTCCTCGCTGCTGCGAACACTGCGGGGTGATCGGTGAGGAAGTGATCGAGGACAACGGAGAGTATTGAGAATCGACACAAACCTTGGCTGCGTAAGCACTTACGACGCGGCGGGCCGCGCAAATTCGACGCAAGTTCTTTCGTGACAAGCACTTAGGGAAAATCTTGTTTTGGCACGAAAATTGCTTTAACAAACGGTGTGCCAATCGCATGGAAAAATCTACAAAGTTTTGTCAAAATTTCTTGACACAAAAATTCGAATTTTTCTCTTGCAAACTCAAGTAGGGGTAGGTATAATGTCGATATAAGAAGTAAGAGAGAAAGAGAGAGAAGAAAAATGAGAAAGCCTCCGAAGACGAAGACGATCAAGGGTAAGATCAACGGTTACGCCTACAAGTGTGGCTTCACGTTCCACCCGCAGACGGATGGGACGTATGCTCTGTTCGACATTCATATGGGCTACTATGTTTGCCGTGGCTCGCATGATCGGGTTGTGCAGTTCGTGGTGGATGAATTGTGGGCAAAGTATTATCGCATGAATCCTTCCCCCGCATGAGGGGTTGACAGCATTTCTGATTTTTGGTATTCTTCACACATACGAAAGGGAAAATATGACACACTACGAAGCGGTTCGGATGGTGAACGGTAAGACCAATCGCAAAACTCGTAAGGTTGGCAACAATACCCGTGCAGAGATTCTTGCAGATGGTAGCGTTGGTATCATGCTGCACAGTACCTACGTTGTGAAGATTCATCCCGACAATAGTGCTACCCTCAATACGGGGGGATGGTATACTAGCACAACGAAGGATCGAATCAACCAGTATTCACCTGTACGGGTGTACCAGAAAAAGGGCGAATGGTTTCTGAATGACGGTACACCATATGAGGATGGCGTGACCGTTACGGATGCAAATTGGATTTGGTGAACGCAAACCCTTAGCTCGTAAGCACTTGCGACGAGCGGGGCGGGCCGACTGCGATGTAACTCCTTATGTACCAACATGTTACAGCTAATGCAAACGGTTAGCAAACGGTGTGCCACAGCACGCCACAAACCTTACGGTATTGTAAGGAAACTTTTCGCTTGCAACCTAAATATCCTTTGGTATAATGTCGATATAAGAACAAGAGAAAGAAAAGAAAGAGAGAAAAAGATGTTTGCTAACATGATCGTCCTGAATACCGTTTCTGAACTGACCGAACTGCTCAACAGTGGTTCGCTGGATACTCTGGTGAATCGGGTTGCTTTTGCTGGCGATCTGCTGGAAAAGGTTCGTGAGA
>Ga0214917_10002100_pt1 | contig 24842 bp, 14 predicted proteins | sample LL_1208_BB_MetaG_FD_177983 | JGI IMG/M metagenome (GOLD analysis project Ga0214917, IMG submission 177983) | Freshwater microbial communities from Lake Lanier, Atlanta, Georgia, United States - LL_1208_BB | ecosystem: Environmental > Aquatic > Freshwater > Lake | place: USA: Georgia | collected...
GACGGGGGAAGTGAGGGCAGCCTGGTGGTCTATCGTTCGCGGGATCGCCAGAAGGCGTGCCTGATCGGAGGCCGTGCTTTCCGCTTGTCCGAATTCCAACCTGTAAGCGATCCGGCTTTGAAGGGGCGGTTATCTCCCGAAGCTCGGGACAAGGTGCTTTGTCTTTCGCTTTCCAAGGAAAAGATTTCCCATGGGGGACCTTTCCCCCTGAAATTTGACGATCAGGGAGGGCTCTTCGAGGTGTTCGACTCACAGGGGAGGCTGCCTCTTTCCCGCTGGCCCAACGAGGGGTATGTGACGATGAAAGAGGTCGTCACGAACGGCGATCCCAAGACGCCCGGCACCTTTGTCTACCGCGATGACCGGCCTGCCCGCTGGTTGCAAAATAAGAACGTTTGGCTCAAGGGGCAATGGCGGGTGGGTTGGGAGGATCCGGCCCTCAAGGTGGCCTCCATCGATTCCACAAATTCCACCATCACTTTTGCCGTGGGCATTCCGAATGGAATAGGATCCAAGTACAAACGTCCCAAGGGAAGCGGAGAGGAACCGTGGTGTGCCATTAACCTGCCGGAGGAGATCGATCAGCCCGGCGAGTGGGCGGTTGATTTCGAAAACCAGTTGCTTTTGCTTTGGCCCCGAGAGCAGGGAGCGGAAAAAGAGATCATCCTCTCTCAAATGGACGCCCCGTTGGTTGAGGTGCGGGACGCGACCGATCTTTCGATCGAGGGACTGACTTTTCAGCACAGTCTGGGCGACGCCTTGGTACTCGAAGGTGTTGCGAGAACGCGGGTGGCGGGTTGCCTCGTGCAAAACCTCGGGGGGCGGGGAGTGGTCCTGCACGGGACCCAATCGGGCGTGCAGAGCTGCGATATTCACGACATCGGCCGCGGGGCCATTTACATCAGCGGGGGAGACCGCCGGACGATTACCAAATCGGAAAATTATGTGCTGAACAACCATCTTCATCATTATGGTCTGTTGCAGCGGCAGTATTCCGCCGGGGTGCATGTCGGGGTTCTCAATAATCCTGCGTTCAAGGGCATGCTACGGGATGCCGTGGGCATCCGTGTTGCTCATAATGTGCTGCATCACTCCCCGCGGGATGCCTTCCTCTACTCTGGCAATGACAACCTTTACGAATTGAACGAAGTCTACTACTGCGGATTCGACACCAAGGACACAGGGGCCTGGTACTCTTGGCTGGATTGGACGATGAGGGGAAATGTCATTCGCCATAATTTCGTCCACCAGACCATTGGTGGGGTCAACCCGGATGACGGCGCTTCGGGAAATCTGGCCTACGGGAACGTTTTCGTTGGTCCCCGGACCGGCGTGTGGATTGCGTCGGGTCCTGACAACGTCACGCGGAACAATATCTTCGTGAAGGAAAAAGGGGCGGTGTTTGCCATCGACGACCGGGGGGTTTCACGCGGCTATGCAACCAACAACAAACTGATTTCCCGGCTGCAGGAGGTGAAACCGCAGGAGGACCCCTGGAAAACAGCCCATCCGGAATGTGCCACCATGCTTGAAAACCGGCCTGACCTTCCTTGGCGGACCCGATTCACTGGAAACCTCATTGTCTGCAATGAGCCAGCCCCGCCCAAGTTAGGGCTGAACAAGCAATTTGCCACCAACCCGGCCATCCTGCTGATCCAGGACAACAAAACGATTCCGGATGATCCAGGATTCAAAAATCCTCAGGCTTACGACTACAGCCTCCCGGCCGATCTTCCTTTGCTAAAGGAAATCCCGGGATTCGAACCGATCCCATTTGAGAAAATCGGCCTCCAGGTTGATGAGTTCCGATTGAACCTTCCGACGGAGGCCGAGCGGCAGCGGGGTCCGCAGTTCAATCCTTATCCCAAGGACAAAGACGAAAATTTCGGGACTTAATTCCGTTCCAGCGACCAAGGAACAACCGGCTCGGGGTAGGACGGATCGGATTTGGAACCTTGGCCTTTCTTGAGGCCGTAGGGATGGGTTGAGTCAGAGTCGCGGGTCACGGGGGAGATCCGCACCAAGTTCGAATGAAGGCGGGGAAAAAGAAGTGCGGTTTGCCCTTTTTTAACCGGGATCCGGTAATCGCCGGACGAATCGGGCTTGAGGGGCTCGGTATTTCCGCCCTCGTTCAGCCAGTCGATGGGTTCCCTCCAGTCCGGTACTTTCAAAAGACAGGGTTCTCCGGCTTCGCTCTGGATTCGCACCCAAGCGGTTTGGCCGTTGTGGCGTGCCGCACTTACCAAAAATCCGCCCTCTGCCCGAAGATCCCTGAAGGTGGCTTCCTTCCATCCCTCCGGAAAGGCGGGGAAAACCCGGATTTTTCTGCCCCAGCTCTGCAACAAAAGATCCATGGTGGCAGAAGCAGCGCTGAGGGGAGTTTCAATCACAGGATTTTTACCGCCGCTCTCGGTGTAAAATGTGTTGGGGTGAAGGCGGGAGGCGGGGGATTTTCCGTCCAGAAAGTTTTGCAACATCCCGAGGGCCGGGGTTCCCATTCCCAGCGCAGCGTAGAGGGCTGCGCCTCCGGTGAAGGAGTAGCCCGCCAGAGCTTTTCCCCCTTCGATCCGGTGCCAGTGTTGGAGTGAGGTTTCGGCGAGCTTCCGGTCCTCCGGGCGCTCGGGATCGAGTTGGAACAAGGGATAGAGGGCGAGAAGGTGCGAAAAATGCCGGTGGGACATGTCCAGCCCTTGGTTATCGGCGATCCGGATTCCAGTCTCGTCGACAGGAAAGGGAGCGAGTTGTTCCCAGAGGGAAGACCACTCCGCTGCATCCGCATCGGAAGCCGTCCCACTGTTTCGATCCGCTTCTCCCAAGGCGGTCAGCAGCCAACGAAGCAGGGCAAGGTTATAAGAGGTGTGCAGAAAGGGGCTGAATCCGCGGTACTCGGGTGAGCCCAGTGGCCCGAGACGGAGCTGACCCTTCGCATCGGGGGACAATTTCTTTCGGTAGGCCGCCAGTACTGCTTTTGCTTTTGGTTTCCATCGCTCTTGTATCTCTTTCCACCCACCGGCGAAGCGAAGCTGCCACCAGTAGTTGTGCAGAACCCAGGCCAAGTCCCCAAGGGAGGTGGAATTTTCGAATTTGGCCAGCAGTTCAGGAAAACTAGCGTCGATCAAATGGGTGAGACTTTCCCCTAGGTCCAGATGGTTCCCTGCATAGACGGGCCAGTAGGAAAGTTGGATGTTGAGATTCCACCAGAGACCCGGCCAGGCTGTTGTTCGGTAGAAAGGACCGAGGACATCCAAGGCAGGGCCATCCGATCGGAGGCAACAGGCCAGCTTGTACATCTGGATCCAAAAAAAGGATTCAAGCCGCACGTCTGGAATACTAAGAAAGGATCTGCGATAAAAAGAGTGCCACCAGTCCCGATGGGCACTGACCAGTTCTGAGATTCCAGTCTTGCGAGCGGCGTGGACGTCCGCGACGGCTTTCGGGGCGGATCTTCCCGAAGCAGGAACTTCATTGGCAGTACTGACAAAAAGAACTGAGCTCCTGTCAATCGTTTGGCGATCCTCTAACCACGCAGTTGCAAAATCCCCGCCTGCCTCTAGCGGTTGGATACAGACGGGCACCCCGTCCAACCTTTCTCCTCGAGGTGAGGGGTTGGGACGATAGTCATTTTCTTTTGCGGCTTCCGGGCGCGCAAGGGCACGGGGGGAAGCCGGGTTGCCGGGGGTCCAGACCCAATCCCATTTCGCCGGCTTGCCCGACGTTGCTTTTTCGGTCGAAGAAACTTCTATCATGTGAATCATCCGATCCCGAAGGGTCAAGGCACGCCACCGAATCTCTCCGCAGTCTGTCTGAAGGACTCCCGTGATTTCGGCATTCCACAGATCCTGGCGAAGAGTGCCGCCAAGAATTTTTCCGGATGGCACCAGAGAGATCCGGCCGACATCCAGTCGCGGGAAATCGAAAAATACGTCTGCCCCCGGCACGCCGAGGGATGTCTTTCGGTCCGGAGCTTTCCGGTGATCGGTGACATCCGCCCGCCCTAGATGAAAAACCAGCCGGTTTTCACGAAGGTTTGCATAGACAACGAAACCCATATTTCCGTTGCCTGCGAAAGCCCCCTCGTTCCATTGAGTAGGTAACTCTTCCCAGACGGGATCTTGGCGGGCGAGGAAAGCCGGCCAGTCCACCTGATCCTCCGTCAAGACCGGGGCTGCCTCCGCTTGGAAACCGGAAAAGGCAAGGGTGATGATGAAGAAAAGGAGCAGGGTTGATCGAGCCCTTCGGACGATTTTAAGATTTTTCTCTGCAGTCACCGACCTGCTGGCCGATCGGTTCATGGAGGCAGGATGTGGAAGGTCTGGCGGACGAGGTCGGAGGTTTGCACCTTCGGTTCACTTTTTCTTCCCCACTGCCAAGCCGTCACTGCGACCTCCACGGGATATTTGGCCCGGGGAGGAATGGGAGTCAGGATGAGTTTGTCTCCCTCAATCTTGGCGGGACCGTATACCACAAAATAGCGGATCGCCAGGCCTGCCGAGGAGCGAGCAGTGAGGGGAATCGGTGGAGCCCCCGCGTGCACATCGGGAAGAGGGTCCCAAGTGATCGTTTGTTTTTCGCCTGCCTGATTGGGCAGAAATTTCACGTGGATGGGTTGTACGGCCCGTCGGACTTTGTCGGTTCCGTCGAATAAAGCGGCCATATAACCACCATCCATGCCATTGCGCCAAGTCCGGTCCAAGGAGACCCGAAAGCCGTCGTCTTCCGCAGGTGCAATCGATCCGCAAATCCACTCCATCCGAACCGCTCCGGGAGGTTGGGACAATTTTTCCCCGGCTCCTATAAACCCCTCGGGTAGGACCGAAGCGAGTTCCGCTTTCGGCCCGAAGGTGCCGTCCCCCGAAACTTCCATCTGTGTGACGGAGTTCAGCCGGAAGGGGAAAAATTCATAGCCCGGTCCTGCGACTAGCAGCGGCAAAGCGGTATCAGCCTGCCAGTTGACCCGGGCCATCTGCTGGGCTCTTTCCGCCAAGTCGCGGGTAAAATACCAACCCCGCTTTTTCTCCTCGGGTTTCGCCTCGGCATAAGGAATGGGGGGACCGGCCTCGCTTCCCGGAACCGGAAGGGCGGCGAGGTATCCTACCTCGAGTCGGACAGCACGCAGGGGCTCACCCTCTTTTTCCGGCAACCGGGCCTGGACGGCGGCTTTTACATAGTCTGCCACATAGCGGGTCATTTCCTCGGTGCAGTAGAAGTGACCGGTGGCAGGCTCTACGAGTAGGCTCATGGGCCAATCGGTGGACGCCCGATTTTGCACCCAACGAGGGTAACTGTTGGTGATGTTTTCCACCCAGTCCGTGCGGAGGTCCTTCTTCATCTGACCCCATTCCTGGGCGGAACCGAAAGAGTTTAACACCGGCACGGTGCGGTTGGTCCGGCCACCGGGATTTTTGAGGTAGATTCCGGCGATGCATTTTTCCGGACGCTGCTCGATCAACCCATCCACCATGAGCAGGTGACCCGACTCGCCGATCGGCAACCAAGGCACGTCCTTGACCTCGGTGTACCCTGAAACATCCGCTAACTGCCCCAGCAATTTTTCCAGAAATCCGACCTGGATCGCATCCTGGCCCTTGGCCTCTTTCCGAAAATTCCAAAAGGTGTGTGCGGACCAGACGAGCCCCAAGGATTGGGACCGGCACGCCTCCCGTAAAACGGGATGTCCCACCAACCGATGTTCCGGCACATTGAAGCCCAAAATGAGGAGACCCCGCAACCGGGCACACTCCTCGGGAACCCATAGATAAAGGGTTCCGCGGTTGGTGGAGTGGTCCGCCCATTCCGAACAGGTGCCGCTGACGGAAAACTGAAAGACCTGATTTTCCGGTGAAGCCGGGGTCTCTGCATGAAGGCTCGGGATTTTGGCGCTCCAAAAACAAAGCCCCGCCCCAAGCACAAAAATCCTGCAAAAAATTGGTATCTTCATAAAAGTATGGAAACAGGCAAGATCCCCATCTTTACTTGAAAAAGATCATTTCGCATGGAGAAAATTTCTTTCTTTTGCATTCTTTTGCTGACGGCTGTGGGACTCTGTCCAGCCGCCCAGAAGGGCGAGAATCTGGCGCATGCCCCCGGTCCATGGCCCACAGTCGAACAGGTTCTGGATGGAAAAATTCCCGGTCGCCCGGCCGCTCCTGTGGTGGATGAGCAACATGAGCTGGGAGGTTTTGCCCAGGATCGTCTCTACCATGTTCCACCCCCTGGAGAGCATCCGCGCCTTCTCTTCTCCCGCGAGGAAGTTCCCCGCATCCTCCGCCAACTCGACAGCACGGAAACGGGCCGGCGCCTCAAGTCCGACATGTTGAACCGGGCGGAAGTGGACAAACAAAAGGCCCAACCATGGATGACCGATGCCTACGCTGCCTTGGTGTCCGGCAACGTGGTGAATTTTCAGAAGATCTGGGACCGAAAGGACAACCCACATACAAAGGGCCCACCTGGGGCGGGTTACAGTCCGCTTGCTGCTTTGCTCTTTTACCGAAGTTTCTCGGCTTTGTTGCTGGGTGATGAGGCGCGTGGCATGGAAAACGCCACCGCGGTGTCGACCTATGTTCGATGGTTGCGCCCACTCGTCGAGGATGCGTCGAAAAAGCCTGGTGCAGAGAACTACTGGTTGCAGGTACGGGGCGTTGTCGGTGATTTTGGAGGTCTTGCCTTCCTTTACGACTTCAGCCAGCCGTACATGACCTCAGCTCAAGCCGAGGAAATGCGGGAAATGCTCAAATTGTGCATGGAGGGAAGGTACGGCCACGGGTCCGATCTGCCCCCGCCTTGGCGCAACTGGAATCATATCGGCATGGCTCTCTACTTTCCGTTCTATGAGCTCGTCTTAGAGGGGGAGAAGAAACCCGATTCGCGCGTTGTCGCACGGATGCGTGAAGTGGCTCGCGACTACATTCACTATGGGATCACCGCCCTCGGTTCTGGTAAGGAGGGCATGGGCTACCAAACTCTCGGGATGTCCCACATGTCCGTGCTGGGGCTCGCCCTCGCGAATCGGGGGGACAACCTTTTCACCATGGCCCGGTTCCGCCGGATGCTCGACCGCTGGATGGTTTACGCCATGCAGCCCTATGGCCGCGAGTGGACCACCAGCGGAGACCTTGGAACATTCCCGCCCGTGGCCCCGCTGCTCCAGCTCGCAAAGTTTTTTTACCCACAGGACCTGCGCATTGGGCTTGTTGCCGGGCAGTCTCCGGAAGTCAGCCGACTAGACAACATGGTGCCGGAACTCGGATTGCTCCAGCTTCTCGTTCCTGCCGAGCTGGGAGCCGATGCCAAAGCCGGACGGCGTCCGGAGTTTCCAGACAAACTTCCTCTGTCGCAATACGACCCGGGTCGCGGCGTGCTGTACGCACGGAGCGATCGTACCCCCGATGCACTTTCCTTGCAGTTTCAAGCACGCAACGACACCACCTATCCGAGCCATGATCATGCGGACCGCGGGGCTTTCACGCTCAGCGCACTCGGGCGTAGTTGGGCCGTGCCCTCATTGCGAGAGACGTCCAGCCAATATAATTCAGTCATCACTGTCGATGGGGTCGGGCAGGGGTACTTTGCTACCCCGGCGCGCTGGATCGATGTTAAGGAAACCGCTGATGGGGTGACGGCCACGGTGGACACAAAGTACTGTTACGACTGGCGATGGATGAAATCATCGTTTCTCGCGACGGACGACCAGCTCGCCCGCGAGCCTTTCCTCGAGTGGGTGCGCGAACCCCGCGACCGGTTGCTTGCCCGCACCCCGAGGGATCAATGGGAACGCGATCCGTCCCCCGCGGTTCGGGACTACTTCGAGCCTTGGATGGCCGGCGATCCGCGAATGTGGACCGCGGAGGATTCCTGGATTCTCCGCACGCCCTACAATCCTGTGCGCAAGTCCTTCCGTTCCCTTGCAATGGTACGTGGAAAGCATCCGTTCGTGGTAATCGCGGACGACATCCGCAAGGACGACGCCGAGCGACTCTACGAATGGCGCATGATCCTCCCGATGGAGGTTGAGGCTCACTCCATCAAAGGCAGCGATATTCTCCTTGGACCGGTTGGCCCGAAACATGCGACCAAGGGCGGGCAGGTCGCGAGCTACAAGGACGTCGGCAAGCCGGAGGCCGAACCCGGGGATCCCATGTTGCTGGTCCGCGTCCTAGGAATGGAACGCCCGGCAATGAGTGAGGTCACGCCCGTGCCGACGGTTGAAACGATTGAATTTCTCAAGTACGACGACGTTCACCAGTTCACCGGACGATCTCTGGGGATGGGACGGCGCCTGGTGTTGCCCAGTCGTAGCAAAGAACCTCGTTACCGTGTCCTGCTTTACCCATACCGGGCGGGCGAACCTCTGCCTGAGACGAAGTGGGAAACGCCGGATATCCTTTCCATCTCAAACAAGTCGGTCAGTTCACGGATTCGTTTTAAGTCCCTTCAAGATGGCTCGACCCGTTTCGAGATACTGCCATGAGGAAGCTAGCCAGAGTCTCCTGCATCGTGCTGCTTGCGCTCTTCGTGGTGCACCCAAAGACAGGCCGCACGGCTCCGGCTGAAGTACCTTGGGATTTGGCCCGACTATCCGCTCCGCCCGCAGTCTTTCCATGCGAAACTATCCAGCCATCTGATCCACGCATCCGCGCACTCTTTTTCGCCGGGCCTGACTACCGGGGTAAGCCCACCCGCGTCTTCGCCTGGCTTGGAATTCCGGTGGGGGAACCCGGCAGGAAAGTCCCAGGTATTATCCTTCTGCATGGCGGTGGTGGCACGGCCTTCGAATCTTGGGTCAAACTCTGGGTTGATCGGGGCTACGGAGCCATTGCAATCGATACCTTCGGCAATCTGCCCGTTCCGGAGGATGCGAAGCCCCGTCCCCGTAACCCCGATGGCGGGCCGCCCGGAGGCAGTGCGGCTTTCGAGCAACTCGGAGATCCACCGCACGACCAGTGGCCATTTCACGCCGTGTCCGCCGCGATTTTGGCTCATTCCCTTTTGCGGAGTGAACCGGGTGTCGATCCCGACCGTACCGGCGTTACGGGCATTTCCTGGGGAGGCTACTTGACCTGCGTCATGGCCTCCTTGGATTCGCGTCTGAAATTCGCTGCACCTGTCTACGGGTGCGGTCACTATGCGGACACCACTTTCGCCGGCGTTCTGCTTAAGCGACCGCCCCAGGAGTCCGCACTTTGGTATGATCAATGGGATGCTGCCAATTACCTTCCGAAAGTCCGCATGCCCATGCTTTGGTGCACTGGAACCAATGACAGGTTTTTCTGGTTGCCCGCTTGGCGTGATAGCCATCGGCAGATACCCGCGGAACTGCGCACCCTAGCGCTGCGCGTCGGCATGAAACACGGACATCCTCCCGTCGGGGACCCGCCCGAGATTCTCGCGTTCGCCGACAGCATCGTCCGCGGCGGCGATCCACTTCCTGTGGTGCAGAACTTGGCGCAAAACGGATCCGTTGTCACCGCGACCTACCGCTCGGGGCGTCGCATCGTGCGCGCCGAACTCAATTTCACCGCTGACAACAAAAGCCCGTGGGAAAAACGACTATGGCAGACCGCGCCTGCCACTGTTAACCCTGATACGATCACTGCAGAGCTTCCACCGGAGGCCCGTGTGTTTTACCTTAACCTCATCGATGACCGCGGGTACATCGTCGGCACGGAGCACTGCTTGAAAAGCGAAGAGTCCTCCTTACCCCCGCCGACTTAGAATCTCCGTTGATGTCTACCACTACTCGTCAGGCCGCTTATCTAGACCGGATCCTCATCCTCCTCGACCCGTTTCGAAATACTCGGCAACAAGTGAGCGGGATGACCTTCATAAGTATTTTTTTCCCCGTCACCAGCATCACCATGGAAAAGCCGGATCGGATCTCCGATTAGGTGGCATGAGGCACGAATGAAAAAAGCCGTCCTCGTGGGGGCGCAACATCTGTTGGCCTCCGCCTATCCACCGGAGCTGCGGGATCGTCTTGGGCAACTCGTCGACCTTGATTCGAGGGAAATTTCCCCGGAAGCATGGCGGAATCACCGCACAACCTTGTCGGGTGCGGAATTGATCTTTTCCACGTGGGGAATGCCCGTATTGGATGAGGAATTTCTCGCGGCCACCCCGTCGCTTCAAGCGGTCTTTTACGCGGCAGGCACGGTTAAGTCGTTCGTCACTCCCGAGGCTGTCCGCCGCGGCATAATCATCACCACAGCGGCTGAAGCGAACGGCCTTCCCGTGGCGGAGTATGCCTTGGCGGTCATTCTGCTCAGCCTAAAGAATTTCTGGGCTTATCCGATTCAGGCGCCTGAGGCCAAGTTCACCAAGGTGGGAGGGGAGCCACGAGGTGTTTATGGGGCCACCATCGGGCTTGTGTCGCTGGGCTTTGTCGGTCGACGTTTGGCCGATCTCCTGGCCACCCATGAGGTTCGTGTGATTGCCCATGACCCTCATTTTGCCCCGGCAGAAGCGGTGCGGCATAAGGTCACGCTTTGTCACCTCGACGAACTGTTTCGCACCTCCGACGTTGTCAGCCTGCACACGCCGTGGATTCCGGAGACCGAGGGACTTGTGCGTGAGGAGCACATCCGTTCGATGAAGCGGGGAGCGACCTTGATCAACACCAGTCGAGGTGCGGTGGTGGACGAAACCGGTCTTTGCCGCGCGCTGCGGGATCGTCCCGATCTAACGGCGATTCTTGATGTGACTCATCCCGAACCCCCGTTGGCAGACTCCCCCTTGCGAACGCTACCCAACGTATTTCTCACTCCGCACATTGCCGGAAGCATGGGCCGGGAGGTTGCTCGACTGGGTTGGTGGATGCTGGACGAGGCGGAGCGATGGATCGAGGGGCGTCCGATGCGACACCGCATCGACTATCAGACATTCTTTCAGAGGGCATGAAAGAGGTGCGCAATTTTGAAAGGCCTCGTCCAGCCAGCAAACCAATGGGAATCCAAATTTGCGAATGAGTGATTTCGAGCCAAGAGGGAAACCGGGGCCGGCCTGCAAGCCGGGGGACTTCATCATTGCCGCCACGCACCTTGACCACGGGCACATTGTCGGCCAGTGCGAGGGGTTGCTGCAGGCCGGGGCGGAAATCAAGTGGGTCTATGACTCGGATGCTTCACGCGTTTCCGCTTTCCGGGAGAAATTTCCCCAAGCGCGTCCGGCCCGATCCTTGGAGGAAATCCTAGAAGATTCCGCTGTGCAGCTGGTCGTTGCCGCGGCTGTGCCATGCGAGCATGGGCCCCTTGGATGCCGCGTAATGCGGTCGGGCAAGGACTACTTCACGGACAAAACGCCGTTCACCACCTTGGAACAGCTGGATCAGGCGCGTCTTACGGTGAACGAAACCGGGCGCAAGTACGCGGTCTATTTCAATGAACGGATTCATTCCGAATGTTCCGTCCATGCCGGGCACCTCGTGGCGGATGGTGCCATTGGTCGCGTCGTGCAGACCCTCGGCACAGGTCCGCACCGTCTCAACGCCAAGTCGCGCCCGCCATGGTTCTTCGATCGAAACAAGTCTGGCGGTATTCTCTGCGATCTTGGCAGCCATCAGGTTGAGCAGTTCCTGTATTTTTCGGGAGCACGCAACGCCGGGGTCAAATTTTCTGCTACGCGGAATGTGGCGCACCCGGATTTCAAGAAATGGCAGGACTTCGGGGAGTGCCTGCTTTCGGGGGACAACGGGGCGTCGGGATATTTTCGGGTCGATTGGCTCACGCCCGACGGATTGTCGAATTGGGGCGACGGGCGCCTCACAATACTAGGAACTTCCGGCTACATCGAGTTGCGCAAATACGTCGATATCGCAACCGGTCATGGCACGGATCACCTTTATATCGTGGACGAGCACGGGGAGAACCGTATCTCTTGCTCAGGGAAAGTTGGTTTCCCTTTTTTCGGTCAACTGATCCGTGACTGCCTCGAGCGAACCGAGACGGCCATGTCGCAGGAACATATCTTTCAAGCCGCAGAGCTTTCACTCCTTGCACAGAAAGCATCCGAAACTTTGAAAAAGTAGGGTTGTGAAGCTGATGCTCCGATCTCATTCTAGTCACGTAGTGAAGATGAATCTGAAGCTTCTTCTTTTTGTTTTGTTCTGTTTCTCCGGTTTGGGGCTGGCGGAGATCACGCCGGTCAAGGAGGAGCCAACCAAGGAGTGGTTTCCGGTGGCCCGGTTTGGAATGTTTATCCACTGGGGGGTCTATGCGGTTCCGGCGGGAGTCTGGGACGGCAAAGACATTCCCGGGATCGGGGAGTGGATCATGAAAAATGCCAAAATCCCCGTCGCCCCCTACCGAGCTTTGGCCCGAGATTTCACCGCTTCCAGCTATGATCCGAAAAGTTGGGCCGCCCTAGCGCGGGAAGCGGGCATGAAATACGTGGTCATCACCAGCAAGCACCATGACGGTTTCGCTCTTTACGATTCGGCCGTAACCGACTGGGACGTCGCTTCCTCCGCCGCAAAACGCGACCTTCTTCTTCCTTTGGCCGAGGCCGTCCGGCGGGAGGGGTTAAAGTTTGGTCTCTACTATTCGCAATCGCAGGATTGGGTGCACCCAGGGGGCAGGAAATCCGGCATTCCGGAGGGACAACCCGGATGGGACCCGGCCCAAAACGGATCCTTTGACGATTATCTCGCGAAGATCGCCCTGCCGCAGACGCGGGAAATTTTCGAACGCTACCGGCCGGATGTGGTCTGGTGGGACACTCCCGGGGCGGAAATGACGCCGGCTCGGGTCCAGCCGTTTCTCGAAGAAATCCGCAAGCGACCGGGGTTGATCAGCAATAACCGGCTGGGGGGGGGATTTGAAGGCGACACCATGACCCCCGAGCAGCACATCCCACCCCGGGGTTATCCGGGAAAAATGTTCGAGGTGTGCATGACCATGAACAACACTTGGGGTTTCAAAACCAAAGATCAGAACTGGAAAAGCACCCAGCAACTTTTGCGGAATCTTTCCGAAATTTCCAGCAAGGGAGGCAACTTCCTTCTCAACGTCGGACCTGATGCCGAGGGAAGAATTCCCCCCGCCAGTGTCGAGCGACTCCACGAGATCGGTCGTTGGATGAAAACCCATGAGGAAGCGATTCACGGAACTTCGGCCAGCCCTTTTCCAAGGCGACTGCCTTGGGGAAGGGTGACCCGGAGGATCCAAGACTCGGGCGAGGTGCTCTACCTGCATGTCTGGGAGAGACCGCAGGATGGCGTTCTTCTGTTGCCTCAACTGGACCAGGAGCCCTTGCGGGCCGAGTCCTTGGAGCGGTCCGGACCTGTTTCCACAAAAAAAACACCTGAGGGAATCGAGGTTCGTGTGAGCGAACCCTCCGGTGACGAGCCTCTGCCGGTTGTGAAGCTGGAATTTTTGAAGCCCATACGGTTGCCCGAGGCCAGCCTTCCTTCCCCCGGTCCGGACGGGAAACTCCGTCTCACTGTATGGGATGCCGACTGCCTCGGGCATTATGATGGAAATATTCAGACGATGGGGAAGGGGGACGAGGCTTATTTGGGCAACTGGAAAAATCCAAAATACTCCGTCGAATATCAGGTTTCCAATTCGGTGGTCGGAGGTTGGCAGGTCCGGGCGGAAGTATCGGCCGATAAGGATTCAGCGCTCCTACTCGGCGTTGGAAAAGAGAAATGCCCGGCAAAAATTACGCCGACTCAGGGCGGATGGGTATGGCAGGAACTTGGAAAAGTTCGGTTGCCGGCGGGAACGAGCACGTTGGCTTTTCAGCCTTCCACCAACGGTTGGTCGGAAATCCGCTTGCGCCGGGTGGAACTCAACCCCGCACCCAAGGACTGAATCGGCAAAGTCGGTTGTTTTGGCGGCGAGGTTTAGGCTAGACACAGAAGATGCCCCGTCGTTCGATTGCCTCCATGGGATTCGCCGATGCGTCCGCGAATCTTGATTCGATCGCCCGCAAGCTCAACGTCTCCGTCTCTACCGTTTCCCGTGCCCTGCGCGGCGTTCGGGGCATCCATTCCGCCACCCGCAACCGGATTGTCATTGAAGCTCGCCGCCAGGGATATGTTCTGCGGGGAGTTGAGCGTCATCGCGAAGCCGAGGTCAAAAACATCCTCGCCCTTTGCCATATCCGAAGCCCGCGTGGATCGGCGGAGTTTTTGGAGGGTATCTGCCAGGCAGCCCAGCCCTTGGGATTCAACCTGATGACCCATTTTTTGCCTCCCGAGGATTCTGCATCCATTTTTGATCCGGCCCGCCAGCCTCCCTGTCTCCGGGAAAACTCCGTGGATGGCATAATTTTTCTCCATCGCTGGCCGCATGATGTGGTGGCCCGTCTTTCCTCCCAAATTCCCTGTGTGGCGGTGGTTCACCGCTACCCGGGGACTTTAACCGAAACGGTCGGTTTCGACGACCGGCTGGGGATGGATCTTCTCATGACCCACCTTCTGGGAACTGGGGCGCGGCGAATCGGGTTTTATGGTTACTGCCAGGAAATGACCTGGTCCCGCAGCCGTGTGTCGGCCTGGATGGAAACCATGCTTCAACACCGGTTGGCGACGGCGGCGGAAGACGTGATTTCGATCAAACTGGAAGAAGCCCTGTCGGAGGCTTTGGTGGCAAAATCTTACTCCCTCGAAGTTGCCGCGGAACGCACCCGCCAAGGAATCCAGGCTTGGGTCTGTGCCAATGACTCCACCGCATTGAGCCTTTGCCATTTTTTTCAGAAGCGTGGAATCAAGGTGCCCTCGCAGGTGCAAGTAACCGGTTTTCATCGACAAAGTCACATTCCGGATGCAACTCCGGTCCTCACCACCGTTCGGGTGGATTCAAGGGAAGTGGGAGTCGCCGCCCTTCGCCGGTTGGCGCACCGGTTCCGTTATCCGAAGGAACCTCCCCGGGTCATTCTCTTGCCGTGTTCCCTCGAAATGGGGGAGACCACTCTGGCGGAAAGACCCTAAGCCTTCTCGGGTTGATAAAGAAATTCCCGAAAGTCCGCCCAAGACTCCCCAGCCCCCTGACTTTCGGAAAAAAGACCGATCATCACGCCCGTAAAACTTACGGGGGTTGCCTCGGTGCAGACGTATTCGATCCTTCCCGTTCCCAACTCCTCCCAACCATCCCGGACGGCCCGGGAAAAGGAATAAAAATGGCGGTTTCCCCGGACCCGCAGGCGCCAAGGTCCCGTTTCCAGCGGGCAGCGGTGGGTCACAGCGGCCAAATCCCCAATTCTCCGGTAAAGTTCCAAACATAACCCCGAGGCTGTCCGCATAATCCGAAAGTCGTAATGATGTTCCTGGTCATAGAAGACGGTCAGGCCGGCAGATCCCTCCGGACCCGTGGATGGAAAATCGATCAAAACCTCGGCGGCAAAATCAAAATGCTGCTGGCGATGAAACACCGCCGCTGGCAGGGGTGAAGTTTCGAGCGAAAGGCCCGCTCCGTTGAGGGAAAGGGTATTTGGCTTCCGGTCGGTCCGGTAACGGTCTTTCTTTCGTCCCCGAAGAGAGACCCATTCCATTTCCAATCTGCCGTCGGCAGAAAATAACCCGCTTTTTTGCACCGGCCAGGGATGCTCCGGAAGACCGGTGGGGGGAACCTCGTCGCGGATCGTTCCATCCGGTTCGATTGTCGGCCATCCGTTTTCGCTCCAGGTCAGCGGTGCCAGAAGAACCTCCCGTCCCAACGGGTGGAAAAATTCCTTCGCGTAACGGTATCCGTGGAGGAACAGCCATTCCTTTCCATTTGGATCGACCACCCGGTCCGCGTGACCAATTCCCTGCCAAGTCTCCCTCTGGATATGGCGATTGGTCAGGATCGGATTCCGGGGGCACGGTTCGTAGGGGCCCCATGGGGAGCGTGCCCGGGCAACCGTCTCCATGTGCCCTCCTTGGGTTCCGCCTTCCGCAACAAGAAGATAAATCCAACCCCCCCGGCGAAACAGGTGAGGCCCCTCCGGATACGAGCCCCCGCTTCCCTCCCAGATCATGCGCGGTTCCTCCCGGATGCGGAAAGTGCCCGGATCCAACTCGGAAAGATAGATGCCTTGGGGTTGAGTCGGGGCACGTCGGCAACAGGGGAGGTAGATCCGGCCATCGTCATCAAACAAGAGCGAGGGATCGGCAGTATCCCAACCGGTTTCCACTGGATCCGACCAGGGTCCTTGAGGATCCTTTGCCGTGAACAGCAGCTGTTTGCCCCCCTCTGGGAACATGCAGGTGGTCACCAGATAAAATTTCCCCTGATGATGTCGAAGGGCGGGAGCCCAGATTCCCCGGGAGGAGTGGACTCGGCTCAAGTCCAGTTGTTCAGTCCGTTCGAGGACATGGCCGATCTGCCTCCAATGAGTCAGGTCGCGGCTATGAAAAATCGGCAGGCCGGGAAAATATTCGAAGGAGCTGCAGGCCAGGTAGAAATCCGATCCGACCCGGCACACGGACGGATCCGGATAAAATCCCGGAAGAATGGGCTGTTTCACCCGCGGGGTGGTTCCGGAGACGGAACGGACTCCTGCACCGGCCAGTTGTCGCTGCGGAACGGGGAAACCGGAAGACCGCTTGAGCCGAACAGATTGGGTGGGGGTTGGGGGAAATTTCGGAACGCGTACCGGACCGCTACTGGGCGGGGAACTTCGGGGCTGGTGACGATGAGGCGTTCCCCCTCGATCTTGCCTGTGGCTGGAAAAAAGCCGCGGTCCTCCCCAGCCAATTCCAAGTGAAGGGGTTCCCCCTCACGGGATGTCAGTCCGCCCCCGGTATTGCGAAACTCCACCAGCATTCGGTTGTTTTCGGGGTTGGCTCTGCGAAAGGTCGGACTCTGAAAGATTCCTTTTTCTTTGTAGGCCACACCCAAGGCTGCGCGCAAAAGACGGGTCGCAACCTCCCGCTTGTCCGGCGGATGCACGTCTCCATCCGGTGCCCCTTGGTCGATGGTGACCACCAAGGCGGACCTGGGGTCCTGCTCCACGAAACGGGCCTGGGCTTCGCGAATTTCCGCATACCCGAAAGGTTTTTTGTAAGTCGAAAGCTGGAGGACCAGCACTGGGAGATCAGACTGCTTCCATGACTGCCGGTAAGAGCGGGCCAAGGACTGCAACAACTGCAGGTAACGGGAACCCGCTCCGTTTTGGGCGTTGCTTTCGCCCTGATACCAGGCAAAGCCACGCACCGTGAATCCGGCAATGGGCGCGATCTCCCCGTTCCACAGAACGGTGGGACCCCGAAAATCCCCCGGCCACCCATCCACGGGTTTGGGCTCGGGTTTTCCCTCCGCCAGGGCCTTGGCTTTTTCCTGAAGGTACCGGTCGTAAGCCGGTTGGAGTTCCGCCTTTTTCTTTTCGTACTGCTCCTTGGCCAAACTCATCACCGTGTCTTTGTCCTGTGCCCAAGGCCCTTCCTTCAAGACTTCGCCATTCAGCCAAGACTCGATTCTGGTGCCGCCGTACGAGGTGTTGAGGATGCCGACGGGCACGCCCAGTTTTTTCTGCAAAGCGGAACCGAAGAGAAAGGGGAGAGCGGAGTAGGACTCCGCCATTTTCGGAGAACTCACACTCCATGCGACAGGCTGGCTCGTCACCGGGGCCTCTTCTCGGTGATGGTCCATCCGGCCCATTCGCAGCAACGGCTGGTCGGCTCCCGCCAGAATTTTTTCCTTTTCGGTGGAGCGGCGGATCGGCCACTCCATGTTCGATTGGCCTCCGCACATCCAGACCTCTCCGACAAGGACGTCCTGAATTCGTGCGGGCAAATATCCCTCTGTGCCCGTGACCACCAGGTCGCGACCTTCCGTGGAGGCCTCCATCGGTTCGAGGCGGACTTCCCAGCGTCCTACTCCATCGGCAACTGCATCCTTGCTTTGTCCGGCAAACTGCACCGTTACTTTTTCCCCATTGCGGGCGCTTCCCCAGATCCGCACCGGCATCTGCCGCTGCAACACCATGTGGTCGGCAAAAGCACCGTTGAGGGCGAGGTCGGCGGCCCGTGCCTGGATCAGGAGAATCGAAAGAGTGAAGAGGCTGCAGAGCCGTTTCACGGGGCGTCGGTTCGGAAAGGAGCGGCGGGAAAGCCTTCCCGGTTGTACAGGTTCATCATCGGGGTGGCTGCCCAACCGTAACGGACTGCAGTGGGTTGATGGACCGCTGGGGAAGAGACGACGACCGTTTCACCATCGATGACTGCCTCGGCGTCATGCCAAGACGAGCCGTCCCCGATTTTGAAACCGACTAATCGGTCTGTCGGGGCGGCGGGGGCGTTAGTGGGCTTCCAAGGGGGAGCGGCGATCATGAGCCCTCCGCCGATACCATCGAATTGAAGCCGCACCTTGTCCCCTTGAATCTCGTGCGAGCGGTAACGTGGGCCAGTTCCGATCATTTTTTCTCCATACACCTTCTCCCGGGCCACCGCTGCCAGACGGGTGCCTGTGAAAATCTTGTTGTCGGGGTGAACCTCGGCCTCATCCCCGATGTCGGCGGTGACTGCCATCCCAGTCGCAGGCAACCCAAGAACCGAAGCCTGGGCTTCGCGCATGAAGGGAATCCCTTTGGTCGGCATCGGCTCCGTGTCCTTTCCGTTTCCGGGGAGCTGGACAAAAAGAAAGGGAAGATCGCCTTGGCGCCAATCGGCACGCCATCCTTCGATAAGGCGGGGAAACCAGGTGAGGTAATCCTTTGCTTTGCTCACATCTGCTTCCCCTTGGTACCAGAGGAAACCCTTGATGGCATATGGAACAAGCGGGGCGATCATGGCGTTGTAGGAAATGGTCGGGGTTTGGGGTCGTTTCGAGGAGCTGGGCATGGCGATTGGATCGGGTACCTCGGGCTCTGGGCGTGACGGTTGCGGGTTGGGCGGCGGCGGCAACCCAGCGGCTTTGGCTTTGGCCACCTCTTGGGGATGGGCTTTTTTTGCTGCCTTGAATGCGGGCTCGACGTTCGTTTCCCAATCCTTCATGTCCTTGTAATAATTCTCCTGCAGTTGCGGCTGGGATTTTACCTCGTTGTGCTTGGCTAGTGCGCTTTCCCATTCCGCCAACGTGCCCGAAATTGGTGGTTCCTTCTGAATGCTGGAAAGGTTCATCCAAGTCCGGATCGGGGTACCGCCCCAGCAGGAGCGGAGAATCCCCACAGGCACTTTTTGTGATTGGTAAATCTCTCTGGCAAAAAAGTAGGCTACGGCGGAGAAACCTTTTGCGGCTTCGGGGGTGGAGGGCTCCCACTTGCCGATCGGCTCCGGCAATGGCTCTGCGGAAATACCCTTTTTCACCGTAAAGAAACGAATGAGGCGATTGGTCGCTTCCGGCAGCGCTTGGGCCGCCGAACCGGAACTCAGCGGCGAATCCATGTTTGATTGCCCCCCAGCCAGCCATACATCTCCCACAACAACATCACGCACCGTCACCGTGTTGGTGGCACGGGCGATCAAGTCCCGAGCCTCGACCGAGGCGGTGAGAGGAGCCAATTCCACCCGCCAGCGGCCCTGGTCGTCAGCCGTGGCCTCGACCTTTTGGCCGCCAAATTCCACGGTGACCTTTTCCTCGGCGGCGGCCGTGCCCCAGATCGGGACTTTCATATCTCGCTGCAACACCATGGAGTCGGAAAAGAGAGGGTGAAGCTTCACTTCGGCCTCTAGGCATGTGGCCGAGATTACCAGCAAACAAGCAAAGGGAAGGGAGGGGATACGCGCCATCGTCTATCTTCGGTAACACGGTCGGCAAAACAACGCAACGATTTGCAAAAACAGATCGTCCGATTTTCCATCCATCCGCTAGGATGTGGAAATGGAAACTCGTGCGTCCAAAGGCAAATATCGGAATCCCGTTATCCATGCCGACTATTCTGATCCTGACGTCATCCGGGTGGGGTCGGACTACTATCTTACTGCCTCCAGTTTTCACTGCTTCCCGGGGTTGCCGACTCTTCATTCACGAAATCTGGTCAACTGGCGAATCATTGGTCATGCCTTGCCGCGGATGCCGATGGATAAGTATGACTCCGTCCAACCGGGGGAGGGAGCGTGGGCCCCGACGATCCGTTATCACTCCGGTAAGTTCTGGATTTTTTTTCCAACTCCCGGAGAGGGAATTTTCGTCACCACGGCGGAGCGTCCTGAAGGGCCGTGGAGCGAACCGCACCTGCTGTTGGCAGGGCGGGGTCTGATCGACCCCTGTCCTTGGTGGGAAGAGGACCGGGCCTGGTTGCTGCATGCCTTTGCCTTTTCCCGAAGTGGAAAGAGGGATCTGCTCCAACTTTGTCCCATGAGTGCGGACGGAAAAAAAACTCTTGGGGAGGGAAAGGCACTTATCCATGCGCCTCATCATCCCTATTTGGAGGGACCGAAGGTGTACCGAAGAGGGGAGTGGATTTATATTTTTGCCCCGGGAGGAGGGGTACCTCAGGGCTGGCAGGTGGTGTACCGCGGAAAATCGATCGAGGGGCCGTTTGAAGAGCGAATTGTCCTGGCCCAGCGGGGCACGGGAGTGAACGGCCCCCATCAAGGAGCGCTTGTGGAGGATCCGGAAGGAGGTTGGTGGTTTTTACATTTTCAGGACAGGGATCTCTATGGCCGGGTTGTACATCTCCAGCCTGTCCGCTGGCGGGACGGATGGCCGGAGATCGGCGAGGCCATGGATGGCAACAGATGCGGTCAGCCGGTGATGGAATTTTTCATGCCTCCGGGAGAGGATCTGGGAGGTGTGGTTCCGCAGATGGAGGACAAGTTTGCGGGGCCGAAATTGGGCCTGGCTTGGCAGTGGCCGGCGCATCCCCGGAAGGAGTGGTGGGATCTGGAGGCCAAGCCCGGATGGCTTCGGTTGGCTGCGGCTTCGCTTCCTCCGGAGGGTCTGGCCCGGTATCCGCGGTTGATGTTGCAGAAATTTCCCGCGGAGAACTTTGAGGTGCGGGTTCAAGCCGAGCCGGGAGGGGACGGAGTCCGTGCGGGACTGGTTGTGGCCGGGGCGGAGTTTGCTTACCTGGCCCGTGTCCGCGACGGGAATGAGACAAAAGTAGAATATTTCGGCAAGAGCGGAATCTGTTTCCGTGAACCCGTTCCGGCGGAAGCGTCCCTGATGCTCAAGGTTTCCCATGGGGGGCGTTGTGCTTTTGGATACTCCGCGAACCCGGGGGACTTTTACCAGGTTGGGCCGATTTTTCCGGTTCGGCAGGGAAGCTGGATAGGGGCGAAGTTCGGACTGCTATGTTTTCAGAAGGAGGGAAAGCATGAAGGTCGTGGATTTTTTTCCGAATTGACCGTCAGATCAACATAAGTTTGCAAATATTTGCAAAAATTGCATCCCCCTTGCATCTTGTTGATAGATGTCTCATTTTCAATAATCTCAAAGATGATTAGTCAAGTTCGCCCATCCTGTTTGGCCAAATCGAAAGAAATATCCTTTTTTTGCTCAGTTCGATTCGGATTCACTTTGGTGGAACTGCTGGTGGTGATTGCCATCGTGGGGTTACTGGCAGGGTTGGCCGTTCCCGTTATCGGAAAGGGTTTTGATTCAGCGGCCGAGGCTGAGGACGTTAACAAACTTAAGCAGATCGGGACAGGTATCTCGATTTTTGAAAATGAGAATGGGGGCCGCCTGCCATGTAACGACTTTACGAATAATGGAGCAGGATATGGAAACCTCATGGAAATGGTCAACCGATCTTTCCCGCCCGACGCCAAGTTCAACGCGGGGAGCAGCTACAACTGGCTGATGAATCCTGTATGGTACTCCAAACGTGCCGCCAAGATGCCTCCGGGGCAGTCCTACAATTCCGCAACCTACTATTATTGGGGAATCGCCTGGGGCATGAATGACTATCTTTATTACGGAAGCGGGGGGATGGGGAGTTTTGATGGATACATCATCCGCGCGCCGAATCGGTCGCGGTTGGTCCTGGTGGGTGAAAAAAACCGCAACGGGGGAAACTCGATTTTATTTCAATCGAATCCTGTTTTTAAAAACAATGTACAAACCGAATACCGGATCTCCCGTCCGGGGTCGAATGCGCTCTACCTATTTGCCGATTATCACGTTGAAAAAATCGCTGGTGACCAGTCAACCATAGCCCATCCGGAATACAACAGTTACACCCCAGGGGTTCGGATGTATTATAAGTGGTAATGGGTCTGTTTTTTCCCTAAATCCCAAAAATCTTCAGCCGCATAAATCTTTTGGTTCCGGTGGCCGGCACCGAGGCCTTTACCTCCTCCTGATCACCGGAGGTGGACAGGATGGTTTCTGTTACGTTCGCTGTGGACCAGTCGTTGCTCCCGAGTGTGTCAGACCACTCTGCCAGACAAACCACGCCGGCACTTTTGGCGGAGAGACTGCGGGTGTAGCGGTATTCCAGTACGGATCCGTTCAGGGTCAGGCTGCCGAAGGCAGGATCGGATAGCAGGGGATTCAAACCCAAGGCGTACTCCGCCAGGTTGACTAGGCCATCCCCGTCCGGGTCGGCTGTATCGGCGGCGTTGCCACTGTTTTCCACCGTCCCGAACTTTAACAATTTCCAGTCGGTATAGCTGTTCGCTGCCGCCGCCAGGTGCAACACCACATCATTGCCGTCACCCGCCGCATAGTTGATTTTTGCATAGAGACCATTGGTACGCGTTAACACCCCGTTGCTCCAGCCTGTAAAGGTTCCGCTCACCGATCCCGCACTACTTTTTTGAAGCAAGACGAGATCCGCGGGGTTGAAAACTGTCGTGCCCAGGATCGGCTCCAGCGTTCCGGACAGGGCAACGCTTCCGGCCACACGCAGTTGATCATATCCTGTGCCGGCATTGGTTCCGTTGATCCGGACACTCACACGGGAAGTGCCCGCAAGGATAAGGTTGGAATTCACCACCCCGATTCCCCAAGGCGCCAACGTGGCATTCGAGACAACCAGCGCACTGGCCAGACTACCACTCAAGCGGAGCGTCCCGGCCGTGTTCGTCAGGCCACCGGTGAAGGTGTTGGATCCGGCCACTTCCCACGTACCCGTGCCGGTTTTTTTTACGATCAAGCTTCGTCCGGAGGTACCGTCCTGGATGGCGCCACTGACTCGGCCGTCCCCGGATCCGGACAACTCCAGCATGCGACTCGTGGTGTTAGGAAGAATATTTCCCGACAAGGTCAGGAATCCCGCTCGAGATTCAATCCTCGAATTGCCAGCCCCCAGCGTCAGGGTAAGCGAGCCCGAAATTTGATTGGTGCCCGTCTCGTTGACGATCACTCCGTTGGGGTTGCTGATTTGAAAGGAAAGGTTCGTGCCCAGGTTGATCGATCCTGCCGCCCCGTCCAACAGCAGTGCATTGTTCGTTGAACTGTTTAGTCGAATGAGTTTTGTCCCCGCGCCCAGCCCCGAGCTGGAACGAATCCGAAGGGATCCGGCCGTGACTGTCACCGCCCCGGTGAATGTGTTGGCTCCGGAAAGCAACAGGGTCGCCCCGTTCGAGGCGGCCATCGTCAGGGCTCCATTTCCGGAAATTTCGCCGCTGACCTCCAACGGAATGGAATTGGAGGAAAAATTGGCCCCGGCGATCCAGCTCTGGTCGGCATCCAATCGCACGGGGGACGAGATTTTCAAGGCGGCCCGGGCGGAGGAAAGATCCAGTCCGGATGGGCCCAGTCCCAGGGTCCCGCCTCCTGTCGCGAGAATAGAGACCGGTCCGGAAGTCACGCTGAACATAAGCCCGGCCAGATTGATTCCGTTCCCAATCGGAGCGGTGCTATTGGTGCCGAGGTTGGAGCCCCAAGCGGCCATCGAACCATCCGAGACCCCCGAGTTGGACCAACTGGCTTCCTGATCCAGGTCGGTCGAATTGTTCGCTTTGACGGAAGCACCCACAGTTTCCCACACCGCGTGTCCGTAGGGGGGCAGAGAGAGGTTCGTCTGGTTGGTTGTCCAGAAAACGGAATTTGACGGACCGGTCGGCTGGGGCAGCCACCATGGGCGATAGCGCGCCCCGCTCTGGTGAAGCCGGACGGTTCCGGTCCATGTAAGGGCCGGCGTGTAGCTGTTGGTATTGCCGGAGGAGTTATAGACGATCCTGAATTTTCGGTTGGAACCTGTGTCGGCGGCCTCCAATCCGATCAATCCGTTCGGGAGTGTCAGCTCCGTCACCATGTAATCGTTGGTGGCGTTGTTGGGACGGATTTCCGCCAGGAAGGCGCGGCGGGTTCCCGCCGTCCAAGCCAGCGGCGAGATGTTGGTTTGTGCGGTGGGGGAATCCAGCAGGGTGAGTTCGGTGATGGGGTTCGCACTGGCGCCCGGGACGGGGTTGGTGGTGTAGCGGAAGTTAAAAAGATTGGTGATCAGGGCGGCGTAGTTGTGGTTGTGGAGAACCAACGTGAGGTTGCCGTAGTTCCAGCGGTTGGTGGCCGTAGCGGTGATGGTCTTAGGCGAGCTGGCGGCGGTTCCCCCATAACCCAGGCGAATGACACCCTGGACCTCGTAGACGCTGTTGTCCGTGTTTGGAGCGACGTCCAGCAGACCGATGATCCGGTCGGGCAATCCCAACCAGACCTGCCGGCTGGTCCAGTCCTGCTCCGCTCCCTTGCTTGAACTGTTATAGACGGAGGGTCGGTAGGAGGTGCCCAGCGCACTGAAGTCCCTTCGAACCGTCGCATCGCCGTTGAGATTCGAGGCGAGCCAGGCGTGCCGGGATTCCGAAAAGGTTCCGTCCGTATCCGCTCCCGTCGTCGCCGACACACGGAGTCTTGGAAAGATGCCAAACAGCGAGGAGTTGACTTGGAAAACGGAATTGGTGGTCTCTCCCACTTGGGCTCCCATGATGGTGAACAGTCCCGCCTCGTTGGTGGGAATTTTTCGCAGGGTGGCGGCGTAGTTCCATGCCCCGTACCAGGCGCGTGGTCCCTCGATGTTCCGGTCGTAGACGGTGTAAT
>Ga0214917_10002102_pt1 | contig 24837 bp, 23 predicted proteins | sample LL_1208_BB_MetaG_FD_177983 | JGI IMG/M metagenome (GOLD analysis project Ga0214917, IMG submission 177983) | Freshwater microbial communities from Lake Lanier, Atlanta, Georgia, United States - LL_1208_BB | ecosystem: Environmental > Aquatic > Freshwater > Lake | place: USA: Georgia | collected...
TATTGGCGGGGGATAGCGCGGTAGTTTCCCTGAATCAGTCGGCGCTTAGTGCGCTGTATGCGGATGGCAACGTGGGAACAGGGAAGGCGGTCGCCATTACAGGATTGGCCTTATCCGGGGCCAAAGCTGGGAACTACTCCGTTGTTCAACCTACCTATGTAACAGGCGACATTACGGCCAAGCTGGTTTCGGTGACTGGAGTAGCGGTAGCCAACAAGGCCTATAACAACAATGTGAATGCGACTCTAACCGGCACTGCGGTACTGGGGGCAGGAGTCGTGGCCGCGGACAGCGCCAATGTGACCTTGGTGGCGAGCTCGGCCACGGCGGTGTTTGCTGATGCACTGCCTGGCAATGCCAAGGCGGTGACGGTGAGTGGGTACTATCTCTCGGGCTCAGCTATCGGAAATTATAGCCTGCAACAGCCAGCCGGATTAACCGCCGACATTACGGGAGTGACCTTGACGATTTCGGGTGCCACGGCGGTCGACAAAAACTATGACGGCAACACCACCGCCACGGTGAACGGGGGGTCGCTGGTGGGAGTTGTCTCCGGGGACACGGTGACCTTGGGTGGATCGCCGACGGGAACTTTCAATAATCAGAATGTGGGCACAGGGAAGGCAGTGACGGTGACCGGATATGTGCTTAACGGGGCAGATGCCGGGAAGTACAGTGTTAGCCAACCGAGCCTGACGGCCAATATCACGGCCAAGCTTTTGACCGTCACTGGTCTGTCCGCATTGGATAAGGCCTACGATCGCTCGACTTCCGCCACGCTTACAGGCAGCGGAACTCTGGTGGGAGTCGTTGGGAGCGAAGCCGTGAGCCTCGATACAAGTGGAGCTAGCGCCTCCTTTGCCAATGCCGCAGCGGGGGTAGGTAAGATCGTGACGGGGAGCGGTTATACCCTTACCGGGGCGAATGCCGGCAACTACAGTTTGGTCCAGCCCACGGCCACCGCAACCATCAGCCGAAAGACGCTCACCATCAATGGCCTGACTGCTGCTAACAAGACGTACAATCGCAATACTGGGGCGAGCATTTCCGGAACAGGAGCTTTGGTGGGAGTGGAATTAGGAGATACAGTAACGTTGGACTCTAGTGCAGCTTCGGCCAGTTTTGCCACGGCCGCTGTGGGAACAGGAAAAACGGTGACCGGATCCGGATATCTTTTGTCGGGAGCGGACGCAGGCAATTATGAACTTACCCAACCGACTTGGACGGCTGATATCAATGGGATCGTGCTGACGATCAGCGGTGTGACGGCTGACAACAAGGTGTACGATCATTCCACCACGGCGACCCTGAGTGGAACAGCATCCTTGGCGGGGGTGGTATCCCCGGATGTCGTCACCTTGAACACGGGAAGTGTGGCTGCAACGTTTGGCGATGCGAAAGCAGGAACCGCCAAGGCTGTCACCGTGACCGGCTACGCTTTAGGCGGGGCAAATGCCGCCAATTACACATTGGTCCAGCCCGCTGGCCTGACGGCCAACATTACGGCGAAGCCGTTGACGGTGACTGGAGCAACGACTGGGAAGCAGTATGACGGGAGTAACTTGGCACCCCTTGCCGGTGGCACCCTCCAAGGTGTGATTAACGGGGATACCGTCACCCTTGCAAACAATGCGTCTGGAACCTTTGCTTCATCCGCGGTGGGCTCGAATATTTCAGTGACGACGACCTTCAGCCTGTTGGGCGCCGACAAGGATAATTACACCGTGATTCAGCCAACGTTGAATGGGGCTATCGCAAGAAAGATTCTGACGGTTTCCGGGGCGGTCGTCCCCAGCAAGCAGTATGACGGAACCACCACGGCTTCGGTCAGTGGAGGTATCCTAAATGGCGTGGTCGGTAGTGAGAACGTGGTATTAAACTCCGGATCGGGCGCGGCAACCTTCGTTGATAAGAGTGCGGGAACCGGTAAAGCGGTCACCGTGACGGGTTATGCGATTACCGGAACGGATATTGGAAACTACACCTTAACCCAGCCCATAGTGACGGCGGACATCACGGCGGCGCCCCTGACCGTAAGTGGGGCGACAGTGGCCAACAAGGTGTATGACAGCACCACCACCGCTACGGTCTCTGGGGCGACATTGGTCGGGAAGATCGGCTTAGATGTGGTGAATCTGGCGAATGACACCGCCGGAATCTTCGCCCAGGCGACCCCTGGCACAGGGATTAGCGTTTCCACGGCCATGACCCTGAATGGGGCGGATGCCAACAATTACGTGCTGAGCCAACCGGCAGGGCTAGCAGCCAATATCACCGCTAAGGCTGTCACAATTTCCGGAGTGACGGCAACTTCGAGGGTCTACGACGGAAGCACAATTATTGCGGTTTCTGGTGGCAACCTTTTGGGGGTGCTGTCGGGTGATACCGTTACCTTGGTCGATGCCAATGCGGCCGGAACCACAGCCGACAAACTGGTGGGCAACAGCAAGGCCGTTACAGTGACCGGCTATGCCCTAGGTGGATCAAATGCTGCCGGATATACGGTAACCCAACCCACTGGATTGACGGCTAACATCACCAAGAAGGATCTGACCGTCACCGGTGCGGCGGCTGCAAACAAGTTGTATAATGCGAATAATGCAGCCTCGATCACCACCACAGGGCTGGTCGGCGTGGTTTCGGGTGATGTTGTGACGGTGAGCGGCGGTGGCACCTTTGCCACTCCGAATGTCGGAAATGGTAAGTCAGTGACCGCAGCACTGACGTTATCGGGAGCGGATGCCGGCAACTACGCGGTCGTACAACCCACAGGCTTGACGGCCAACATCACAGCCGGACCTTTAGCTGCCAACAACGACACCCTTACGATTCCTCTGAATGCTGAGGCCTACACCACACAGACAGTGTCGCTGCCGAGTATTTTCTACAATGACGGCTTGGGTTTGGGGAATCCTGCCTTTGCAATTGCTTCGACCGCCAACGGGTATTCTGTCGTGCGAAGGGGGAATGTTCTCTCGGTCACACGTGGGGCTGGGCTTATTCCTGGAGAGGTCTTCCGGTACACGCTTGAGGAGGACATTAATATGAATGGAGCGATTGATGCCGGGGAAAGAGTGACGGGTGTGGTGAGCTTTGTTCTTGGGACGGATTTGGCCGGGACTGTCAAAGCACTCGATACCCGCATGGACAATGGAAACTTCATTATTGTCTTCTCGGCCATGCCGGGAACGAAGTGGCATGTGCAAAAGACAGCTTCCTTGGCGTCCCCTCTCTGGACCGACATTGGAACAACCCAGACAGCCGATTCGAACGGCTATTTCCAGATCACCGATCCGGTCGGCTCAGCCGGATCCGGCTTCTACGAGGCTTACCAAGTCCCTTGATAGGGTATGTTGTAGATCCGTTGGGGAAGGTGGAATTCAAGGTTGGCATCCAAAAATGGATGATTGACAGGGAAAGGGTTATTATTTACGTATAAAGATATGAAAAACACCCTCCGTGTAGTATTTCTAACAGCAATCTCTTTGGCCTGTCCCTTGGCCTTGGCTGATTCCGGTGCCAAGGGGTCCAACAGCGGCGATATGGACAAGGATACAGAGCAGGCTTTGCTCGCTATTCCTGACATCCTATTTGTTCGCCCTGCCGGGTTGGCTGGTTGCGCCATTGGCTTTACCGCCTTTGTGGTGTCCTCGCCCTTCACGGCGATGGCCGAGTGTGTGGATGAATCTTGGGATACCCTCGTGGTGACCCCCGGAAAGTTCACCTTCGACCGGGATCTTGGCGATTTCGGCGACACAAAATAAGTTTCAGTCCAAAAAGTTTGAGAAAAGGGCGATCCTTCGGGGTCGCCCTTTTTGTTGATCAGGAAAGTTTACGTTTAGTACATCCGCCCTAACCTTGTCAGATGCTTGCGTATTACACCCATAACTTAAGCCCTTTTCTGATCCAATTCGGAGATGGGTGGGGGATTCGGTATTATGGGATGGCCTATGTCGTCGGTTTTTTAGCCTGGTTCTATGGTCTGGGCTTGTTTCGAAAAATGGGGTGGTCGCAGCTGAGTGACAACCAGGTTTCTGAACTCCTTTTGTACACCGTTCTGGGCGTCCTTCTTGGGGGGAGGCTAGGTTACTGCCTCCTTTATGACTGGGTCGAAATGGTAAGGAATCCCATCGGCATCATCGCTTTTTGGAATGGGGGAATCCGAGGAATGGCCAGCCACGGCGGAATCGCCGGAGCCCTGCTGGGTTTTTTATTTTGGGCCCAAAAAAACAGGGCGGATGGATGGGCCGTGGCAGACAATGCAGCGGTATTGGCGCCGGTTGGAATCTTTCTTGGTCGCATTGCCAATTTTATCAACGGAGAGCTATGGGGAAGGCTCACTAATGTTCCTTGGGCTGTGATTTTTCCCGAGGCCGGTTCACAGCCTCGGCATCCCTCTCAACTGTACGAGGCCTGTGGCGAGGGATTGATTCTCGGGCTGGCGATGCTGTGGCTTCGTTTAAGGAATCCCCGACCAAGTGGTCAGGTGACCGGGAGTTTCTTTATGATGTATGCTGGGATCCGATTTGTTTTAGAATTCTTCCGCGAACCCGATTTTGGAGATGCTATGACAATGGGAATCAGTCGGGGGCAGCTGTTCTCCATAGGGTTGGCTATCGTAGGGTTTTGTCTTTGGCTCGTACGCCGTGGTCTCAGAGGACCTCAGGAAGTGTTGAAATAAGCCGAATATTCGATTTAACGGTTTTTTGCTTTGATGGGAATACGTAGGGTCTGTCCCGGAACAAGTATATCTGGATCGTCCATCGGGTTAAAAAGGAGAACATCCTCCACCCCGACGCTGAACCGTCGGGCAATTGTAGTGAGGGAGTCTCCTCGGCGAATGGTGTAAAGAATGGGTTCCGGCTGGACGACAACTTCCACGGGTTTGGTTTCTGGAACGTTTTCTTGGCAAACGGGCTTACCGGCAATCGGGAGGGAGGAGGCGATTGGATTGGCTGGAGGGGGAGGGAGATTGGCAAACCCGTAATCAAAAAGAAGGCGGGTATCCTGCCATTTATTTGCACTTTTAAGCAGGGTCAGGCGTAGTTCGCGACCGTCCCTTGTCGCCGAGGCTGCGAAGGTGTGGCGGGCTTCGTATGTCCAACCCGTTTTGGCCGGACCCATGCCCGGATAGACCCCGAGAAGTTTGTTGTGATTGTGCATGTGTTGCAGGCCGATCGCTGTCTTAAGGTTGTAGATTTGGGTTTGGGCGATCCTTCTCAGTTCGGAATGCGTTAGGAAATGGTTGAAAAGAGTCATGAGATCACGGGCGGTGGTGCGTTGACCGGGGCCAGGAAGTCCATGCGGATTGGCAAAACGGGTTTTGGACATGCCCATTTTTGCGGCTTCGGCATTCATTTCGGCCACGAACTGAGCCGTTGATCCGGAACTGATCCGGGCAAGGGCCATGGCACTGTCGTTATCGGATCCGATGATAATGGAGCGGAAGAGTTCACTGACGGGAACAGTTTCTCCGGGACGGAGTGGGACGGTGCTGGGTTCGACCCGAACATCTTCCTGGACGACCGTGACAGAGCCTTGTCCACCGGTTTTCTGATACGCCAACAGGGCGGTCATTAGTTTGACGGTGCTGGCTGGCGGGAAAGGGGAGTCGATATCCCGGGCATAGAGGACTTCTCCGGTTAAGGGGTCCATCAGGAGGGCGGCTTTCGCCAGCAGGTCCTCATTCACTTTTTCCAATGTGGGCGGCTTGTCGGGGGGTGGAGGGGGAGCGGAATGTGCAGCTATCCCGAATAAAAATAAAAGGGAAAGATGGCGAATCATCGGATCTCCCAGAAATCAGGGAAACGGGTCAATCGTTGTGGGGTTCCGTCCCGCACCACCACCACGTCTTCAATCCGTACTCCCCCAATGCCGGGGACATAAAGGCCCGGTTCAACCGTAATGACCGTACCTTTGGGGAGGGAGGGAACAGAAAAACGCGGGGATTCGTGGATTTCCAGGCCAAGACCATGTCCGACTCCATGAAAAAAACCGCTCCATCGTCCTTTTTGGATTTGGGTGGGGTAGCCTTGATCGCGGAACCAGTCGCGTAAACCATCTTGAATCCGGAGGCCACTCGATCCAGCCCGGGTTTGTTGCAGGACCTGTTTCTGCCCTTGGATAACAGTTTTACGCAAGTGACGGAGCTTCTCGGAGGCTTGGCCTTTGACCACCGTGCGCGTGATGTCGCCGAAATAACCCGTCACGATATGACGGGGGAATATGTCCAGGATGATGGCTTGATGAGCGCGAAGGGGACCGGATCCCCTTTCGTGGGGATCGCAAGCCTGGTTGCCGCCGGAGACAATTGTGTCTTTGGCCAAAGAGCCATGGCGAAGACAGGCGATTTCCATTTCCGTGCGGAGACGTTCGGAGGTGAGAGTCGACCCCCCCCACGAAAGAACCCTGTCTCTTCGAATCTTCGAGCTTTTTAGGATCTCAATCGCACGTGCGAGACCATGTTCGGCGGCCCGGATGGCTTGGATAATGTGACGGATCTCCGATGACGATTTCCTGAGACGTTTTGGAAAAAAGGGTTCGGGAATGGATTGTAGTTTTAGGCCGGCTTGAGTGAGGCTGTGGGCAAGACCAATCGGAAAAGTACAAGGGATTTCGGCCGATCGGACTCCATGTCGGCGGAGGACGTTTGCGAGTATCTTGGGGTAAGAGTGCTTCCCTTCGCCCATTCGTTTTTCCTCCGCGGAAAGATCGAGGCATTGGTCGACCTGGCTGGTACGGCGTGCCCGGTCGATTTCCAATGGGCCTAAGAGAGCAAAGGTTTTGCCCGAAGCGGTCTGGAACCAGGCGAAATCGTCGGGGATAAACAGCCCGGTCGCGTAGGTGAGATCGGGAACGCGGTCGGTATTACCGACGAGGAGACGGGCGACTCGGGGCACGGCTAGGACGATTTAAGGAGTGCTCCGGCAAGGAAACCGGCGAGGAGAAATCCGAGCAAAATCATAGGGGTCCGCAGGTCGAGGCCGAAAAGGTAGAAATCCATATGTAGAAAGCTGGTTTGCCGGGCCAGAAGCGCAACGGCTCCGGTCAGGAGGCCAAGGGAGGCTAGACGGTGGCGGTTCATAGAAGGGCTTGGAAGTATGATTTCATCGGGTATGGCTGTTGGATGTCAATCGCGACTCGTACTGGGGATGGGGGGACCACCGCCTTAATGTATGGGAGACGTGTGCCAAAAGACAGCCCCCGTGTGGAGGCCTACGGAGAGGTAGATGAACTCAATGCCTGTCTTGGGTTGGCCCGGGCAGAGGCCGAGCAAAGGGATAAGGTTCTTCTGGAGAAGATTCAAAAGGCTTTGGTTGGGCTAATGGGGGAATTGGCCGTGGCTCCGGAGGATTTGACGCGGTATGAGGCAGACGGCTATGCCCAGTTAAAAGAGGCCGATTTGGCTTTATTGGATCGGGAAATTGTTGTTTTGGAAAAGGCACTCCCCAAGGCCAAGGGGTGGTCTACTCCCGGCGGGAGTTTGGTGGGGGCCTCCTTGGCCCTGGCCAGAACAGTTTGTAGGAGGGCGGAAAGGGGGGTGTGGAAACTGGATAAGAAAGAGGGAAAGGTGAGGACTCTGATTCCCAGATATCTGAACCGCCTTTCCGATCTGCTTTGGCTTTTGGAAAGGGTCGTTGAAATGAGGGGGATGAAGGCGAAAAAAGCTAGGAAGGCCTGAGGATTTCCCATGCCGTGCGGGGTCCAAGGTAGACCATTCCTGTGTAGACTTGGGCAAGGTCGGCTCCGACGGCCCGTCGTGCCTGATAGTCTGCGGCGTTCATAATTCCGCCCACCCCAATGAGGACCTGCCCCTGTGCGAGTAGGGGACGGATTGCCTGAGTTATGGCCAAGGCTCGGTCGGTCAAGGGTCGACCGCTCAGGCCTCCATTTTCTGTTGAATCCTCCTTGTTGCGATGGAGGGTTGTGTTCGTCGCCACGATTCCTGAAAGACTGAATTCGCGGGTGGCTTGAACGATTTCCGGGAGGTCGGAAAACTCCAGGTCGGGGGAGATTTTGAGAAGGAGGGGTTTGGGGATGGATTGGGATCGGTTATATTCCTGCATTGTGGCAAGGAGTCGGCGTAGATCCTCAGGCTTGGCCAAATCTCGGAGTCCGGGGGTATTTGGGGAACTGATGTTGATGACAAAAAAATCAGCAAGGGAATGAAGGATCTTTAGTGACCCGAGATAGTCAGCCGATGCTTCCGGCAAGGGGGTGATCTTGGATTTGCCCAGATTGATTCCGATAGGGAAGTTTTTTAGGGAATGGCGCTCCCGCAGGGGGCGAAGCTTGCCTGCGATCGCTTTCGCTCCAAGGTTTGGAAAACCCAGTCGGTTGATGAGGGCCTGTTGATCGGGGAAGCGAAACACTCGGGGTTTTGGATTCCCGGGTTGGGCGTGCAGGGTGATGGTTCCGAGTTCGGCGAAACCAAAACCCAGTTCATGCCAGGCCAGAGTTGCCTCGGCATTCTTATCGACTCCCGCTGCGATTCCCAAGCGATTGCGGAATTTGAGACCCATCAATTCCACGGGATCTTCCGGTGCGGGGATTCCCCCGGAGAGAAGTCGTGGAACAAGGGGGAAACGAAGGGAGGTCAGTGTCAAACGATGGGCGGTCTCCGGAGGAAGTCGGAATAGCAGGGGGCGAGCGAGATCGGAGTAGGCGTTCATTTTCCAATACAAAACTGCGCGAAAAGCCGATCGAGTACATCCTCCGATGTGCCGACGCCGAGAATCGATTCAAGGGCTTGAAGGGCTTGCCTTAGGTCCGAAGCGACGAGTTCCGGTGCTGCTTTTGCATTCAAGGAGGATAATGCGGCAGCAAAGGATTCGGAGGCTCGACGCAGGGCATCCTCATGACGGGCGTTGATGGCGATTTCATCGGATCCAGGAGCGGTGACATTCCCAGTCAACCGGTGGGTGATGGTCTTGCGAAGTTCGTCGAGACCTGCACCAGTTTGAGAAGATACAAGGAGGCCATCTTCCTTGGAGACTTGCGAAAGGTCCGCCTTGGTCAGAACTTTGAGAACCTTGTTTCCAAGGCGCTCCCATTCCTTCCGACATGGGTCCACAATCTGGGTGCGATCGACTAAAGCCAAGACAAGGTCAGCTGAATCCATGGCCGTACGGGTTCTAGCCATGCCTTCGAGCTCCACGGGGTCGGTGGAGGGACGTATCCCCGCTGTATCGATCAGACGGACGGGGAAACCTGCAATGACAATCGATTCCTCGACCGTGTCTCGGGTGGTGCCCGGGGTAGGACTTACAATGGCCCGGTTGTTTCCGAGGAGAGTGTTGAGAAGACTTGATTTGCCGACATTGGGTGGCCCGGCGAGGACAAGTCTGTATCCGGAACGTAGCCGGTGGCCCAAGGGGGCTGTGGAGAGGAGTTGAGCAGAGGATTTTAGGAGAGTACTGACCTCTGACCGAAAACCATCTCCAACCTCGGGTTGAATGTCTTCGTCGGGAAAATCGATCCACGCTTCGATGCGGGCGAGAAGGTTCAGGAGTCGTTCCCGATCGGCCATGAGTCGGTCGCTCAGTTTTCCGGCTAGAGCCCTTTGAGCGGCAAGAAGGGCGCGCTCCGTCCGGGCGTGAAGCACATCAAGGACAGCTTCCGCACGGGTTAGGTCAATGCGGCCGTGAAGAAAGGCTCTTTCAGTGAATTCTCCGGGTCGGGCCATCCGTGCGCCAAGTTTGCAGATCGTTTGAAGAAGCGTTTCGACAATCAGGGGATTTCCGTGGCAGGAGATCTCCACCAGATCCTCGCCCGTGTACGACTTGGGATTGGGCCAAAAAGTGACCACTGTCTCATCCAGATCCTGATTTTCCAGTTGAAGTCGAAGGGGGAGCGGATTCCGTGGAACAAGGGTCTGACCTGTGAGCTTTTGAGTGATCGTTGGAGCTTGGGGTCCGCTCAGACGGATTAGGGCAAGTGCGGAGACCCCAGGCGGGGTGGCGCAGGCTGTGATGGTATCTTTTTCGAAAGCCATAGGTGTCCTTTGTCGCAAATCTTACCCCTTGAGAGCGAGGATCTTTCTTTAGGCCGGACCTAAGCCCGGCTTTGATTCAATTTCAAAGAGGGGCTCGTTTTGAAGGCATTTCGGGCCTAAAAGGTAAAGATGCACAAGACGCAAGAAACGGTGCTGGTGACCGGGGGGTGCGGTTTTATCGGTTCCAACTATGTCCGCCATCTCTTGCAAAACCATTCATCTGCCAAACTGATTGTTTTGGATAAGCTGACTTACGCGGGGCATCGCCAAAATTTGCAATTGGAGGAGAAAAGCGGGCGGTGTCAGGTGGTGGTGGGGGATATTGCCGATGGGCGGCAGGTAGCTGAACTTCTGGAAAGGCATAAACCCGTTTCGATTGTGAACCTTGCCGCGGAATCTCATGTTGACCGATCAATTGATGAACCAGCTCCTTTTTTACATACGAATATCATCGGAACCTTCACTCTTTTGGAGGGCACCCGCCATTATCTTGCTTCTGGCAAAGCTCCTAAAAGGGAAGCTTTTCGATTTGTCCATATTTCTACGGATGAGGTTCATGGTTCTCTCGAGCCTTCTGATCCGCCGTTCCGGGAAGCGTCGACCTTCGCTCCGAACAGTCCTTACGCGGCATCGAAAGCGGCGGCGGACCATCTTTGTCGTTCGTATTTTTGCACCTATGGAGTCCCGACTGTCATTCTTCGGCCCTCGAATAATTATGGTCCTTATCAATTTCCCGAAAAACTAATCCCTCTTGCCATCCTCCGGGCCTTGGCAGGCAAAAGGATTCCTGTTTATGGAGACGGGAAACAGGTCAGGGATTGGATTTATGTGGAGGATACTACGAACGCAGTTGAGTTAGCCCGTTTGAATGGGCCGCCGGGAGAAGCCTTTCAAGTAGGTGCAGATGCGGAAAAAGAGAATCGAAATGTTCTGGAGGCCACCTGTCGATCCCTGGATAAACTGCGGCCCCGTCCTGATGGCAAACCGTATGCCGAATTGATTGAGTTTGTCGCCGACCGCCCTGGGCATGATCGTCGATATGCGACTGATGCATCTAAATTCAAAAAAACGTTCTCTTGGAGCTCTAATGTTTCTTTTGAACAAGGAATCGAGAAAACCGTACGATGGTATCTGGAAAATCCATCTTGGTGTGAATCGGTTCAGCGGAAAGGGTGTGCAGGCCAAAGACTAGGTTTGGGAAAGCCCTAGGGGCTTTTAGCGCAAGCCGGACCCCTGATATCCGGTTGAATCGAACTCCACCTCCAAAAAACCCGAGGCCAGCAGATCATTCATCAACTCTTTCCGAAGATCGGGTTGTTGAAGGCGAGGGGTTTCTTCGGGGGAGACCTGCAGTAAGGCCCTCTTTCCAAGATGGCGGACACGAACAATCCGAAAACCCCGTGCACGGACGGCGGTCTCTGCCTTTTCAACGGCTGCCAAGCGTTCGATGGAAACAGGTAGCCCGGGTGCTAATCGGGATGAAAGGCAGGGGGAGGCGGGTTTTTCCGATATATCGAGTCCGGCTTCCCGGGCAAGTTGTCGGATTTCATTTTTCGTTAGGTCGGCATCCCGGAGCGGGGCGACGACCTTGAACTGCCCGGCGGCGGCACGACCCGCCCGGATTTCCTTGGCGTCATCCGCATTTTCTCCGTAGGCGAGGACGGAAACATTCCGTTCAGTGGCGAGGGATTCCATTCTCTGAAAAAGTTCAGAACGACAGAAGAAACAACGGTTGGAAGGATTGGCTGCATAATCCGGATTGTTGAGTTCGTCTGTTGAAATGACTTCGACCGGGAGTTCGTGTTGAGAAGCGAAACCCAACGCTGCCTGACGCTCCGATCGAGGAAGGCTGGGGGAATCACCAAGAATCCCTGTGACTCGGTTTCCAAGAACTTTGTAGGCTGTCCAAAGGAGAAAAGCGGAATCGACCCCACCGGAATATGCGATCAGAGCGGAGGACCAGGGGCGAAGAATTTCCTCAAGTCTGAGTGACTTCTTGCTCAAAGTTGTCATGTCGGAATGACTATACATCAGGAATGGCGTGGGGGGATCTGGATTTGGAGTGAAAAAGCAAGCCGATGCTTAATGTCGTCAGAGTTCCAAAAGTGATCCTCCATGGAAAGGCGATGAGGGGAAGCCAGTCGGGGCGGGGAAGTGGCGGGAGTCCGGCAAGCCGAAGTAGATCGGATGGAAGTCCTGCCAGGATGGCTACGGCAATAAACCCGGATGCCATGGCCACCAGGTTCCCTCGATCCGAACCGCGGCTTCGTGTCAGGGCTCCCAGAAGAAAGATCCCCAGGAGGGATCCGTAGGTGTATCCGAAGATTCCTAGAACAATCGGAAGAATTCGGGAAGAGGGATTGGCGATAACGACCCAGGATGTGGCGCCCCCGATGAGGACGAGAATGCCCGAGAAGGCCACTGTGGCCCAGCGGGCTGCCCGAAGGGAGTTCGGTGTTCGAAGACGCGGGGCTATCCAAAGTTCATACCAATCGCGAACCCAAGATGTGGCGAGTGCGTTGAGTGCCGTGCTTAAGGAGCCCATGGCGGTGGCAAAAATACCGGCGACCAGAAGACCTCGGAATCCGACAGGGAGTTCATGAAGAATATAGTAGGCAAAAACATAAGCATTTCTTTGGGGGAGCTTGGGATTAGGTGCGTATTGGTAGTGAACCCAAAGAAGGATGCCGATCGAAAGAAAAGCCATGACAATGGGGATGTCTGCTAACCCCGAGACGACGAGGGCCAGACGGCTTCGGGCGGGATTCTTTGCGGTAAGCATACGTTGAACCATGTCTTGGTCCGTCCCATGTGTGGCCATTGTGACAAAGGTTGCGGCAAAAAAAGCCGTCCAGATGGTGTATTCACTTTCAAGAATTCCTTTGAGTTGGGTGAAGAAACCGCCCGTCGCAATGGGGCCAAGACTCCAAAAGGAGAGATCGGCGGGTTGTTGCAATTTCGTGTGAAAGCCGGGCCAACCCCCAGGAATGGTTCCGACGAGATGCCAGATGACAAATCCGAGGCCAGAAAACATCACTACTGATTGAATGACATCCGTCCAGACCACGGCCTTGATGCCTCCGATGGCGGTATAAACCGCAGTCAATGCCACAAGAACCACCAAAGCCACCAAGGAGATCCCCAATTCTTGGGAATCCGAAGGTTGCAGTCCGGTCATGATTTCATACCCAAGGACGAGAACGATCGCTGCAATATAGAGGCGGGTTCCGCTTGCGAGGGCACGGGTGATGAGAAAAACGGCACTGGCGGCTTGGCGGGATTTCGGGCCAAAACGAATCTCGAGAAACTCATAGATCGAGACCACCTTGTACTTGTAATAGGGCTGGATGAAGATCCAACTAACCAGGATCCTCGCTAGGATGGTACCAAGAGCCAGTTGTGCGTAGGTGAAATTCCGCAGGGCATATCCTTCTCCCGGGGCACCTAAAAAGGTAGCGGCACTGATTTCAGCAGCCAAAATTGAGGCAAGAACGGCCCACCAAGGCATCTTTCGATCCCCCAAAGCATAGTCCCGCAGGGAAGTCTGGTGTTTGGACGCGGCCAAACCGATCCAGAGAATGGCTGTGAAGTATCCAATCAGGACAAGGACGTCGAAAAGATAGGGTTGCATGTTCGATCCTAAGGAAGCTTCCAGTCTTTGCGGAGACGATCATATTCCGAACGAGGGAGAAGGACGTAAACCGGTTTGTCTGCAGGGGAAAAGGCATTCAACAGGGAAGCAAAATCCTCCTCGTTCATGGATGTGCATCCTGTGGTGGTGGAATTGGATCCCCGGGTTAGATGAAAAAACACTGCACTACCACAACCTGGTTGGGCATCGGGCGGGGCATTGTGCCGGATGAAAAGCTTGAGAGCATGGGCAGGATCTTCTTGCCGCATTTGGTCAAACAGATGGTTCGCGGGGAAAGGTTCCTTGGGAGGCAGCATGAGGTGACGATTGTAGTTTAAAGATGCCGGGTCCTCGATCCAGAGATCCCTCTCGGTCACACAGTGATACCGCCACCCGGGAAAAGAAAGCCTGTCGGCATATCCATAGAGAATCGAACCAAGTAGAAAAGCGCCAGCAGGAGATTTTCGGTCGCCTTCCCTTTTCTGGATTCCTTCTTGTGATGGGTGAAGACCCCGTCCCCAGGCCAAACCATGGCGCCCAAGATGAATGGACTTTGCGGATTCCGCCGCCGCCCAAGAGTTCTCGCTACTCTTGCGGCGGTAGAGTTGGAGTTCCGTTTCGGTGGATCCCCATTCTGCAGGGATCGCCAGAAGAAGCGCCTTGCTCTCTGCTGGAATTGGGGAGGGAGAGGAAAAAGAAAAGAAGGGGAAAAGAGAGATGCAGAGAAAAAGCCGTTGCATGTTTCAGCGGGAACGAAACCGTTCGATCCAACCAGCGAGAAACGGCGGAAGATAGAAAGCTAGGTAACCCGCGAGACCTGCCAAGATGCCCGGTAAAAGGGAGATCTCGAAAAAGGCGGGAAGAAAAAGAAGGGCAGAACTGATTCCTGCCACCCATCGGACGGAAATCGGAATGGGGATGGGGAAAAAGAAAACCTTTTGATCCGGCAGGGTGGTGGCAAAGGCAAGAAACAGTGAGTTATAGAGATAAAACGGGTTGACCGGGGTCGACCCCCAGAAGAAGGCGGTAACGACGACAGCAAGAATCCCGATCAGAAAATAGAGGTTCAGATGAAACGAGCCCCAAACATCCTCCAATGCATCCCCGATGGACCAAAGAAACCAAAGAAAAAGGAGAAGAAAGATCGGGTGGGCCGAATTTGGTGGGACAAACAGAAACGTGATCAGTCGCCAAAATTCCCCTTGGCGGATGAGGTTGGGATCCAGTTTTAGAATGGACGTGAATCCGGGGGAGGCGAGGTTGAGAAGCCAGGCACCTGCATTCATGGCGACCAAGCCACGGGTTAGATAAGGAACCGCCCATCGACCGCAATGGTCTTCGACTAGATCAGTCCAGCGGGCGGGGCTCATGCTCCGAGGGATCCGATCAAGGCTTGAGAGTAATCTTTTTCCAGTTCAGGTGCTGGGAGTGCGCGTATTTCTCAAAATCTTTTTCGTAGATCGCGAGAACGGCCCGCACCACAGCCGAGTCGTCTTCAAAGCTGATCTGGGCCACAAAATCAGGGATGATGTCGAGAAGTCGGTGGGTGTAAATGATGGCAAAGGCAGATGCTGCTGCAGCGGTGTAAGGCATGTCCTGATAAGCTCCTTCGGCAAAGTCCTCCACCACGTCGGCCAGAAACTCAAGCTGATCCACGAGATGGGGAAACTTGGGGGCATGAATCTGGGTGAATTCGGCCTTGAGAAGGGGGAGGCGATGAAGAAGGTTGTTCATGATCCGTGGGGTGACACGGGAGGCCCCCCGCTGGGCGAAGTAAGAGATTTCTGCCATGAGGCTAAGCTGTAGGAAAAAATCCCAGACGGCAAGCGGAGGAGAGGATGGCGCGCGGAGCTTTCTGCGGACAATATTTTCCCATGGTTTCGACGCCTACCACACAAATGCTTCCAGCCCGCCATGAGGTGAGGGAGGGGGATACATGGGATTTGAGCGCACTTTTCTCGGGTCCATCTGCGTGGGAAGAAAGTCTGGCGGGACTTCGGAAAATGAAGGGGCTGATGTTGCCGTGGAGAGGCAAACTGCATGATGCCAAGGAACTGTCCAAGGCATTGATGCAGGATCGGGAGATTGATCTATTGGCGGAGCGATTGGGGCAATATGCCAGTCTCCGAGTTGCTGAAGACGAGGGGGACGGAGCCGCCCGGGATCGCTCCCTACGGCTGGATCATCTACTTACCGAGCTTTCTGAGGAAACTTCCTGGCTCCTCCCGGAATTAATGAAAATCGATGATGAGGCCTGGGAAAAAATCGTGACCGACTCATGTCTTCAAGAATGGGTTGGAAAGCTGGAAAGAATTCGAAGGGCCCGACCCCATATTCTACAGGATGGAGAAGAGAGACTGATGGCCTTGGCAACACCCGCTTTAGGTGGACCGGACGAGATTTTTTCCCAGCTCACGAATGTGGATTTCCGATTCGGACAAGTGAAGGATGAGAATGGGGGTGAGGTGGAACTAAGCCACGGCAGCTTTGCCTCCCTGTTACAGCGACAGTCTTCCGACGTTCGGAGAAACGCGTGGCAGCAGTACTACCGCGAGTTTGAACAGCATGCATTTACGCTTTCCTCCACTCTCGCGGCTTCCGTTAAAGGCGATGTCTTTCGGGCGAAAGCCCGCAGGCACGCAAGTGCGCGGGACCATGCTCTTTTTCCGGACCGCGTACCAGGGCATGTCTATGACAAGTTGATCCGGATCGTGAGGGCGAATCTTGCGCCTTTGCAGAAATATCACAGCCTCAGAAAAAAAGTCCTCCGATTAGATTCACTTCGGGCGGCGGATTTACAGGTTCCCCTTGTTCCCAGTATTCAAAAAAAGACAGCTTTTGATGAGGCAACCCAGTTGGTGGTGGATGCCTGCCGGCCCCTGGGTGTGGAATATGGAAAGGTCCTTTCGGAAGGACTGGGTCGCTCCAGATGGGTGGATCGGTATGAAAACAAAGGAAAACGGAGCGGGGCTTTTTCAAGTGGAAGCTATCGGAATCCTCCCTACATCCTGATGAATTATCGGGAAGATGTTTTGTCCGATGTTTACACCCTTGCGCATGAGGCGGGTCATTCGATGCACTCCTGGATGAGTCATCGGGCTCAGCCCTTCCAGGATGCCCACTATCCCATCTTTCTGGCTGAAGTGGCTTCGACCTTGAATGAGGAGCTCTTGACCCATCATCTTCTAGAGGGTGCAGCGCGTACCAATCTGCAGTTTCGGGCCTATATTCTCAACCGGCAAATCGATGACATCCGTGGAACCCTTTATCGACAGGTTATGTTTGCGGAGTTTGAGCAGAAAATTCATGAAGCCGAAGAAAAGGGGTTGGCCCTGACTTTGGATTTCTTTCGGATTGCTTACCGAGAACTCTTGGAGAGCTATTTGGGGGAGGTTCTTGAGATTGAGGCTCCGCTTGAATTGGAATGCCTGAGGATTCCTCATTTTTACAGTGCTTTCTACGTGTATAAATATGCGATTGGCCTCTCGGCTTCGATTGCCCTATCAGGGCGGTTATTGGCTGGGGAGGCTGGGGCCGTGGATAAGATTCATGCATTTCTCCGTTCCGGAGGATCCCGTCCACCGCTTGAAACCCTGAGAAATGCAGGGGTGGATATGGAGAGCTCGGAACCAGTGGAGGCGGCTCTTCGGCTTTTTTCCCAAAGAGTGGACGAGTTGGAAAGTATTCTGGAGTGAAACATCTAATCTGCACGGTGGGACGTCCGGGAGGCTGGGCCCATGATGCGCTGACAGAATATGTGAAACGGATTCGTGGATTTCAGGAAATGGAGATTTTCCATTCCAAACAAGGTCCGCGGGCCGAAAAGGAAATGGAGGAACGCGCCAAAGGTTTTTGGAAGGTTTGTTTAGATCCCCTAGGAGATGCCAGAAGCACGGCGGAATGGCGTAACGAATGGGATCGATGGGAACGATCCAATCGCTCGAAAATCTGCTGGATGATTGGCGGGGCGGATGGGCATTCGGAGGAGTTCCGAAAACGTTGTGATGTGATTCGATCTCTGGGGTCGCAAACCCTGTCCCATGAACTTGCCCTAGTGGTTTTGGCGGAGCAGATTTACCGTGTTGAAAGCTGGCGATCGGGTCATCCTTATCATCGCGAATGAATCAAGCTGATGAACCCAGGAGTTTGGCAAAAGCCTGGATCTACTTCGTCCGCGCCCTTTGGTGGCGTTGCCCGACCTGCGGGACTAAACCCATCTTTTCACCGGCCCATCAAGTCCGTTCCCTGCACGATTGGTTTACGCCTTTGGATGGGTGTTCGCGCTGTGGCTACGCCTACGACCGAGAACCCGGTTACTTTCTGATGGCAATCTGGGGGGTGAATTACGGGGTGGTCGCTTTAGGGGGGATTGGATCGTATCTAGTGTTGCGGGTGTGTACGGACTTGAGTCCTCGATTTCTTTTTTTGGTCTGCGTTCTCCCTGCGCCCTTTCTTAGTATTTTATTGGCCCGGCATGCGAAGTCTCTTTTTTTGGCGATGGATCATTTTTGTGATCCGCATGTGAGGGGAAAAAAAACGTAAAAAAATCGGATTAACCTTGTCAATTCACCTGCGGGAGGGTGTAAATAAGGTTGCATGTCTGAAGGAGCGGTTTCGAAATTTATCGATCGACATTACCGGCATTTCAATGCCGCGGTCTTGAAGGATGCCGCAGTCGCTTATCGCGAGCACATTGCAGGCGGGGGTCGGATGCTTGTCACTTTGGCCGGGGCCATGAGCACGGCGGAACTTGGACTTTCCCTCGCCGAAATGATCCGCCATGGAAAGGTTCATGCGATCAGCTGTACCGGGGCGAATCTCGAGGAGGATGTCTACAACCTTGTCGCTCATGATCATTACCGGAGGATTCCGGAGTATCGGCACCTGACCGCCAAAGATGAGGAAAAGCTTCTCAAGGAACATTTGAACCGGGTGACGGACACATGTATTCCCGAGCATGAGGCGATGCGCCGGATTGAGGGCACGGTGGTCGAGCTGTGGAAACGGGATGAGAAAGATGGTGTACGAAGATTCCCGCATGAGTATTTTTATGAGGTCCTGCAAAAAGGGCTTCTTAAGAAATATTATCAGATCGACCCGAAGGATTCTTGGATGATGGCTGCAGCGGAGAAGAACCTGCCGATGGTCGTTCCGGGTTGGGAGGATTCGACCCTCGGAAATATGTTTGCAGCTGCCTGCATCCAAAAAAGCGTCAAATCGCCGACCCTGATCCGGAGCGGGATCGAATATATGATTCAATTTTCCGACTGGTACCAGAAGACCCAGAAGACCCCACTCGGATTCTTTCAGATCGGGGGAGGAATTGCTGGGGATTTCCCCATTTGTGTCGTTCCCATGTTGCATCAGGATCTCCGTCTCACCGGAGTTCCTCTTTGGTCCTATTTTTGTCAAATCAGCGATTCCACTACCAGTTATGGGTCCTATTCGGGGGCTGTTCCCAACGAAAAGATCACCTGGGGCAAGTTGGGGGCGAAAACCCCGCGTTTTGTGATTGAGTCAGATGCCACCATTGTGGCTCCCTTGCTTTTCGCCTACGTTCTCGGACAGTAAAACGTTGTCTTAGGTTTTTACACCGGCCCGAATTTCGAAAAGGGAGGAGACCGACTCCCCTTCGTGGATCCGAAGGATGGCCTGGCCCAACAAGGGTGCAACACAGAGGACCTTAGTGGGAAATGGAGATGTTTCCTGGGGAGTTGTGTTCGTGGTAATGAACTCTTTGAGGCCGAGTTTTTTTAATCGATCCCGCCCGGTAGACCCCAAAACGGCATGGGGGATGCCGACATAGATGTCCTTCACTCCGTGGCGGCGGAGGATTTCCACGGCCGAGGTGATCGTCCCGGCCGTTTCCGTAATATCATCCACAAGCAGGACATTCTTGTCTTTCACATCACCGATGAGGTGGGTGGATTCGGTTTCGGATGCATTCAAACGTTTTTTACTCACAATCGCCAAGCCTGAACCGAGCATTTGGGAATAGGCCGCAGCCATCTTCATTCCTCCAATGTCGGGAGTGACCACCACGAGGTCAGGAATTTTCTTTTCCGTAATATAGCGATAAAAGATCGGTGCGCAGAAGAGGTGATCCACGGGAATATCAAAAAAGCCTTGGATCTGTTGGGCATGTAAATCCATGGCTAAAACCCGGTTCACTCCCGCGGCTACCAGAAGATTGGCGATGAGTTTTGCGGTGATCGGGACACGGGGTTGGTCTTTGCGGTCCTGTCGGGCATAACCAAAAAATGGAAGGACGGCGGTGATCCGGAAGGCGCTCGCTCGGCGCGCGGCGTCCACCATGATCAGAAGTTCCATCAAATTCTGGTTAGTGGGAGGGCAAGTGGGTTGAACGATAAAAAGGTCGTTCCCACGGATGTTTTCATCAAATTTGACAAAGGTCTCGCCGTCGGGAAAGGAGGTTACCGTCGCCTTGCCAAGCGGGACTTTGACAAAATCAGCGATTTTCTGTGCGAGTTCGCGGTTGGCGTTTCCGGAAAAGATCTGAAGTCGGTTACCGAAGATAGAGGCCACGGTTTTTTATAGGATTTCCGGAAAGGGAGGAAAAGAAGGAATCGATGGGTTATTCGCCGATGATCTTAAGAAGAACCCGCTTGGACCGCTTCCCATCAAATTCGCCGTAAAAGATCCGTTCCCATGGGCCGAAATCCAAACGACCCTGAGTCACCGCCACCACGACTTCCCGACCCATGATGGATCGTTTGAGGTGGGCGTCCGCATTGTCCTCCGCCCCATTATGCCGGTATTGGGAATGGGGCTTTTCTGGTGCCAACTGTTCTAGCCACTTCTCAAAATCCGAATGAAGACCAGATTCATCGTCGTTGATGAATACCGATGCGGTGATGTGCATTGCATTGACCAAGCAGAGTCCTTCCTGGATTCCGGATTCTTTCAATGCCGCATCGATCTGGGGGGTGATGTTAAGAAAGGCCCTGCGGGTGGGGGTCTGAAAGGAGAGTTCCCGACGAAATGATTTCACCGGGAAGGTAGAGAGTCTAGGTAGTGCAGGACGACTTCCCCTTGGTCGCTGGTGGAACCCTTAGGATCCCGCCAAATCAGCTTTCCCTCTCGGAAGAGAAATGCGGATCTTTGGGCAAAACCGAAAACCCCTTCGACTCCAAAGGCTTTGATCAATTTCCCGTCTGAATCGGCCAACAGGGGGTAGGGCAATTCTTGCCGTGTCACAAACTCCTTTTGAGACTCGGTTTTATCGGCACTTACTCCCACAACTTTAACGCCTCTCCGGTTGAGTTCAGAAATCGAGTCCCGCAAACTGCAAGCTTGGGAGGTGCAACCCGGGGTATTCGCCTTGGGATAGAAAAAAACCAAAAGGAAACCCTCAGAACCCATTTTTGCCAAATCCACCATCTTTCCGTTCTGATCGGGAACGGAGAAAGCGGGGATGGGGGCGCCTATTTGGATGGTGTCGGCCGCCTGGGATCCAAACAGCCAGCCCAAAATAAGAATTCCAAAAAAGAGGGAACGAATCACTTGGGATGCGGATTGTACGCATCCGACATCATCTTCTTTTGCAGGGCCTGGAGTTTTTCCCGGGCCTGATTCAGATTGCGGCTTTTGACGATTTCATCCGAGAGTTCGGAAAGATCGGGCATGGTGCGTTCCAACTGTTCGCTGAGCTTCTTGGCCGACTCCTGTGCGGCGGGGAGGTCATTTTTTTGGATGGCTAGTTCCACCTTCTTAAGGGTGGAAGTAACCGGGCAGATCTCTGAATACATGGGGCAAGAACCCAGCATGGGCAAGCCCTTTAGAATCAGGACGGCAGCCAGAAAACCGACAGCCCCTGCCGCAAGAAGGGGGAGGGGGCAAGGACAGGACTTTTTCTCAGACGTGGGTTTGGAGGGAACAGATTTTTTGGCCATAGGAGCAATTATGCAGGGGTTGGTCGATCCGTCACCCCCAAACGAAACTTGTGATAAGCCTCAAAGGTCCAGGGATAAAGTTGTTCAGCCACGGTCCGCATTGCAGCGGCCATTTCCCGGATTTCCAACTGGGCGTGGTCGTCTTCCCGTAAATGCAAAAAATGAAGGAGGTTGTGGAGATCGCAATTCACATAAACCTCCGTGAAGATGCTAACGGGCAGGACCGCCCGGGCGAGTTCCCGAGCCACCCCTTGTTGCAGGAGATTTTGGTAGGTGGCATAGGCCTTTTCATGGAAGGCCTCCACCTCCTTGGTGATTTTAGCGTGATCGAGGTTGCCGGACGCCTGGCTGCCTTGCTTGTTCTTGGCGTCGGCAGCACGCCATTGGGTGGGAACGTAGAACTCGTCGGCCAATTCGGAGTATCGCGCGCTCCATTCATTCAGGCGGAAAGTCCTGTGACGGACAAACTGCCGCATAATGAAAATGGGCATCTTGATGTTGTAGGTGATTGAGCATTGCTCAAACGGGCTGGTGTGACGGTGTTTGTAGAGATAGGTGAGAAGCTTCTTGTCCTGATCCACGCCTTTGCTCGGGCTTTTGTAGGAAATGCGGGCCGATTCGACGATGCGAAGATCAGAGCCGAGATGGTCGATGTAACGAACATATCCCTTTCCCAGAATGGGAATCGTGTGACCAGGTTCCATAAGACGACAAGGGAACAGGGTTAACGCTCCTGTGCCTAGCGGAAAAGAACCTCGTTTTGATTAAGTTGTGAAAAGTTTGATCTGTTCCCGGAGGCGCAGGATCTTCTCGGAGGCCTCCTGCTCGATCTTGCGCCACTCAGCGATCTTTTCGGGAGGTGCTTTCTCGAGCATCTTCGGGTCGGCCAGCTTTGCGTTTTCCCGCACACGGCAGGTTTCCGAGGCGAGAATCTCTTTTTCCAGTCGGGCTTTTTCCTTCACCGGGTCCAGAAGGCCTTCCAACGGAAGGTAGAGTTCCCCCCAAGGGGTCGGAGTCATGGGTGCTTTTGGGGCATTTGGAACTAATTCAACCGCGCCGACCTGCAGAAGCTTCGCCAAGGTTCGCAGATCCTCGGCAGTAGCGGGTGTTTTTGCTTTTGGAACAAGCTGGAACTTCATTTTTGCCGATCCAGAAAGACCGAATTCTCCGCGGAGTTTTCGTCCTGCCTCGGCTGTCTCATAACAGGTTTCGGCCATTCGCGCTTGGGCGGGATCCCATGAGACTTCGCCGATTTTGGGCCAATCGGAATATTGGATTGTTGTCTTTCCAAGGCCGAGGGTCAGCCACAGCTCTTCCGTGATGAATGGCATGAAGGGGTGGAGAAGCCGAAGGACACGGGAAAGCACATAATCGGCCGTTGCTAGGGTTCCTGCCCGGGTCGGTGAATCCGGGTTCATAAAATCTGCCTTAGCCGTTTCAATGAAACGGGCGCAGAACTCGTCCCATACAAAACCGTAAAGGGCTTGGGCGATCTGACTGAATTCGTATCCGGCATACAGAGGTTCCAGATCCCTCTCCAGTTTGTCCAACTGGGCGAGCAGAGAGTCGGAAAAAGGCGTGCGGGTGTGCCGGGACGGATTTGAGGACGGATTGGAGGGGCCTTGTTGCTGTCGGAAACGGCATGCGTTCCAGAGTTTGTTGGCGAAATTCCGGCCTTCTTCCATCTGCTTTTCGTCGTAGCGAATATCCGCACCCTGAGGGGCAATACGGAGCAGACCGAAACGAAGTCCGTCGGCTCCATACTTGGCGATGAGATCCAGCGGGTCTGGTGAATTTCCTAGAGATTTGGAAAGTTTCCGGCCTTTGGCGTCCCGGATCAGTCCCGTGAAGTAGACGTTCTGAAAGGGGAGTTCCCCCATGTATTCGAATCCGGCCATGATCATTCGGGCGACCCAGAAGAAAATAATGTCGGGACCGGTGACGAGATCGGTTGTGGGATAAAACTTTTTTAGCTCTGCCGTCTTTTCGGGCCAACCCATCGTCGCAAAGGGCCAGAGCCATGAGCTGAACCAGGTGTCCAAAACATCGGTATCCTGACGCCAATCCGCTCCGGGCGAATCCACCTGGCAACGCACTTCGTCCCCCCGGTACCAGACGGGAATCCGATGCCCCCACCAAAGCTGACGGCTGATGCACCAATCCTGGAGGTTTTCCATCCAATGGTCGTAAACCTTGGTCCAACGTTCAGGAAAGAAACGGAGCTTCTTGGAAGATACAATGATCCTCGATTTTTCTGCGCTGGGGTATTTGAGAAACCATTGTTCGGAAAGACGCGGTTCCACCGGCACATCCGCCCGCTCGCTGAAACCGACCTGATTCACATAAGGCTCTTCTTTTTCCAAAAGCCCCAGCTCCCTTAGCTGCTCTGCGGCTGCCGCTCTAGCTTTGCTTCGGTCGAGACCAACCAGAGCGGATCCAGCTTGGGCATTCATAAGACCCGATTCATCGATTACCTCGATGGAGGGCAGTTTGTGTTTTTGGCCGATTAAAAAGTCGGCCGGGTCGTGTGCTGGAGTGACCTTAAGGACTCCCGTGCCGAAGGTCATGTCGACATGCTCGTCGCCCACAATGGGAATCCGGCGTTGATCCTCGGTGAGTTCGGGGGGAAGGGGGCGGACGGCATGTTTTCCGATCAGTGGGGCATAACGTGGATCCTTGGGATTCACTGCAATCGCGGTGTCTCCCGGAATTGTTTCGGGACGGGTTGTTGCGATGGTCAGGAATTGCTCCTTTTCTCCGGCCAAGGGGACTCGGAAATGATAAAGGAGGCCCTTTTGCTCCTTCATGATAACTTCCTCGTCCGAAAGAGCGGTGCGGGAGACGGGACACCAGTTGACCATTCGACGCCCGCGATAAATCATTTTTTTCTGATAGAGATCGACGAAGACCTGTTGGACACAGGTCGAGTAGGCCGGATCCATGGTGAAGCGTTCGCGGGACCAATCACACGAGGCTCCCAGTTTCCGGAGTTGCTGGATGATGATGCCACCGTGTTTTTCTTTCCATTGCCAGATCTGCTTGAGGAACTCCTCTCGTCCGAGGTCATCCCGATGGCGGATTTTTCCTTCTTTTTTAAGGGTTCTTTCCACCACCGTTTGGGTGGCAATCCCGGCGTGGTCCGTTCCTGGCAACCAAAGAACCTCCCGACCGAGAAGGCGGGCGCGGCGGGCAAGAATGTCCTGAATCGTATTATTGAGAACATGCCCAAGGGTCAGAATTCCCGTGACGTTGGGAGGGGGAATGACAATGGAATAACCGGGTTTTTTGGAATCCGGATT
>Ga0214917_10002103_pt1 | contig 24831 bp, 8 predicted proteins | sample LL_1208_BB_MetaG_FD_177983 | JGI IMG/M metagenome (GOLD analysis project Ga0214917, IMG submission 177983) | Freshwater microbial communities from Lake Lanier, Atlanta, Georgia, United States - LL_1208_BB | ecosystem: Environmental > Aquatic > Freshwater > Lake | place: USA: Georgia | collected...
CATAATTTAAAAAAACAAACCGATCTTCATGAAAAAATTCGTAATGATGAAGATTATGATGATTGGGAATATGGAACGGAACCAAATTATGGAAAAACTTGGTAAAAAGTATTATAGATATATAAAACAATAAAGTTTAAATGGCAGTAACAATTTCTCGTAGTTTTAAAGATATTAGTTTATCTTTTACGAAACATCCAGTTACTAATGATATAACAATACTTAGAAATGAAGATGCAATTAAAAAATCTGTTATTAATCTTGTTAGGACTCGTTTAAATGAAAGGTTTTTTAATAATCTAATAGGAACATCAGTTGATGATACATTATTTGAAATAGGAAATTCTGATGTATTCTCTTTTTTAGAAGAAGAAATCACAACCTTATTGAATAATTTCGAATTAAGAATATTATTACGCAGTGTTGAAATTGAAAATCCAGATGATACAAATGATTTAAACATTAAAATTACTTATGATATTGTTGGACTACCATTTCCAACTCAAAATATAGAGTTTATCTTACAACCAACTAGGGTATAATGTCATTCAATCAATTTACTAATTTAGATTTTAATGATTTACGTACTCAGATTAAAGACTATCTGAGATCAAATTCTAATTTTACTGATTTTGATTTTGAAGGATCAAATTTTTCCGTTCTGATTGATATTCTTGCATACAATTCCTATATTACTGCATATAATACTAATATGCAAGCAAATGAAGCATTTTTAGATAGTGCAACATTAAGAGAAAATGTAGTTTCTCATGCTCGTAATATTGGATATGTGCCTCGTTCAAAAAAATCATCTAAAGCAAAAATAAGTTTTTCTGTAGATACCTCATCTTATAATTCTAGAACTGTAACATTAAAAGCAGGACCATTTGCATTGGGCGCAGTTCAAGATGGTAATTATATATTCTCAATACCATCTGATGTAACAGTTCCTGTAAATACTTCAAATATTGCATTTTTTGAAAATTTAGATATTTACGAAGGGTCCTACTTAACAAAAACATTTACAGTCGATTACAGCCAACCAAATCAAAGATTTTTAATACCAAATTCAAATGTAGATACCTCAACGATTCGTGTAAGTGTGTCTAATAGCACAATTGAAGTATATACATTATATGAAAATATTTTAAATGTAAATAAAACATCAAAATTATTTTTAATTCAAGAAATAGAAGATGAAAAATATGAAATTTTATTTGGTGATAATATTTTAGGAAAAAAACCAGAACATGGTAGCACAATTTCCATTTCTTATATTGTAACTAATGGAAAATCTGCAGATGGATCTGCAAACTTTACTTTTTCTGGAAATATTAAAGATAATAACTCAACTAATATTACAAGTGGAATTTCTTTAATTACAACAACGTCTTCATCGGAAAATGGAGATGACATCGAAACGATAGATTCTGTAAAGTATCTTGCCCCAAGAGTGTATGCCTCTCAATATAGAGCCGTAACCGCAAATGACTATAAAGGTTTAATACCTTATCTTTATTCGAATATAGATTCTGTAACTGCATATGGGGGAGAAGAATTGGATCCCCCACAATATGGAAAGGTTTTTATTTCAATTAAACCAAGAAATGGTAATTTTTTATCAGAAATTACAAAAAATGATATTAAGAAAAAATTAAAACAGTATTCAATTGCTGGAATTAAACCAGAACTTATTGATTTAAAATATCTATATGTTGAAATTGATTCTACTGTTTATTATAATCCAGCATTTATTTCAGATCCAGTTATAATTAAAAATCAAGTTTTAAATACTTTAAATTCCTATTCAATATCTTCTGATGTAAATAGTTTTGGGGGAAGATTTAAATTTAGTAGAGTAAATACTTTAATCGATAATACAAATCGAGGAATTACTTCAAATATTACTAAAGTTAGAATGAGAAGAGATCTTTCAGTAGAAATGAATAAATTTGCTACGTATGAGATATGTTTTGGGAATAAATTTCACCAAAAAACAGGAAAATATAACATTAAATCTTCAGGATTTAAAATTAAAGATATTTCCGATACATTATATTTAACTGATGATCCAATTGATTCTATGAATGGAAAAATATTATTTTTTAAACTTATAGATAATGTTCCAACAATAATATCTTCAGATGCAGGAACAGTTGATTATTTAAAAGGAGAAATTAAATTAAATATAGTAAATATTGCATCGACATCATTGCCAAATAATAAAATTGAAATACAAGCAATACCAGAATCAAATGATGTAATTGCATTGAAAGATATTTATTTACAAATAGATATGAATAATACTGTAGTAAATACTATAGAGGATACAATTACTTCAGGAGAAAATATTTCTGCTACTTCTTATACCTCAACATCGAGTTACTTAAACGGATACTACACAAGATAAAATGACGGAAATCAAAAGAATAAAAATCAATCATATTTTAGATTCACAAATTCCTGAATTTTTGAATGAAGAATCTCCAATTTTTCAAGAATTTTTAAATCAATATTATACATCACAGGAACATCAAACTGGAATAGTTGATTTATCATCTAATATTCAAAAATATAAAAAAATACAAAATTTTAACAATGAAACATTAATAGATTTAAATCTTCCATCTATATTAACTTCTAATATTTTATCCTTTGATGATACTATTTTAGTATCACATACAATTGGATATCCAAGTAAATATGGATTAATTAAAATTAATGATGAAATTATTACTTATACCTCAAAAACTTCAAATTCATTTTTGGGTTGTATTCGTGGATTTAGTGGAATTGATAGTTTACAAAGAAACAATAATCCAGAATTTTTAAATTTTTCAATTACTGAAGCATCAGAGCATACATCTGGAAGTTCTTTGCAAAATTTAAATTTTATATTCTTTTTTGAAATATTTAAAAAATTTAAATATCAGTTTTTGCCTGGTTTTGAGGAAAGAAAATTTACTCCAGAAATTTCTTTACAAAATATTTTATCAAGAGCAAAAGATTTTTATTCTTCAAAAGGAACAGCACAGTCTTTTAAAATTCTTTTTTCAATTTTATATGGAACAGAAATAGAAACAATAAATCCTCAAGAATATATGTTGAGGCCATCTGATAATAATTATTTTGTAACAAAAAACATTTTAGTTGAAAAAATTTCTGGAAAAAATATCACTTCATTAAAAGGAACAACATTAAATCAATTTATAAGTGGAATTGGTACAGTTTCTGCCTCTATCTATAATATTGAATATAGACCAATACAAGGTAAAGATTTTTATGAAATATCTTTAGATTCTACCTCTTTTACTGGTGATTTTGAAATTACAGGATCTACTAAAGTAATTGAAACTGTTCCTGCATCAAATAATACAATTACTGTTGATTCTACAGTTGGATTTGCACAATCAGGAACAATTATTGCCCAAAAATCAAATTTAACCGAATTAACTTTAAATTATACAGACAAAACAAGCACTCAATTTTTAAATGTTTCTGGCATTAGTCAAAATTTAAATTTTGGAGATTTTATTTATGAAAAAAAATTAGCATATGCATATGATCAATCAGATACATCATTAAACGAATTTAGAGTTATTAGTGTAATTGATAAAATTGATACTAAAACTTCTTCTGGATTAAAAATTGGAGATAAAATATCACTCAGTTCTTTTGGAAAAAACTTATCAGGAAATATAAAATTTGATAGTTGGATTTATAATATACCAACATATCATAATATAAATTCAATTTCATCAATTGGCAATAACAATTATAGAATAATATTAAAAGACAACGTTAAACTTTATAAAAATGATCAAATTTATATTTCTGATGTATTAAATGTAGATATTGATGCTATAGTTAAAACTATCGAATCATCAACCACGATTATTATAGAATCATTACCAAATATAGACATTTCAAATATAATAAAAATTAAGAAAAAAATTACTAAAGCCGATTCTCCAATTTTTACTGATATATCAAATATAAATGGAGGAGTCCAAAATACTTATATTGATAATGAGGGAAAATATTTATACGTGACTACTTCTGGTTTTCCGAATTATACAATTACGTCTACAAATACAAAAAGAAATGTTATCACTACAGGAACAGGATCAACTACAATTTTGGAAATATCTAATCATAATTTATTATCTGGAGATAAAATTTATTATGATTCAAAAACTTCTGCCGGAATTGAAACTGGAATTTATTTTGTAAAAAAAATTAATAATAATTCCATATCACTGGCATATAGTAATACTAATTTATTTGCCGAAGAATATATTAATTTATATTCTGGAGTTTCTAATGATTTTATTTTCAAACTTGGTTATGAAAATAAAACAATTAAAGATCAAAAAATATTAAGAAAATTCAATTTAACTGAAAATATTAATTATTTTGATAACGAAAATGATCGAACTACATTTAATAGAAATATTGGATTGTTAGTTAATGGTGTGGAATTATTTTCACCAACTTTATTTGATGAAAATATTTATTACGGAAAAATAGATTCAATTCAAATAACAAATCCAGGAAAAGATTATGATGTGATAAATTCTTCAGATTTAATTATTAGTGATTCTATTGGATCTGGATGTAAAGCAAATTTAATTCTTTCTGGATCATTAAAAGAAGTAAAAATAAATTCCCCAGGAATTGGTTATGATAGAAAACCAAAAATAACTTTAATTGGTGGAAATGGTTCTGGTGCAGTATTAGAATCCAATTTAGTAAAAACAAGAATTATTGCAAAATTTAAAGCAGATTTAACAGCAATTAATACATCTACAGAAACCATATCATTTATAGATAATCATAATTTTGATAATTATGAAGAAGTCACATATTATTCAAATGGAAATTCGGTTCTCCCTGGATTAAATGATAAATCAAATTATTTTGTAAATATTATAAATTCAAAACAAATTAAATTACACAAAAATAGATCAGATGTTTTATCAGGAATTAATACTATTAATATTACCGGAATAAGTTCCGGATTTCATGAATTTAGAACTCTTAACAGTAAAAAAACTATTAATAAAATTTATGTCAAAAATTCAGGTTCCGGATATTCAAATAGATTAGTTAAAGTATCTTCTATTTCATACCCATCTTTAGATTATCAAATTTCTGGAATTAGCACATTTGATGATTATATTTTTGCCAAAAATCATGGATTTAGAAATGGAGATTTTATTAAATATTCCAACACCGGTACTTCAATATCTGGATTATCTACCAATATTGAATACTATATTACAGTTATCGATCAAGATAAATTTAAATTATCTGATGCAGGTATTGGAACTACATCAACCAATTTAAATTATATTAATAAAAAATATATTAAATTTAATTCTTTAGGAGTTGGTACACATACGTTTGCATATCCTCCGATTAATATTCAAGTTGAATCTATACCTGGAATAGGTTCAACATCAATTGTATCGCCAGTATTGACTCCAATAGTACTTGGAAGTGCCGAAAGTGTTTATATTGAAGATGGTGGTAGTTCTTATGGTTCTTCTGATATTATTAATTTCCACAGAAGACCCAATGTGGATTTAATACCGATCACTTCTGCTTTATTGAAACCTGTTATTATAAATGGTTCAATTACTGACATTCAAATTATTTTTTCTGGAAATGGATACGATGATGGAACTGAAATAATAATTTCTGGAGATGGAAAGTATGCCAATATCCAACCTCTTATTGCAAATGGAAAAATTACATCATTTGTAATAATTGATGGTGGAGTTGGATATAAAAAATCAAATACCACAATAGAGGCAATTAGAAGAGGAAAAGATTTGCAATTTATTGCAAATGTATTTGAGTGGAAAATTAATCAAATTAAAAAAAATAAAGATATAATATCATCTTATGGTGGGGATGATGAAACAATAACATATCCAAGCATTGATCAATCTCTTCAGTTGAAAATAATTAATTTTTATCTACCAAAAAAATTAAGAAAAAATATCGGTGATAATATTAACGATAATAATACTGAAGTTGGAATTGACACTTCGCATAGCCCAATTATTGGATGGTCTTATGATGGAAATCCGATTTATGGACCATATGGATATGCAAGTTTAACTGATACTAGTATTAAATTAATTAATTCTAGTTATATAGAAGATCCAATTATTTCTTCTTCGTTAAGACCAAATTCTTTTGAGATTGGTTTTTTTGTAAACGATTATAAGTTTAATAATTCTGGAGATTTGGATCAATATAATGGAAGATTTTGTATAACTCCGGAGTATCCATATGGAACATATGCTTACTTTGCAACTCATGATTTAGTTACAGGAAATCTAATTCCAAAATATCCATATGTAATTGGAAAATATTTTAAAGATACGCCAGTTATTGAAAATTTTAATCCAAATTTTTCTCAAAAATTAGATTTTAAAAATCTTAATTTAATAAGAAATTTCGGAAATTATTTTTTAGATTCTGAAAATTCTGGGTACGATGCTTTAAATAAAAATATTTCAAATTTAAAACAAGATTTTATAGTAAAGCAAATTAAAAAATCTGGAATTACATCTATTGTAATTGATTCTTTGGGTGAAGACTATCGTGTAAATGACATTATAAATTTTAAAAAAGCAAAAGAAGGAACAGGAATAAGTGCAGAAATTGGTAGAGTAAATGGTAAAACAATATCAAATATGATTGTTGGGGTATCTACTTTCAATGACGTTATATTTACGACTAAAGGTAATAATATTATAGGAATTACTTCATCAGTACATAATTTGATATCTAATGATAAAATAATTATTTCAGGAATATCGACAATATCCCTATATCAACTTGAAGGCACAAAAACTATAATTGTAAATCAAAAAGTAACTGGATTGACGACTAGTTTACAAAACGTTGGTGTTACTGGAATTTCTACAAACATAAAGGTCACAGATATTTTTGGTTTTGAAGTTAACGATTCAATTCAAATTGGAACAGAAATATTAACCATTACAAATATCATACCAGAAACATCACAGTTATTGGTCAATAGATCTTCTTCTGGTGGAATTCATACTGCAGGAATTGAAAGTGTAAGATTACTTCCCAAAAAGTTTCAATTTACTGAAATTAATCCAATTTCATCATTTTTGCCAGAAAATGAAATGATATATTTTGATCCAACAAATAGTGTTGGATTTGGAATTACTGGAACTAATTATTCGGTTGTTGGTATTGGAACAAGCACTACCGTAAATAAATTTGTTCCATCAAAATCGATTTATATTCCAAATCATAAATTTTATACTGGACAACAATTGATTTATAATTATTCTGCTGGTATAGGATTGAGTGTGTATGACAACAATCCTTCTTCTGCATTTAGTTTAACGCAGAATCAAACAATATATGCTGTAAATTTTGGAAATAATTATCTGGGAATATCTACATTAGGTTTTACTACCTCAGTTGGAATTGGGAGTACTTTAAATTCTTTATATTTTACTTACAATTCAAATGTTGGTTATTCTCATTCAATTCGAACTACATATCAAACAGTAACTGCAAGAGTTGAAAATTATTCTGGAATTGTGACTACTTCAGAACCTCACAATTTAATTGATGGAGATAAAATTAAATTTACAATTATACCATCAAGAACAGAAAATGTATCTTTTAGATTTGATGAAAAAAATAGAAAAATTACAACCGATCTTATAGGTTTTTCTACATCAAAAGTTTCTATTGGTTCTACATCAACAATTGATATTGGTTCTAATATATTAAAAAATGGAGATAAAATTGTTTATTATTCTGGAACTACTGCTATTGGTGGTTTAGAAAATGAATCAGTTTATTATGTGTTAAAAGAACACCCAGATAAAATACAACTTTGTAAATATTCTTATGACGTGACTATTGGATTGGGGATATCATTTTCTAATGCTGGAATTGGTACTCAAAATATTGCTCTTATAAATCCACCACTATCATTTTCAAAAGGAAATATAATAGTATTTGATATATCCGATCCAACATTATTGGATATTGATTTAAGATTTTATATAGATCAAGATTTCAAAAAACAGTTTGAAATTGATAAAAAAGAAACAAATCAATTTGCAATTCAAAGAACATCTACAAATATAACACTACAAACTAATGATAGATCAATTCCTGCAAATCTTTACTATAATTTTATTACGTCATCCAATGATGTAGAAAAAAATCAATTATCTACGGATAAAGAAGTTTTTGGTTTTAATCGAATTGACATTCTGCCAAGCAATTTATCAAATGAACAATCTATTATTGGTATTGGAACCAATTCTTTTAAATTTAATTTAAATAAAAAACCAGAATATACAGAATACACTCAGGTATCAGGAATTTCTTCAGTTTTTTATGATACAAATTCAAAAAACACAACTGGACAAATATCACAAATTAGAATTAATTCAAAAGGAAAATCGTATTCGATTCTTCCATCTGTAGATTATATCAAATCTTCTTCTGGAAAAAATGCAATATTGTATCCAGTTTCATCCGAAATTGGTAAAATATTATCATTTGATAGAATTAAAGATGGATTTGATTATCCAACAGATCCTACTATACTGCCACAATTGAGTGTTCCTGCTATTTGCATTATTAAAGAAATATCTAGAGTAGAATCTATTGGTATTTTGACAGGAGGAAAAAATTATAATACATCACCAAGATTAAAAGTTATTGGAAATGATCAATTAGAATTGACATCTAAAATTCAAGGTGGGTCTGTAATTGATGTAAAAATAGTAAAAAATGTTTTTAATTTGAAAGATCCGCTCAGAATTGTTCCATACAATAATTCAAATGGATATGAAATTGATCAAATATATGCAAATCATATCACAGGAAATGGAACAATAGAATTAGTAAATGATCCTATTTTATTTGAACCAATCGCAATTGGATATGGGTCAACAATAACAGAATTTCCATTTGTAGTAGGTGATAATATTTTTATTGAAAAATGTAGATTGACTGTAGGATCTGCATCTTCTGCTAATTTTAATTCAAAAGATTATGGGTATAACTTTTTTACAGTAACAGGAATAAACACAACAAATAGAACTATAAACTATAATATGAATGGTTTGCAAACAAATTCATTTGGTGAATATAATTCAGATTTTACTCTTGGTTATGTTGTCAATAAAAAAGATATGGCTGAATTTAAAATGAATATAATTGATGATGCCCAATATTTTTCTGGAGAAAAAGTATCATCTACTAATTTTTCAGCACAAGTAATGGAAGATGGTTGGGATAATGACATAAATCAATTAAGATTAATAAACGCTAAAGGAGTGTTAAATGTTGGTGATAAACTTTATGGGGAAAATTCAAAATTAAATGGAGTAGTAAAATTTGTATCTATATTTAATCTTTCTGCATCTTTAGGAGTTTCTAGAGACAAAATTAATAATTTTGGAGACAAAGTTGGTTTTTTGAACGATTATCAGCAAAGAATATCAGATAATAATTATTATCAAAAATTCTCATATTCAATTAAAAGCGAAATACCATACTCAACTTGGAAAGAATCTATAAAATCAATTATACACCCATCTGGATTTAAAGAATTTTCAGATTTAAATATAATTGGAATACCCACCAGTGGTCCAGTTAATCTTGGAATTGCTAAATCTACAAATATGAAAGTTTCTGTTGCATCATCGGAAACAACATTACTTGTAAATATGGATAGCTTTGATTCTTTATATACAAAACATAATTTTTCGATGGTATATGAAGAAGATGTTTTAGATGACGAATCCGTAGAAAGGATTTATTTCCCAGAAGGAACTGCTTTGAGGACTTTTATATTAAATAAGACCAATAAAGTTTCATCAATTGATGATATTAGTTCACAATTTACAGGAATTACTAGCACAATTGGAGGAACAATCGTTGGTTTGTCTTCATTTAAACTTAAAAGTTCGGAAAATTCATTATTTTATAGAGAATTTGTTGGATCTGCTAGTACAATTGTCGATTTATCAAATGATAAATTTATTATCCCAAATCATGGATTTCAATCTGGGCAAGAAATAATTTACAATTCTGGAGTTGGGACAACTATAGGCATTGCTACCACATCATATGCAACGGGAACTCTTGATATACTAATAAATGTGGGAGCAGGAATAGGAAGTGCAATATATGAAAATGGATATAATAATTATGTCCCATATACTGGAATTGTTACTGGAATTAGCACTACTATATCTCCCCCTGGTCCTGTTATTCAATATTTTGGATTTGGTAATCCTATTCCCGGACAAGTAAATACTGGAATTGGTACAGGAGCACTATTTCAAGTTCTTATCACTTACAGTGGTGGTACTGGAATACCATTAAGTACATCAATACAGTTAATTGATGGTGGAAGTGGATATTCTGTAGGGCAACAAATTTCAATTGCTGGAACATATATGGGTGGGGCAACACCCACCAATAATCTGTATTTTACAATATCTAAACTATCATCTACCAGATCCGGATCTGCAAATGCGACTTACAATAATGTGCCTTCTTCTTCTAGTGGAATAGGTACAGGTGCGATTTTTAATGTATTCAGAAATGCAAATCTAGATATTAGTTTAGTGTCTGTAGTGAATGGTGGTTCTGGTTATACATCAACTGACCAGATATCAATTGCTGGAACTTATATTGGTGGATCTACACCTGCAGATAATGTTTACCTTTCTCCGACATTACTGGGAACTAAAAAACTACCATCAAATGTTTTTGTTCGTAAAATTGACGTAAATAATTTTCAACTTTGTGGATTATCTACAACAATTTCGACTCCTTTTAATTTAGTTTCATATGGTTCTGGAACTCAATCATTTAGTTTTAAAAATCCAAATGAAAATGTAATTATTTCTATAGATAATATAATTCAAAGTGCAGTTCATCGAAAAAATATTACAATAGGTCTTTCTACATCAATCGGTATTGGGTCAACCGCAATATACATTTCTTCTGGTATTAATTCTATATCAGGATCAGACATTTTAAAAATTAATAATGAATTTTTAAAAATCATTTCTGTTGGTATTGGATCTACAAATAAAATAGATGTTACTCGTTCATTTATGGGAACAGTTGCTGCTGGGCACACAATAGGTTCTGCGGTTACTGTTCATACTGGTGATTTTAATATCATAGATGATGTAATATATTTTTCTACTCCACCATATGGACCAGCAATAGCATCAACGGACCCTCAATTTAAAGTATCATCTTTCTTCTCTGGTAGAGCATTCTCTAGGGCATTTGATTCTTCAAGTCCAAATGATAAAAATTTAATTTTAGATGATATTTCTACTAATTTTACTGGAACTGCAGCAACACAATTTAATTTAAAATCAAATGGAAATAGTGTTGTTGGATTGTATACAGACACAAATAGTTCTACAGACATTAACAATAATCCGATTATACTTATAAACAATGTTTTCCAAGGTCCAGAAGTAGATTATTCAATTGATACACCCGGAAATAATACTATTAAATTTTTAACTGGTATCCCAAATGCTGGAAAAATTGTAAATGTTGCAATTACAACTGGATTTGGTTATCAACCATTAATTGGAGCAGCAGCAACAGCATCAGTTTCATCTGCAGGGACAATTACCTCAATTACCATAAAAGGTGGTGGTAGTGGTTATAGAACACCTCCAAGCATCAGTATTACGTCTAATGTTGGTTCTGGTGCGTCTATAACGGCTAATGTTGGTGTTGGTGGTACATTGTCGTCACTTTCAATCATTAATGGCGGAATTGGATATACCTCATCTTCACCAGTATATGTAAATATCGACTTACCTCTTGCATACAGCAATCTTGGTGTTGCGTATACTAGTGGTTCATCTGGAGTTGGAACTGATGCAAAAGTATCAATTCAAGTTGGATCTGGTTCAAGTGTTATTGGTTTTAATTTGGACAATCCTGGTGTTGGGTATAAAGTTGGAGATATTCTTAAAGTAGTTGGATTAACTACAAATCCAACGATTGGTGCAGGATTTCAAGAGTTTAAACTTACAGTGACAGAAACTCTAACAGATAAATTTAGTGGTTTTTATCCTGGACAATTTATTTATTTTGATGATTTTTCTCAATATTTTAATGGATCTCGCAAAAAATTTACATTAACACAAACTAGTAGTGGAAATACTGAAATAGTTGATTTAAAAAAGAATTTTGGGTCTGATATTATATTACAAAATAATATTTTTATATTCTTGAATGATGTACTTCAAGTACCAGGAGAATCTTACACATTTTCTGGTTCTAGAATATTTTTTAATGAACCACCAAAAATAAACTCAAAATGTTCTGTTATATTTTACAGAGGTTCTTCTTTAGATGTTGAAACAATTATTCCGCCAAAAACAATTAAAGAGGGGGATATTGTTCAAATTGGAGAAAATATTTACGATAATTTAGATAGAGAACAGTTTGAAAGAGTAGTTAAAAAAATTGTTGCATCAGATCAACTTGATACTTATAATTATGATAGTATTGGAATCAATACAAATCCGGATAAATTTAGACCATTAAAATGGACAAAACAAACAGAAGATAGAGTTATTCTTGGTTCTTTAGTTTCTAAAGCAAGACCAAGTTTAATATCAACGATTAGACCCACAACTAGAATTATTAAAAACTTAAGTGCTACAGATACGTCAATATATGTAAATAATGCATATCCTTTATTTACTGATATTGATTTAATAGAAGAAGCAGATAGAAATGTATTAGTAATTGAAAATAAAGAAACAGAAGCAGGAATTGCAACAGCAGTTGTATCAATTGCAAATACAATATCTTCTATTGCAATTTCTACTGGAGGTATTGGATATGCATCAACAATTTCTCCAAAAGTTTCAATATCAACAATATCAGTCGAAAGTAAAGATCCAATATTAAATTGGTTGCCTACGAGTGGATTATCGACAAATACCTCATTATTATCATTTACTATTGGAAATCCTATAGTGTCTGTTGGACAAAGTGGAATAGTGGCAATTACAACAAATGGAACATCATTCAATACAATAACAAATATTGGGTATGGTAAAACGATTTCCTTCAATTCTGTTGGATTGGGTTCTACAAATTATTATATTGCTGTTGGAGAAAAAGGTAAGATTGTAAGATCTATTGGATTTGGTGTAACGATATCTTCTTGGACCGAATACAATAAATACGAAGAAACTTCTCAATTTGGTATTGTAACTAGATCATTAAGTAATTATATTTCATCATTGACCGACATTAAATATTCATCATCTATAGATAAATGGATTTCTGTTGGTTGTGGTGGTGCAATTTTTTCTGCAGTTGGATTTGGTAGTACAGAATTTGTCAAAAAACCATCAAATACAATTGATGATTTAAAATCAATTTCTATAGGAAATATTATTGTTGCAGTTGGAAATAATGGAACAGTTATTACAAGTGATGTAGGAACATTTTGGAGTTCTAATAATATTACAGGAGAAAATTTAAATAAAGTTATTTGGACTGGATCTCAATTTATAACTGTTGGTAACAATTCCGAAATTAGAACTTCTACCAATGGAACTAGTTGGGTGCAGATTACTCCCAATATTTCTGGTAATTTTACAAATATACATTACAATTCATATTACGACTTATATACATTATTAGATTCAAATGGAATATTATATTATTCATTTAATCTTCAAAATTGGACTCAGAGATCCACAAATCAATCAAATGTATTAAAAGATATTAATTATTCAATTGTTGAAGATAGATATATTTCTGTTGGATCTGGGGCCACTTCAATTTATTCTGTTCCTGTTTATAATTTTGCATCAGCAATTTCAGATGCAACATCTGGAATTGTAACTTCTATCATAATTACAAATCCCGGTTTTGGATATAATCAAGCAAATCCACCAAAAGTATTAATTGAATCAGAAAAAACAAAAATAGAAGAAATCGAATCAATCAAGGCAAAGGGTGATTTTGGTATTATAGTGGGTATCGATACCAGCATTAGTATCGGTTCAACTATACCAAAAATAAAAATTAAATTAAAAACCGAATCTTATGATAATACTCAATTAGGAATAGGGTATTCTGCTCTTAATAGTTATAATATAAATTCAAGTGGAATTTCGGCAGGAGATTATTTCATAATATATAATAGTAATGTTCAGTGTGGACATTCCTTAACCGGAATAACTACGAATTCTACTCCTTGGGAAGTTGTTGGTACTGCAACTTCATTTATTGATGGATTATATCGTGCCGATATAGTAGAAAAACCAATCAATTCGTCTGTAGTAGGAATAGTGACTGTTACTTGTACATTTCTTCCCAATCCATCAACAGGGTCCGGAATTAATTTTACGATAAATCCTGGAATAACAACAAATGGTTATTATGGAAATTATAGTTGGGGTAAGATATATGATTATCAAAATAGATCACTTGGTTCTCCAAAAGAATTTACATTAAACACTAATAATGGTTTAATTGGACTTTCGACTGCTCCGGAAGTTACAAGAACAAGAGGTTTGTTTAAAAGTAAATAAATAAACATAAATATCAAATAAAATGCCTGCTATTATATCTGACCAATTTAGAATATTAAATGCCGAAACCTTTGTTAAAAGTTTTATTGGTATTGGACAAACTTTTAATCGTTATTATACTTTTATTGGACAACCAAATTCTACAAATCCTTTAGCCGGAGGATCATCTACTTGGAACACTGGGCCATCTCCATTGGACGGATTTAAGGAAGAAAATGACATCAAAGATACAATAATTGCAATGAAACAAGTTACTACGGATGATGTTCGTAGAATGATTCGAAAAGTTACTTGGACTGCTGGAACAACTTATGAAATGTATAGAAATGATTATAATATTTATAACAAAACACCAGTAACACAACAATCAAGTTTATATCAAGCAAATTACTATGTAGTTAATGAAGATTTAAGAGTTTATATTTGCATTCAAAATGGAACAGATCCAGAAAATCCAAACGGAAGACCTTCATATGATGAACCATCTTTTATTGATTTAGAACAAAGAGCAGCAGGAACAAGTGGAGATGGATATATTTGGAAATATCTTTATACAATTAAACCATCGGAAATTGTAAAGTTTGATTCAATTGAATTTATACCTGTTCCAGAAAATTGGGGAATAGTTGGAGAGAGTATATCAATTAAAGAAAATTCTATAGATGGAAAAATACATTCAGTTGTCATTAAACAAAGAGGAAATAATTACGAACCAGCATCTTCGACATTTACAAATATACCAATTTTAGGAGATGGTTCTGATGGTAAAGTAACTGTAACTACTGATTCTTTTGGAAAAGTTATGGATGTTTATGTTACTGATGGAGGGCAAGGATATACAAATGCAACTATCCAATTCTCTCCAGGTGCTCCAGGTCTTACAACATCTTTATTAAATACAGGAATAGGTGCCACATCACTTGCCACATTTGATGTAATCATACCACCAAAAGGTGGGCATGGATATGATATTTACAGAGAACTAGGAGCATATCGTGTTCTTGTATATTCTAGATATGAAACTTTAGAATCAAATCCTGATATTATTTCTGGTAATGATTTTGCAAGAGTTGGTATTATCAAAAATCCTACAATATCAGGAAGTAATACCGAAATTTTAAATACTTCTTTGGTGAGTGGTCTTAGTGCTCTTAAGTTTACCGGAAGTGCAACCACCGCAACAACCTATGCTGTAGATTCTACGATTACTCAAACTATTAGCACTGGATCTACTGCAATTGGTTTTGTAGCATCTTGGGATAACATTACAGGAGTTCTTAAATATTACCAACCAGTTGGATTAGGAACAACTGGTGTTGGATATAAAATAAATAAATTTACTTCATCTCCTGGGTCTGGTGGTAGTTTATTGATTACTGGTTCATCTATGAATGGAACTACACCATTATCAATTGATTCTGGATTTACTGGTATATCGACAATCATAAATAATCGAACATATCAACTTGGAATTACTTTTAATTCCGGTATTGCATCAGCAGAATACAATAAAAGGTCTGGAGAAATCATATACATAGATAATAGATCAGCAATTCCCAGATCTTCTAGCCAAAAAGAAGATGTAAAAATCGTATTGGAATTTTAAAAGAAAATGCCACAAAACACCAATTTAAATGTATCACCATATTTTGATGATTTTTCTGATTCAAATAATTATCAAAGAGTTTTATTTAAACCCGGAACTCCAATACAAGCTAGAGAATTAACAACATTACAATCAATACTACAAAACCAAATTGAAAAGTTTGGTAAGCACTTATTCAAAGAAGGTGCAATGGTCATTCCTGGACAAATAGCATACGATTCCGAGTATACTTGCGTTCAAATAGATGAATCACATTTGGGTCTTCCAGTTTCTCTTTATATTGAAAGTTTGATTGGAAAATTAATTCAAGGTGAAATTAGTGGTGTTAAAGCAAAGGTAGAAACTTATATTAATAGTTCGGATTCCGAAAATAATAACTATACCCTTTATATTAAATATCAAAGTTCCGGTGAAACTGATTTTACCACAAATACATTTGTAGATGGAGAAAATTTAGTTACTTTAGAAGATATTACTTATTTACTATCAACAATAAGAACTGGAACAACATTTGCGACAACAATACTTTCAAATTCTACTGCTATTGGTTCTGCTGCTAAAATCGAAGAAGGTATTTATTTTATTCGTGGTTTTTTTGTAAATATAAACAAAGAAACAATAATACTTGACCAATATACAAATGTGCCAAGTTACAGAGTAGGACTTTTAATTAATGAAGAAATAGTTGTAGCATCTGATGAATATCTTGATTTATTTGATAATGCCCAAGGTTTTTCAAATTATGCGGCTCCAGGAGCAGATAGATTAAAAATATCTACATCATTAATTAAAAAAAATATTGAAGATTTTAATGATGAAAATTTTATTGAACTTTTAAGAGTAGAAAATGGTTTATTGCAAAAATTTGTAAAAAATACAAATTACAATTTAATTCGTGATGAATTGGCAAGAAGAACATATGACGAAAGTGGTGACTATTACATCAAGTCATTTGATATAGTACCAAAAGAATGTTTAAATAATAGAACCGGAAATAATGGAATATATTTTGAAAATCAAAAAACAAAACAAGGAAATCAAGTATCCAAAGATTTACTTTGCCTTTCAGTAAGCCCAGGAAAAGCTTACATAAGAGGTTATGAAGTAGAAACCATCAACAATACAATAATTGATTTAGAAAAACCAAGGACTACAGACACTGATTACAATCAAGCAATCCCGTTTAATCTTGGCAGACAAATAGTTTTAAATAACGTGACCGGTTCTGTTCCAGTTGGTTTTGGTACAACATCGTATGTAAATCTGTACAATGGAAGAACTGCAACTGCTGGTATATCTTCAGGAGAACAAATTGGAATTTCTAGAGTTTATGATCTTAAATTAAAAAATGCTCCATATGCCAATGCAATCACTCAATTTGAAATATCATTGTATGATATACAAACATATACAATTTTAACATTAAATGCAACATTATCTCAAACACTGCCAGCATTTATTAAAGGCAAAAATAGCGGAGCAACTGGTTATCTTGTGAATAGTATGAGTTCATCAAATATTATGAAATTGTATCAAGTTTCTGGTTCTTTTATTAAAGAAGAAACAATAGAAATAAACGAAACTACAGAAAGAACAATTGTCAATATTAGAGACTATAATTTTTCCGATGTTCACCAATTAGTTGGAAATGGAGTAAGTTTTACTGGAGATCCATTACTTTCCAATCAAATATCAATTGCACCAACTGGTACACAATTTACTATTTCGGCAAATTCTGGTGGAATTAGTACAGTTACAACTTCAAATCAGAATTTTTATATTGGAATAAACACAGGTGATATCATTTCTTACAGCAAACAGGGAGAAAGTTTACCCGTTTATAATCAAGTAAATCAAATCAGCACCTCTTCCAAAAGTTTGCAAATTGTAGCATTGCCATCTATTTCTGGAATTTGTTCTGGATCTCTTCCAAGTTCTGCAATTACGACTAATGATCTCAAAAAAGTTACACTTGAAGTTTTAAATACTACAAACGTGTCTCTATATTCTAAATTAAATAAATCAAATATTGCCAACTTAAATTTAACTGGATCCGATATCACAATAAGAAGAAGTATATTGATTACAATTACTAATAATGGATATACCAATTTATCTTCATTATTAACTTCTGCAGATTTAACATTTGTTCCATTTGATGAAGAAGATTATAATTTAACATTTTCTAATGGAACAATAGAAACACTTTCAAATCAAAAAGTTGATCTTCAAAATAATAGATTATTTAATATAAGTCAAAATGGATTAGCAACATTTACTTACACTTTAAATAAAATAAATGCTAAAACTAAAAAGAAAATTTTTAATAGATGTTCATCACTAATTGTTAACAAGTCATCATCTCAAGGTTCTGGTATCGGTGGAACTACACTTAATGACGGATTGGCTTATAGTTCGATATATGGTATTAGAGTTCAAGATAAAGAAATTTCTTTAAATATTCCAGATGTTTCGAATGTTATTGCAGTTGTTGAATCATCAACAACAGGAGATCCATCCTTACCATATTTACAACTTATAAATTTAACATCAAATGTTTTAAATTCAGTAAAAGGTGAATTAATTATAGGAAAATCTAGTGGAGCAGTAGCAATATTAGTATCATCTGTAGGAACAAATCAAATTGATATAGTTTATTTAAATGAAAATTTATTTTCAATAAATGAAACCATCATTTTTCAAGAATCACAAATTCAAGCATCTGTCTCTTTTCAATTTCCCGGTGATAAAAATATAAAAAATAATTATATATTTGATGATGGGCAAAGATCGGAATATTTAGATTATTCAAGAATTATAAGAAAGTCCGATAGTGTTGCCCCATCTAAAAAAATTAAAATAATTTACAATCATTATACTATAAGTTCTTCAGACACTGGTGATTTTGTTGGTGTAAATTCATATGATAAAGATCGATATGATCAAGATATATCATTTGTTGATGGAATTAGATTAACAGATGTTCTAGATTGCAGACCAAAGGTATCTAGTTATTCCGGATCTCTATCACCATTTGATTTCCAATCAAGAATATTTGAACCACTAAATGGATCATCTACTGATATTTTTGCAAAAAATAAAAATATAAATCTATCTTATGATTATTACCTATCTAGAATAGATAGAATTTTCTTAGATAAAGATGGGGCATTTATTATCAATAAAGGTGTTCCTTCACTCGCACCAAAAGTTCCAAATGGTCTGGATTCTTCATTAGAAATAGGAACAGTATATTTACCTGCATATTTATTTAATGCATCTAGCGCAAAAATAAGTTTAGCAGCTCATAAAAGATATAGAATGCAAGATATATCAAGTCTTGATAAAAGACTTTCGAATGTGGAATATTACACTTCTTTGTCTTTACTTGAAACCGATACTCAAAATTTAACAATTAGAGATAAAACTACACAATTAGATAGGTTTAAATGTGGTTTTTTTGTAGATAATTTTAAATCATATAATGGTGGGGATATTTCAAATCGTTTATATAGAAGTAGTATTGATGCAAATTCTGGAGAATTAAAACCACAACCATATACTACAAGTATTGATCTTTTATTAGGGTCAGAATCAATAATTGGTATTGGAAATGTTTCTGACCCAAATGCAGATTTAAGATTTGTAAATGATCTTGGTTCCCCAAATATCACAAGAGTTGGTGATGTTGTATGTTTGAAATATACTGATGTTGAATATGTTAAAAATAAATACGCAACTAGATTCGTAAATGTAAATCCATTTAATGTTGTAAATTGGATAGGTACTATTGAATTAAATCCTTCGTCAGATACTTGGATTGAAACTAGAAAAACAGAGAAAACTGCAGATATTGAAGGTTCTTATAATTCTGCAATACAACAACTAAGTGCTGACACAAATACTGGATTATCGCCAGTCGATTGGGGATCTTGGGAGACCACTTGGACGGGAATACAACAATCTCAAGGTCCAACAGTTTTTTCGTCACAAACTGGAACGTCTTTACTTTCCGAATCCTCATTTCAAAGTGGTGGATTTACAAATGATGGACAAAACTTTGGAATCCCAATCACCACAGCACAAACATTTCAAGATAGTTTTATTAATTTTTCAAATCAAACATCAATTACAACAAGAAATCAAACAAGAAATGGAATTCAATTTGGAGTTTCCGAAAGATTTAACACAACAAATCTTGGAGATAAAGTAATTTCTAGAGAAATTTTAACATATATGAGATCTAGAAATATTGAAATGATAGCAAGAAGGCTCAAACCAAATAGTCAATTTTATGCATTTTTTGACAATATTGACATTACAAATTATGTAATACCAAAACTATTAGAAGTTTCTATGTCTAGTGGAACTTTTATTAATGGAGAAACTATTACTGGTGTATTGGGATCAAAAACCATTAAATTTAGATTATCGACACAAAATCATAAGTATGGACCTTATAATAATCCATCAGAAGTGTATGTATCAAATCCATACGATACAACTAGTATAATTTCTTCTTCTTATTCTTCAACTACCAATTTGTTAAATGTTGATACGGCAAGTTTAGAACTACAATCGGATTCGAGTTTTTATGGATGCATTGCAGTAGGAATGAAATTGATTGGACAATCGAGTGGCGCAATAGCAAATATTAACAATTTAAGATTAATTAGTGATAATGCCGGTACGTTTATTGGATCATTTTTTATACCAGATCCAATTTCTCCATCGGCACCAGTATTTACGACAGGAACAAAAACTCTTACATTAACTACAAGTTCTACAAATTCAACAGTTTCTGGTTCCGCACAAAGTTCAGGCGAAACTAGTTTTTCTTCTAGTGGAACATTAGATAATGTAGAAGCAACAACATTACGTATCAGAAATGCTGATATATCAAGAAATACTAGAACCGATGATAGAATAACTACAGAAACTGATACAAGATTAGTATCAAATACTACATTTTCAAATCGCACAGTAACACAAACAAGATGGGTAGATCCACTTGCACAATCATTTGAAGTTGCGGATTCGAATGGTGTATTTATAACTAAATGTGATATTTATTTTCAATCCAAATCAACAAACAATCTTCCAGTTACTTTACAAGTTAGAACTATGAATACTGGACTTCCTACTCAAACAATTTTGCCTTTTGGTGAAGTTATTTTAAATCCAGATCAAGTATCTATCTCTGATGATGCCTCAATTCCAACCACATTTACATTTCCATCTCCAGTTTATCTTGAAACATCAAATTCTTATTCTGTAGTTCTTTTATCTGCATCTGACGAATACAATGTTTGGATTTCTAGAATGACAGAAACGGACATTTCTACACTTTCAAGACCAGAAGCAGAAAAAATAATAGTTTCACAACAACCACTTTTGGGGTCATTATTTAAATCCCAAAATGGTTCTACTTGGGATCCAAGTCAACTTGAAGATTTGAAATTAACAATTTATCGTGCAAATTTTGTAACTGATGCTGGATCTGTGAGATTTTATAATCCAAATTTAGACATCGGAAATGATCAAGTTGTATCGCTGAGATCAAATCCAATTCAAATGTATTCTAAATCGAGTTTTATTGGTATTGGGACTAGTATTTCATCGTCTGATCAACAAAATCTTTCTTCTGGTGTTAAAATTACACAAAAAAATAATTCTAATTTTTCTTCAAAATTAGTAAAAGTTCTTGGTGGTATCAGTACAGGAACAACTGGAACACTGGTAATAACAAATCCAGGAACGGGATACACGACTGCAGTATTCTCAAATGTAAACTTGATTAGTATTAGTGGTTTTGGTAGAGGAGCTAAAGTAAATTTGACTGTAAATAATGGAGTAGCAATAGCAGCAACAGTTTCTATTGGAGGAACTGGTTATGCTGTTGGTGATATTTTAAGTGTTGCATCAACAAATACAGGAAATCTTGGAAAGAATCTCATTTTAAGTATTCCAAATACTACTGGTATTATTACATCAGTAAATAGTTTGATTATTGACAATATTCAAGGAAAAATAAATGACACAGATCCGACAAAATATCTTCAATATGAAGGATCTTCCGGAATTGCAACTATATCTAATTCTAGCATAACGTCTATTGTTGAAATTACGGACGGATTACGATTTAAAGTAAATCATAATAATCATGGAATGTATTCTTCTCAAAATAAAGTAATTTTAAGTGGAATTGAACCAGATTTAGCACCATTAAAATTAGCAACATCTTATAGTAATACTTCAACTGCTGATATTTCATTTACCTCTTCCGTTGGAATATTTACAAGTTTTGAAAATATTCCCGTAAGTGCAGGAAATACGGGTTATATACTAATTAAAAATGAAATTGTATCATATACTGGCATCAATACTTCATTAAATACATTAACTGGAATTATCAGAGGTACTATTCCAGAATCATATGATGCCAATCAATTAGTGTTTAAATATGAATTAAATGGTGTTTCTTTAAAAAGAATAAATAAAACTCATACAATTTCTGGATCTTATAATATTGATTTGGATGAATATAGTATAGCATTAGACCAATCTACTGGAGGTTTAGATAGATCTACCGGTAATGTAAATGGTTTTTCTGAATTATTTTTTAATGAAACAAAATCAGGAGGAACATATGAAGCATTTTCTCCTGTTGTTGGATCTACAAAAGGACCAAAAGCATCTCAAAATATTCAATTTAATATTATAAGACCAAATATCCAAACACTATTACCACAAACTACAGAAATTAGTTCCAAAATAAGAACATTTTCAGGAACAAGTGTGGATGGCAATGAAATATCATTCGTAGATCAAGGTTATCAAGATATTTCTTTAAATTCTGATAATATTTTAACATCACCAAGAATTATTTCTTCAAAAATAAATGAAACAGCAAGATTATCGAATTATCCAGGGGCAAAATCATTTACTTTAGAAATGTTACTTTCGACTGGTGATCCAAAAGTATCACCAATGATTGACTTAGATCGAACTAATATTATTACAGTAATGACAAGATTAAATAAACCAGTAGATAATTATGTGACGGATTCTAGAGTAAATAGTTTAACTGATGACCCACATGCAGCGATTTATGTTTCAAAAATTATTAAATTAAAACAATCTGCGGATAGTTTAAAAGTACTATTTGATGCTTATCGAGATGCATCTAGTGACATTAGAGTAATGTATAGAATTCTGAGAGATGATACATCATCACAACAACAAGCATTTGAATTATTTCCAGGATATACAAATTTAGACAATAATGGAAATATAATAAATGAAAAAGATAATAATAGTTTACCGGATAATTTAGTTATTCCTTCTATAAACTTTAATGATTTTGGAAGTTATGAGTTTACGGCAGATGCTCTTCCTTTATTTAATGGACTTCAAATTAAAATTTTAATGTCTGGAACAAATCAAGCTTTGTATCCAAAAATTAAAGATTTAAGAGTAATTGCAACAAAATCATGATACCAGTAAAAGATCATAATTTTTTGTTTAGGGACGAAAAAACTAATGCAATTATTAATTGCTCAAGTCTTGACTATCAAAAATATTTAAAAGCAAAAGAAGATAAAATGAATGAAATTAAAAAATCAAAACAAATAGAAGAAGATGTAATAAAGATCAAAAATGATATTGACGAAATAAAAGATTTATTAAATAAATTAATATTATCTAAATGATAAATATATCAGAAAGTAGTATATTTTTATCCAATGGCAGCATATGTTAGTAACATAGTAATTGATGTTGGAACTGATTTTAATCAGACATTTTATCTTGAGACTACTTCGAATACACCATTAAATTTGACTGGATATACTGCTACTTCAAAAATGAAGAAGCATCCCTCGTCTAGTTCTACTGCTGCCTCATTTACTGTTTCTTTTCCTAGTCCAAGTAATGGATCATTGATGGTATCTTTGGGGTCAACAATAACATCAGGGTTAAAACCAGGAAGATATTGTTATGATGTATTATTAAATAATGGATCAGTAAAAACTAGAGTCGTTGAAGGTAGCGCACTTGTTACTGCTGGAATTACCACAGGATAACAAAAATGGCAGACATAAGAGTCAGAGTTGGATCCCAAAATGCACTTAAAGTTATATCGTCTATTTCTAGTAGTGGAACTTTAAGTGGGTTGGGTGATGTTAGTACTAGAGGATCTGCATATTTTGATACAAATGGAAAACTCATAAGTACAAATAGTCCAGAAATTGGAACGGCAAGTACTTCAAATCTTATTTTGACTACAAATTCTTCTAATGTTCCTGTTTGGACTGATACTCTTGATGGAGGAACATTCTAATTAGGAATAGTGAAGTTGATGTGAATATCTTGGTTAATTTGTATTATCAGAAAATTTCAGCATTAACAAATAAAAATATTTTATTAACAACAAATTTTGAATTGCAACAACATAATGATGAAATATTAAAAAGAAAAATAAAACCAGAAGATAAATACGAAGAGGCAGGAATTCAACAATGACTCAACCATCATCCCGTCAAGGATTAATTGATTATTCTTTAAGAAAACTTGGATATCCAGTCGTAGAAATTA
>Ga0214917_10002104_pt1 | contig 24824 bp, 25 predicted proteins | sample LL_1208_BB_MetaG_FD_177983 | JGI IMG/M metagenome (GOLD analysis project Ga0214917, IMG submission 177983) | Freshwater microbial communities from Lake Lanier, Atlanta, Georgia, United States - LL_1208_BB | ecosystem: Environmental > Aquatic > Freshwater > Lake | place: USA: Georgia | collected...
GCCCGCGAGGTCATGGCCCTGATGAAAGCGCGCGGGGCTGCCGTGCCCATTCCGGTGGACTTGGTCACCGCCAAAACCTTCAAGGCCGACGCAACGGCCCAGATCAAGGCGGTTGCTGACGTGGCCGACGACGATTTGATTTTGGACATTGGCCCTCAAACCGCCGATTTGTTGGCGGCACAATTGCGTGGCGCGGGCACCATTGTGTGGAACGGCCCCGTGGGCGTGTTTGAGTTCCCTGCCTTTGAAAACGGTACCCGCACCTTGGCGCATGCCATTGCGGACTCTGATGCGTTTTCGATTGCTGGCGGGGGCGACACTTTGGCCGCCATTTCCAAATATGACATCGTGCACAAGGTAGGGTACATCTCTACCGGCGGCGGCGCGTTTTTAGAGGTGCTGGAGGGTAAAACCCTGCCCGCCTTTGAAATATTGCAGCAGCGTGCTCTAAGTTAACCGCACGTCTTAAAAACACTAAAGGGAGTCCATATGACCTACCGCGCCACCAAAATTGTGTCCACGCTGGGGCCCGCGTCCAGCGAACCGGCCCTGCTCGAGCAAATGATCCGTGCTGGCGTCAACGTGGTGCGCTTGAATTTCAGCCACGGCAAGGCGCAAGACCATATAGATAGGGCGCAACTGGTGCGCGAGGCGGCCCAGCGCGCCGGTTGCGAAGTGGCCATCATGGCCGACCTGCAGGGCCCCAAAATTCGCGTCGGTAAATTTGCCGAGAACAAGGTCATGCTTGCCACCGGTCAGACCTTTGTCCTCGACGCGGCGCGCACCGAACTGGGCGACGCACAGGGCGTAGGCTTGGACTACAAAGAACTCCCTCAAGATGTAAAGGCTGGCGACGTGCTGGTGCTCAACGACGGCATGATCGTGATGCAAGTGCAGTCTGTCAAAGGACCTGCGGTGCATTGCACCGTGACCCAAGGCGGGGAGCTTTCCAACAACAAGGGCATCAACAAAAAGGGTGGCGGCCTGACCGCCCCGGCGCTCACGGCCAAAGATATGGAAGACATCAAAACCGCCATGAGCTTTAAGGCCGACTATGTGGCGGTGAGCTTTCCCCAAAACGCCACCGACATGGAAATGGCGCGTCAGCTGTGCAATGTGGCGGCCGCTGAGTTCGGGCACAAGCCGCACCTGATTGCCAAAATCGAGCGGGCTGAGGCCATTCCTAAGCTGGAAGAGATCTTGCGCGCCAGCGACGGCATCATGGTGGCGCGGGGTGACCTGGCCATTGAGGTGGGCAACGCGGCAGTGCCCGCGCTGCAAAAACGCATGATCCGCATGGCGCACGACATGGACAAAACCGTGATCACCGCTACCCACATGATGGAGTCCATGATCCACAACCCCATGCCCACCCGTGCTGAGGTGAGCGATGTGGCCAACGCCGTGCTGGATGGGTCAGATGCGGTCATGACCTCGGCCGAAACCGCTGCGGGCAAATTCCCGCTTGAAACCGTGGTCGAAATGGCCGCGGTGTGCGTGGCTGCAGAAGAAGCCGAAGAGGTAGAGCTGGATGCCGACTTTTTAGGCAAAACCTTTTCCCGCATAGACCATTCCATCGCCATGGGCGCGCTGTTTACCGCATACCACATGGGTGTCAAAGCGATTGTGGCGCTCACCGAAAGCGGCTCCACCGCGCTGTGGATGAGTCGCCACAAAATCCACATTCCTATTTACGCTCTGACCTCGCGTGAAGCCACCCAGCGCAAGATGACGCTCTACCGCAACGTTACCCCCTTGCTCATGCCCACCAGTAACGACCGCGACACCGCCATGCGAGAAGCCGAGACCAGCCTCAAGCAAAAAGGCATCTTGAAAAGCGGTGACCGTTACGTCATCACCTGCGGGGAGCCCATGGGTGCCCCCGGGGGCACCAACATGCTCAAAATTTGCTTGGTGGCCTGAGCCTAAAATCCGGCCAAAACCCATTTTGTAAAACTCCCCGAAAGACCCTCCTTATGGCACTCGTCTCCATGCGTGAACTGCTGGACCACGCCGCAGAACATGCTTACGGCATTCCAGCCTTCAATGTGAACAACCTAGAACAGGTCCAAGCGGTCATGGAAGCCGCCAAAGAAACGGGCGCTCCGGTGATTCTTCAGGCCAGTGCGGGCGCACGCAAGTACGCGGGCGAAGCCTTCATCAAGCACCTGATTGCCGCCGCGGTAGAGGCCTACCCCCAGATTCCTCTGGTGATGCACCAAGACCACGGTCAAAACCCCGGCGTTTGCCAAGGCGCCATTGATCTGGGCTTCAGCTCGGTCATGATGGACGGCAGCCTTGAAGCCGACGGCAAAACCATTGCCAGCTATGAATACAACCTGGACGTGACCAAGCAAGTGGTTCAGATGGCTCATGTGCGCGGTATTACCGTCGAAGGCGAGCTGGGTTGCCTGGGCTCTTTGGAAACCATGAAGGGCGACAAAGAAGATGGCCACGGCACCGACGCCACCATGACCCGCGAGCAGCTGTTGACCGACCCCGAGCAGGCGGCCGACTTCGTCAAGCAAACCCAGGTGGACGCGTTGGCCATTGCCATTGGCACCAGCCACGGCGCATACAAATTCAGCCGTAAGCCCACCGGCGACATACTGGCCATTGAGCGCATCAAAGAAATCAACCGCCGTATTCCCAACACCCATTTGGTCATGCATGGCTCCAGCAGCGTGCCCCAGGATTTGCTGGCGGTGATTCGCCAGTTTGGTGGCCAAATGAAAGAAACCTACGGCGTGCCGGTGGAAGAAATCCAGAAAGCCATTCAGTTTGGCGTGCGCAAAATCAACATCGATACCGACATCCGCTTGGCCATGACCGGTGCCGTGCGCAAGTTTCTGACCGAAAACCCCGAAAAATTTGACGCCCGCGAATGGCTCAAGCCTGCGCGCGAGGCTGCCAAGGCCGTGTGCAAAGCCCGCTACATTGAATTTGGATGCGAGGGCCAAGGCGCCAAAATCAAAGGTGAAACCTTGCAGGTGATGGCGGCCAAGTACAGCCGCGGCGATTTCGCGCAGCTGGTGCACTGAGCGTGCCGGGTTTGCTCCAGAGCACCCTGCATTCGCTGCCTTTGCTGGCGCGCGGCAAGGTGCGCGACAACTATGGCGTGGGCGATGACCGCATTCTGATGGTGGCCTCAGACCGTATCAGCGCGTTTGACGTCATCATGGGTGAGCCCATTCCAGGCAAAGGCGAATTGCTCACCCAAATGGCTTTGTTTTGGTTTGAGAAGCTGGCGCACATTTGCCCGAACCACCTGACGGGCCAAGCCCCCGAAAGGGTGGTGCAAGCCGACGAAGTGAACCAAGTGGCGGGCCGCTCCATGCTGGTCCGGCGGCTCAAGCCTATTCCCGTGGAAGCTGTGGTGCGTGGCTATTTGGCAGGCAGTGGCTGGGCCGAATACCAAGCCCACCAAGCCGTGTGCGGCGTACCGCTGCCCAAAGGCTTGCAAAACGCCAGCAAGCTACCTCAGCCCATCTTCACGCCAGCGGCCAAAGCGGCGGTTGGTGACCACGACGTAAACATCACCTACGAGAAGGTGGTCGATATGATTGGCGACCACTTGGCCCAGAGCATCAAGGCCGTCAGCATCACTTTGTATGAAACCGCGCGTGACTTGGCCGCGGCCAAAGGCATCATCATTGCCGATACCAAGTTTGAGTTTGGCTTGGATGCCCACCACAATCTTGTGTTGATGGACGAGGTGCTCACGCCCGATTCTTCCCGCTACTGGCCGGTTGAAGGGTATGAGGCCGCTTTAAAAACAGGTCAAAACCCACCGAGTTTTGACAAGCAGTTTTTGCGCGACTGGCTGGAACATGCCACGGTGGATGGCAAGCCGTGGAACAAAACCGCGCCCGCACCCGCCCTGCCTGCGGACGTGATTCAAAAGACCCTGGCGAAATACCAAGAGGCTTTGGCGCGCTTGTTGTAACTGGCGTTCAGTTCAGCGCCATGCTGAGTTTGCGGCGGTAGCTTGATACCAAGGCGCTTTGAGCGTCTTCTTGCACAGCCGTGTGTCCGGCCAGCTCAATACCGCCAGCTGATTTGCCCACCGCCTGGGTCCCTGCTTTGGGTTTGGGTGGGGTCATCAGCTCCAGCAGCGCCACAAAGGTTTTGCGGGGCGCTTGCTCGCCCCAGCTTTTGTCGCGCATCACAATTTCCAGCAATTCATCCAGTGCCTGGGTCCAGGCGCCTTGGGCAATCAGCACACGGCTTTTGTCAAAGCGGGCGTCAAAGTCGCGTTTGTTGGCGGCAATCAGCGCATCAAACTGCTCCAGGCTCCAGTCCCCGCGCTCATGGGTAGCGGCAAATTCCAGCGCCTTGAGCCAATGCTGCAGGGCTTCAAAACGCAAGGATGCAGGAATGCGCGTGAGCGTGGGCGCCAGGGTGGCTTGAGCCACGTCAAAGTGCCCGGTTTGAATGAGCAGCTTGATGTAATCAAAGCGGGCATCGTCGTTGGTGGGGTCTTTTTCAAGGGCCTGGGCCAAGCGTTGCAGCGCAGCTTCTACGTCGCCAGATTCCAGTTCTTCCAGGGCTTCTTGGGCCTCGGCTTCGGCTTCCAGTGCGTCTTCGCTGGGCAAGTGCTTGTCTAAAAACTCGCGCAATTTGCCTTCGGGCAAAGCGCCCATAAACCCGTCTACGGGCTTTCCGTTCATCAACAACACACAAGTTGGCAGGCTGCGGATGCCAAATGCGGATGAAAGCTGTTGCTGCTCGTCGGAGTTCACCTTGGCCAATACAAAGCGCCCGCCGTAGGCAAGCTCGAGCTTTTCCAAAATAGGGCTGAGCGATTTGCAAGGGCCGCACCAAGGTGCCCAAAAATCCACCAGCACAGGTACGGTTTGCGAGGCTAATAGCACCTCGGTTTCAAAATTTTCAGCGGTGATATCGATCATTTGGACCTGTTGTGTGTGAAGAAACTTAAAATCAGGGCATGAACCCCATCATCGGCGTTGTCATGGGTTCCAGCTCCGACTGGGACACCATGCAAGAAGCAGTCAAGATTCTCCACCAGTTTGGCGTCCCACATGAGGCGCGCGTGCTCTCGGCGCACCGCATGCCTGATGATATGTTTGATTACGCGCAAACTGCTGCGAGCCGCGGGCTGCAAGCCATCATTGCCGGAGCTGGCGGCGCGGCGCATTTGCCTGGCATGTTGGCGGCCAAAACCACGGTGCCCGTGCTGGGCGTTCCGGTGGCCAGCAAACACTTGAGCGGGGTGGACTCTTTGCACAGCATTGTGCAAATGCCCAAAGGCGTGCCGGTGGCCACCTTTGCCATTGGCCCGGCCGGAGCGGCCAATGCGGCCTTGTTTTCTGTGGCCATACTCGCCCACCACAACGCTGGTTTGCGCCAGCAGCTTGATGCGTTTCGGGCCGAGCAAACCGCCGCCGCCCGCGCCATGACCTTACCGCCCATTTCCTGAGCCCTTAAGCTCCACACAGTCAGCCTTTGGTGAGCTCTTTGCCTTTAAAGCCCCTGCTACCTGGCACCTTGGTGCAAGGGCAACCCGCCACCTTGGGTGTGATGGGTGGCGGCCAGCTCGGGCGCATGTGGGCCCAAGCCGCGCAGCGCATGGGTTACGCCACAGCTGTGCTGGACCCTGATGCCCAGAGTCCTGCGGGTCTCATCAGCCACCACGCCATCACCACCACCTATGACGACCCAGCCGGTTTGGCCCAATTGGCGCAGCTCTCGCATGCCATCACCACCGAATTTGAAAACGTCCCCGCTGCCGCGTTAGAACAGCTGGCGCGCCAGCGGCCTGTGGCCCCAACTGCGGCGAGCGTGGCTGTTGCCCAAGACCGCATTGAGGAAAAAGCCCACTTCCAGCGCTGCTTGGATGCCAAGGGCGTGCCCGTAAAAGTGGCACCTTATGCCAGTATTCAAAACACAGAAGACCTGCAAGCGGTGCCTCTGGGCTTGTTTCCGGGCATCTTGAAAACCGCCCGCATGGGTTACGACGGCAAAGGCCAAGTGCGCGTGGCCAACCCCGCAGAGCTGCAAGCCGCTTGGGCGCAGCTCAAGCACGTGCCCTGCGTGCTGGAGCAACTGCTGCCTCTGGTAGCCGAGTGCTCGGTGCTGGTGGCGCGTGGGGCCGACGGCAACTGTGTGCACTTTCCGGTGCAACGCAACTTGCACCGCAACGGCATTTTGGCCATGACCGAGATTTACCCCGGCAATGTGCCGGCAGATTTGGCCCAGCAGGCGGTGGCTGCCACGCGCCACATTGCGCAGGGGCTGAACTATGTGGGTGTGCTGTGCGTGGAGTTTTTTGTGTTGGACGCAGCTTCGCCCCAAGCTCAAGGGCTGGGGCGCTTGGTGGTCAATGAAATGGCGCCGCGACCCCACAACAGCGGGCACTACACCCTAGACGCTTGCGACCAGTCGCAGTTTGACTTGCAGGTGCGCACCATGGCGGGCCTGCCCTTAACCGTGCCGCGCCTGCACAGCGCGGCCATCATGCTCAACCTGCTGGGCGACTTGTGGCTAGCGCACGCAGGCATGCCGCCTTGGGACGCCGTGCTGGCACTGCCCGGCACCCATTTGCACTTGTACGGCAAAACCCAGGCGCGTGCCGGCCGCAAAATGGGCCACCTCAACATCACCTCGGCCACGCCGCAAGAAGCCCGTGCTGTGGCCCTTCAGGTCAGTGCCCTGTTGGGCCTGCCGCTGGACTTTGACGTGGACTCCAAGCCCCTTTGACCCACCCCGACATTCAAGCAGCGGCCCAAGCCCTAAAAGCGGGCGATCTGTTGGGCTTGCCTACCGAAACCGTGTACGGCTTGGCCGCCAACGCCGACGACGTACAGGCCGTAGCGCTCATATTTGCAGCCAAAGGCCGCCCCAGCGACCACCCCCTCATCGTGCATGTGGCGCACGCCCACTTTGAGGCGGCCTTGGCGCATTACGCCAGTGAGGTGCCGCCAGTGGCCCATCAGCTCATGCGGGCCTTTTGGCCGGGGCCTTTGACCCTTATTGTTCCCAGGCGTGCCGGTGTGGCACAGGCGGCTGCTGGCGGCCAAGACTCCATTGGTTTGCGTTGCCCCGCCCACCCAGTGGCGCAGGCCGTGCTGGACGCGGCGTGGGCTGTGGGGGTGCGGGGTGTGGCCGCGCCTAGCGCCAACCGGTTTGGCCGAGTCAGTCCTACCAGCGTCGCGCATGTGCGTGAAGAATTGGGCCCCGATTTGCGCGTCATCGATGGCGGCTCCTGCGCTGTGGGCATTGAGTCCACCCTCATCGACTGCACTCGTGGCCAGCCCGTGTTGCTGCGCCCGGGAAGCATCACCCCCGCAGACATTCAGGCCGCCTGCGGCGTGCAAGTGCTCAATGCGCATCAAGCCGCCGCACTGGGCAGCCTGACTCAACCCGCGCCGCGGGCCTCGGGTACTTTGGCCTCGCACTACGCGCCAGCAGCGCGGGTGCACTTGCTGCCTTGGGACCAGCTGCAACCCGCGGTGCTCCAAGCGACCTCCCAAGACCCAAACAATCAAGTGGCGGTTTACAGCCGCGCCCCATGGCAAGAGGCGGGCGTGGTGTGGCGCCCCATGCCCCATGCCCCCCAAAACGCCGCCCACGAGCTGTTTGCCGTGCTGCGCGAGCTCGATGCCTTGGGCGCCTCCGACATTTTTGTGCAGGCCCCACCGGCCGATACCGAGTGGGACGGCGTGCGCGACCGCTTGACTCGGGCGTCCGCCAAGTAGACAAGCCGGCCCCGTTTCTAGGTGTAAGTCTGAGGTAGTCGGGGCTCGGGTTTGCCCTATATTGGAGGGTTGTTGGGCTCTTTTAACCCCTACCTTCCCCCTAATCTTACCCCCTATCCTCACCTTTAAACCTCCATGAAAACCGCACTCCACCTTATCAACGGCCAGTGGGTCCCCGCTGCTCAAGGCTCTGGCACCTTAGCCCCTTGCTACAACCCTGCCACCGGTGAAGTGGCCGCCCAATTTGCGGAGGGCACCGCCGCCGACGCGCACGCTGCCATCGCTGCGGCCGTGCATGCGTTTGAGAACACCGCTTGGAAGCACAGCCCACGTTTGCGTGCCGAGGTGATGATGGACATGGCCGCCCGCATGGAGGCGCGCAGAGACGAGATGGCCGATTGGCTGGTCACCCTCAATGGCAAATTGCGCCGCGAGGCGCTGGGCGAAATCAATGCCGGCATTTCGGAAATGCGTTACTACGCTGGCTTGGCCCGCAACATCAACGGTCGCGTGCTGGAAATTGAGCCCGGTTGCTACAGCTCCATGGAGCGTGAGGCCGCGGGCGTGTGCGCCATCATCCTGCCTTGGAATGCGCCGGTGACCTTGCTGATCCGCTCGCTTGGCCCCGCCATGGCGGCAGGCTGCACCAGTGTGATCAAGCCCGCGCACCAAACCGCGCTGATCAACAACATCGTGCTGGAGTGTCTGGCCGATCCGCGCGTGCCGCCGGGTGCCATCAACTCGGTGGTGGAATCCACTAGCGTGGTGTCGCAAGCCCTTTGCACCCACCCCGATGTGGAGGTGCTGAGCTTTACCGGTTCTTCCCACGTGGGCAAGCTCATTGCCCAAAGCACGGCGGGCACGCTCAAGCGTTTGTCGTTGGAGCTGGGCGGCAAAGCACCCGCCATTGTGCTGCCCGATGCCGACTTGGACGCCTCCATTCCTGCCATTGTGGGCGGGGCCATGGTCATGGCGGGCCAGCAGTGCACGGCCATTGCCCGCGTGCTGGTGCACGACAGCATTTACGCCAACGTGGCCGAGCGTCTCACGCAAGCCCTCAAGGCCGTTAAGGTGGGCCCGGGCCACGACCCCGCTTCACAAATGGGTTGCCTCATTGATGTGCGCAACCGCGACCGAATCAATGGCCTGATGGACACTGCCGCGGCCACCCAAAAAGTGTTGTTGCGTGGTGGTATTCCGGGGGGCGACCTGGCCCGCGGGGCGTTTATTGAACCCAGCTTGATAGAGGTGGAAGACCTGAATTCAGAGTTCATCCAAAACGAATTGTTTGGCCCTTTGCTGGTGCTCGAGCGCTTTGGGTCCGAAGCTCAAGCGGTTCAGCGCGCCAATGCCACCCGTTATGGTTTGTCGGCCAGCGTGTGGAGCCGCGACTCGCAATGCATTCGCCGCATAGGCAAACAGTTGCGCAGTGGCACCGTGTGGGCCAACTGCCACAACCGCCTGTTTGCCGAAGCCGAAACCGGCGGCTTTCGTGACAGCGGTTACGGCCGCCTGCATGGCCTGGAAGGCCTGAACGACTTTTTGCAAACCAAACATTACTTCACCGAAGTACGCTGATCATGTCCACAAGTTCTGTCGCCCATACTGCTGCTCACCATTTCTTAGAGGGTCTGACCGACCTCGGGGTGAACTACATTTTTTCGAACCTGGGCACCGACCATGTGTCCCTGATTGAAGAGCTCGCCCGCTGGGAGCAAGAAGGCCGCGCCCACCCCCAAATGGTGCTGTGCCCGCACGAAAACGTGGCGGTGCACATGGCTGCCGGTTTTGCCGCCATCACGGGTCGCGGCCAAGCGGTGGTGGTGCATGTGGACGCAGGAACGGCCAACGCCTCCATGGGCTTGCACAACATGTTTCGTACCCGTTTGCCTGTGCTTTTAATGGCCGGCAAAACCCCGTTCACCCTGCGCGGCGAACTGCCCGGCTCGCGCGACAACTACGTACACTTTGTGCAAGACCCGTTTGACATTGCCAGCCTGGTGCGCCCTTACGTCAAGTGGGAATATTCCTTGCCCAGCGGCGTGGTGGCCAAAGAGGTGGTGCGCCGTGCCCACTCTGTGATGCAAAGCGACCCGCCCGGGCCGGTCTACCTGACCCTGCCGCGCGAGGTGTTGGCCGAATCCTGCGCCGATGACCAAGCCCTACCCTACGGCGTTGAGCGTTATGGCGCCGTGGCCTTGGGCGGCATAGACACAGCCCGCGCTCAAGCCATTGCCGACCAGCTCATGCAAGCCCAGCACCCCATGGTGGTCACCTCTTACTTAGGCCGCAAGCCCGAAGCCGTGGCGGCCCTTGAAGACTTGGCATTACTGTGCGGTGTGCAGGTTTATGAATTCAGCCCCGTGTACCTCAACATCTCGCGAACCCACCCTTGCTTTATGGGGTTTGACCCTGGCCAGGGCTTGCCGCATGCCGATGTGGGTTTGCTGCTGGATGTGGATGTGCCGTGGCTGCCCAAGTTCACCCAACCCAAGCCTGAAACCCGTTGGATCCACATCGACGTGGACCCCATTAAAAAAGACTTCCCCATGTGGGGCTTTGCCACCGACGTGCGCGTGCAGGCCGATTGCGCCGCCGTGCTGCGCCAGGTGGCCGACTTGGTTCGTTCCCGGGCCGATGCCGCCTACCACCAGAAGGTGGCCGAGCGCATTGCGGCCTGGGGCAATCAACGCAGCGCGCGCCGCTCGGGCGTGGCCAAAGCCGCCGCGCAGGCAGGGCAGCCCGGTGCCATTGCGGCGCCTTATTTCTTTGCGCAGCTTAGCCAAGCCTTGCACCCTGACGATGTGGTGGTCAACGAGGCCATCCGCAATGTGCCGTTTTTGCTCAACCAAGTGGAGCGCACCGAAGCCTTAAGCCTGATTGGCAATGCGGGCGGCGGCCTGGGTTACAGCGGCGGCATGGCATTGGGTGCCAAGCTGGCGCTTAAAGCCACCAAGCCCCACGCCCGTGTGGTGCAGGTGGTGGGTGACGGGGGCTTCCATTTTTCTACCCCCACCTCGGTGTACGCCACCGCCCAAACCTACCAGCTGCCCATTTTGACGGTGGTGCTGGACAACGGCGGTTGGCAAGCGGTTAAAGAGGCGGTGGTGCGTGTGTACCCTGAAGGGCAAGCCGTGCAGACCGACCAGTTTCAGGCTCGGCTGCAGGGCCAACAGCGCCACTTTGAGCAAATTGCTCAAGCCTTTGGCGGTTATGGCGAGTGCGTGAGCGATCCGGCTGAAGTGCCCGCCGCCATTGCGCGCTGCCTTGGAGCGCTGGACCGTGGTCAGGCCGCGGTGCTTAACGTGCAAATTGGGTTGCAGTAAGCCCAGGATTGCCTAGCTTTGGACTAGGGCCTCCGCCCAAACCAAAGCTTCATGCCCAAGATCCAAAGGGCCAACCACAAGGTGACCGCATTGGCCACCACAATGGGCCATGAGCCCAGCAGCCAGCCGTAAACCAGCCACAGCGCCACGCCCAGCGCGAACACGCTGTACATGATCAGCGATATGCCACTCACATCGCGCGTGCGGCAGGTTTTGATGGCCTGCGGCAAAAAGCTCACGGTGGTTAAAAAAGCAGCCACTGCGCCTAAGGCGTCCATCCAAGGGCTCATCAAGTTCATGAGTTTTAAGGCTGTTGCGCCCACTCTAATGCGGCGTCCAGTGCGGCGCGTGCCGCATGGGCTTGGGGGTGGTTGATCACAGCCACCAGCACCCAGCGCTTGCCGGTGTGGCTTCCGCTGCCACTGCCACTACTATTGCCATGCACATAACCCGCAATGGCCACCACATCGCGCAGGCTGCCGGTCTTCAGGTGGGCGCTGCCCAAATTGGCGGCTCGGCCCGGGCGGGTTTTAAGCGTGCCATCTACCCCAGCAATGGGCAGGGACGATACCAGCTCGGGCATCAAGGGGGACTGCCAAGCCCACTGCAACATGCGCGCCAAAGCCGCAGCAGTTATGCGTTCGCGCCGAGACAGGCCCGAGCCGTTCTCCACCACGGGCTGTTCTTGCGCGCCCCAGCGCTGGCTCCACCATTCGGCCAACACCTCGCGCCCGGCGGCCAAACTGCCTTTGTCTTTCAGTTGCAGTCCCAAGGTCAGCAGCAGTTGCTGTGCCATCACGTTGTTGCTGTATTTGTTGATGTCGCGCACCACCTCGCTCAGCGCCGGCGACACCGATTCCCATGTCGGTGCGCTGCGGTTTAGGTGCGCGGGCAGCTTGCCTTCGCGCACGGTGCCACTGAGCTGCCCGCCACTGGCGCGCCACATGCCTTCAAGGGCGCGCGCGGCAAAGCTGGCCGGGTCGGCGTAGGCCACCGGCCACACCCGCTCACCACAGCCGGCGGGGTAGCGCCCCAAAAAGCGTATTCGGTTGGGGTCAGAAAAATCGGCTTGCAAGGCGGCTCGGTAATCCACGCAGTCGGCCCGCTGCATGTTGGTCAGACCTGCGGCAGGCGACACCACAGACGCCGGGCTTGCGGCCAGCGGCACCGTGGGTGGGGTCAGCATGCCGGCCAAGGGCGGGTCCACCTGCAAACGGGCCACTTGGGCGGTGGGGTCGGGTACAAAGGTCATGACCATGGAGGCATAGTTCAGCAGCAGCGCATCGGGGGCCACGTTGTAGGGGCGCAGCCGCTCGCCGTCAAAGTCGCCGGGGTCGGTGGGGGGCAAGTCAAAAAGGCTGCGGTCCAGCACCAAGTCGCCCTGTATGTGGCGTATGCCCAAACCTTGCAGCCGTCGCACCAGCAACCAAATGCGCTCCATCACCAGTTTGGGGTCGCCCCGACCTTGGATATAGACCGATCCGTTCAGCGTCCCGCTGGCGTTGATGCTGCCGTCTACATACACCGGTGTTTTCCATGTGAACTGCGGCCCCAGCAGGTCCAGCGCGGCCAAGGTGGTCACCAGCTTCATGACCGAAGCAGGGTTGACCGCCACCTCCGCACGGTGGCTCAGGCGCGGGGGCAGTGCGCCTTCGGCATCCACCACCAAAAGGCTCATGGCTTCGGCGGGCACCTGCGCTTTGTGCAGGGCTTGCAACACCTTGGGCGGCAGGGTTTTAAGCGTTTGGGCGCTCGCCCCAACGGCGCATAAAGCGGCGCTTAAAACCAAAGCCACATCCAGCACCATGTTACGCGTCATATCTTGCGCCCGGAACACTCCACTGCGCTCCAACAAGCTACGCATCAGTCTTTGCGCTGAAGCGCTTGATGTGGAGGAGAGGAGTAGCTTGCACATGCGGTCAGTCTAAACCTAAATTTGCCAAGGCGCATGCAAATTTGCATAATGACTGCAAAGAATGCAGTTAAGAGGAGTGCCGCTATGGCCATGCTGACAGTGCGCAATTTGCCCGACGATGTGCACCGCGCTTTGCGGGTGCAGGCTGCTCTGCATGGACGCAGCACTGAGGCTGAAGTCCGCGAAATTTTGTCCCTCGCGGTTAAACCAGAAACGCGGGTTCGCATGGGTGATGCCTTGGCGGCACTGGGTCAAAAAATTGGTCTGTCCAATGAAGATATTGACGCCATGGGTTTGATGCGAGACCGCACCCCAGCGCAGCCCGTGGGTTTTGAATGATCGTCCTGGATACCAACATCGTTTCAGAAGCGATGAAACCGGAGCCCTACCCTGCTGTTAGGGCTTGGTTAAATGGCCAAGCGACCGAAACACTGTACTTGTCTACGGTCACCGTGGCCGAGCTGCTGTATGGCTTAGGCGCGCTTCCGGTCGGCAGGCGCAAGGACCTGTTGGCTCAAACGCTGGAGGGTCTGATGCGCCTGTTTCGGGATCGAGTGCTTCCATTCGATATGGATGCTGCGCGGTGCTACGCCGAATTGGCGGTTGTAGCCAAGACCGCTGGACGAGGTTTTCCAACCCCGGATGGGTACATTGCCGCCATTGCCAGTTCGCGGGGTTTTATGGTGGCCTCACGCGATACAAAGCCTTTCGAAGCTGCCAACATCAGGGTGATCAACCCATGGGTTGGTTAGGGTGATCTGTTCATGAGTATGAAGTTTTTAGCCTTAGACACCAGCACGGACTCCATGTCGGTGGCGGTTTCGGTGGCGGACCGCGTGTGGGCGTTCACAGGCGCAGGGGGGGCGAAATCGTCCGGCACCTTGATTGCGGTGATTCAAGACCTGTTGGCTCAGGCACAAGTGCGCCTCTCAGAGCTCACGGCCATTGTGTGGGGCCAAGGGCCCGGCTCGTTTACGGGGTTGCGCACAGCCTGCTCGGTGGCGCAGGGCATGGGGTTTGGTGCGGGGGTGCCGTTGCTGCCCGTATCCACTTTGTGGGCGGTGGCCGAAGACGCCCGCAGCACGCACCAGCTCAGCCCAGCATCGCATGGGCATGTGTTGGCTTTGCTTGACGCCCGCATGGGTGAACTTTACGCCGTTGAGCTGTGTTGGACCCAAGGCCGCTGGAGTGCGCTGGGGTCAGAGCGTTTGATGGCCCCTGAGCAGGTGGCCCCCTACTGGGCAGAAATGCACATGCCAAAACCTGGAGCGGGCATGTTGTCGCCAGCACCGGCCCATTTGGTGGGGAATGCCTTCGTGACTCACAGCGAGCGCATGTACTTGCCCGACAGCGCTTTAAGCCACTGCTTCACGGCCGTGCCCAGCGCCACCGCCATGCTGCGCTTGGCTCCCGTACTTTGGGCCGAAGGCCTGGCCGTAACCGCTGATCAAGCCCTGCCGCGCTACGTGCGAGACAAAGTAGCTCAAACCACCGCCGAGCGCATGGTGCAGCTCGCCCCACAACCCAGATGAGCCTGATCGCAACATTTGCGCTACCTATTCAAGACTCTGCGGCAGCGCCACTTGAGGTGGCGTGGCGGCCCCTGCAAGAGGGCGACATTGAACAGGTGTTGGAGATTGAAAAGCAGGCCTATTCCCACCCCTGGACGCACGGCAACTTTGCAGACGCTTTGCGCAGCGCGTACCCTGCGCAAATGTTGTGTGCCGGCCCGAACGTGTTGGGCTATGTGGTGGCCATGAAAGGCGTGGAAGAGGTGCATTTGCTCAACCTGACGGTGGCGCCAGATTTTCAGAGGCAGGGTTGGGCCCGGCTCATGATGGAAGGCTTGGTTTTGTGGTCGCGAGGCCAAGGTGCCCTTAAGTTGTGGCTGGAGGTGCGCGTGAGCAACCAACGCGCTCTGGAGGTCTACCGGCGTTTTGGTTTTGTGCCTATGGGTGTTCGCAAACAGTACTATCCCTTGGCGCCCAACCGGCGCGAAGATGCGGTGGTGATGAGCCTCAAGCTGTGACAATGCACACATGACCGCGTCGACCCTGTCCGAACCCACTGCATCGCCAGCAACACCACCCCCAGCGGTGCCACCCCAATTGGCGCTGGACGCCCGCCAGCGCGCCATGCTGGCAGAAATGGGCTTAGGCCTGGGTTGGCCCAGCACGGAGTCCGCCGTTTCAGTGCCTCAATTGCCAGAGGTACAGAAACCAGCAGCAATGTCAACCACACAAACCACACAAAAAGCTCCAGTACCCCCTTCTTTGCCTTCCGCAAGCCATCTGGACTGGGCCGCTCTGCAAACCTCGGTGGCAGGTTGTCAGGCTTGTGGTTTGTGCCAAAGCCGCACCCGCACCGTGTTTGGCACAGGCGACCCGCAAGCCCGCTGGATGGTAGTGGGCGAAGCGCCGGGGGAGCATGAAGACCTGCAGGGCGAGCCTTTTGTGGGGCAAGCCGGGCAGTTGCTGGACAACATGCTCAAAGCCATGCGGCTGCACCGAGGAGCCACGGGGCCGCACGGCGTGTTTATCTCCAATGTGCTCAAGTGCCGCCCTCCATCCAACCGCAACCCAACCCCGCAAGAAGTCTTGCAGTGCGAACCGTTTTTGCGCCAGCAAGTGGCCTTGGTGCAACCCCGGGTGATTTTGGCGCTGGGGCGATTTGCGGCCCAGTCTTTGCTGCAACAAAGCTTGCCCGAGGTGGCCAGCTTGCCGCTGGGTAAACTGCGTGGCCAAGTGCACCACTACCAAGGTGTGCCCGTGGTGGTGAGCTACCACCCCGCCTACCTGCTGCGCGCCCCTGAGGACAAAGCCAAAGCTTGGGCCGATTTGTGCTTGGCCATGGAGCTTATGCCCGCCACCGCCTAATTACACTAAGCCACGCCCTTTATGAACCCCACTTTCAGCGCTTTCATATCCAAAGCCCTTCGCTTTGTGCTTCTTTTGGTGTTCACCCTTTTGCTATTGGCCGGAGCCTGGCTGTGGCTGACGCTTCATTTCAGCTACTCCGAAGGTGAGCGGTCGGGCTATTTACAAAAGCTGTCTAAAAAAGGTTGGTTCTGCAAAACCTGGGAGGGTGAACTGGCCATGGTCACCATGCCCGGCGCCATTCCGGAAAAATTCAAATTCAGTGTGCGCGAAGATGCCACTGCCGAAAAAATCAACCGTTTGGCTGGACGCCGCGTGGTGCTGATCTACCAGCAGCACCGCTTTGTGCCCACCACCTGCTTTGGCGAGACCGAATACTTTGTATATGACATCCACGAGGTGGACGACCCGTTGATCATGCGGCAATAGCGTGCACACTATGTTGTGCAGTGCTCCGCTTGTTAGCGCTTCATTCTTGATTGAACAACCCCAAACTCATGACCACATCTTCAGCTCCGATTTCATCCAAACCTGCCACCTTTCCCAAAAACGCTTGGTATGTGGCCTGTATGCCTAATGAAATTGACGAAAAACCTTTGGGACGCACCATTTGCAGCGAGCGAATTGTGTTTTACCGGGGGGCAGAGGGGCAGGTGCATGCCTTGGAAGACTTTTGTCCGCACCGCGGCGCGCCGCTGTCTTTGGGGCAGGTGTGCGAGGGCAAGTTGGTGTGCGGCTATCACGGCCTGGAAATGGGTTACGACGGCAAGGCCGTGCACATGCCTGGGCAGCGGGTGGGCGGTTTTCCAGCCATCAAAAGTTACCCCGTGCTGGAGCGCGACGGCTTTATTTGGGTATGGCCAGGCGACCCCGCGCAAGCCGACGAGCAGAAAAAACACCCCTTGGAATGGGCCAATAGCCCTGACTGGGCTTATGGCGGCGGACTGTTTCACATCCAGTGCGATTACCGCCTGATGATCGACAACCTCATGGACCTGACGCACGAAACCTATGTGCACGCCACCAGCATTGGCCAAAAAGAAATTGACGAAACCCCCTGTAAAACCCGTGTGGAGGGGGACGAAGTCATCACCAGCCGCTTTATGGAAAACATCGAGGCACCGCCCTTTTGGAAGCTGGCCCTGCGTGGCAACAACCTGGCCGATGACGTGCCGGTGGACCGCTGGCAAATTTGCCGCTTCACCCCGCCCAGTCACGTGATGATAGATGTGGGCGTGGCCCATGCCGGCTTGGGCGGCTATGAAGCCCCTGAGGACAAAAAAGCCTCCAGCATTGTGGTGGACTTGATCACCCCCGAAACTGAAACCTCGATTTGGTACTTCTGGGGTATGGCGCGCAAGTTCAACCCCAAAGACAAAGCACTTACTGCGGCCATCCGTGAGGGGCAAGGCAAAATTTTTACCGAAGACTTGCAAATGCTGGAACGCCAGCAAGCCAATCTGCTGGCCTATCCCAATCGTAAAGTGCTCAATCTCAACATTGACGCTGGGGGCGTGCATGCCCGCAAGGTCATTGAGCGTTGGTTGGCGCAGGAAGCTGCATGACGTTCTTAGACCAGTTGCATCAGGCCGAGCGCCAAAACCGATCGCTGTTGTGCGTGGGGTTGGATCCAGACCCCGCCAAATTTCCTGCGGCCTTGCAAGGCCGGAGCGACAAAATTTTCGAGTTTTGTGCCGCCATCGTGGAAGCCACAGCAGATTTGGTGCTGGCCTTTAAGCCGCAAATTGCCTACTTTGCCGCCCACCGTGCCGAAGACCAGCTAGAAAGCCTGATGGCCCACATGCGCCAAGTGGCTCCCAAGGTGCCCATTATTTTGGATGCCAAGCGGGGCGACATTGGCAACACCGCCGAGCAATACGCCATCGAGGCTTTTGAGCGCTATGGCGCCGATGCCCTGACCTTGTCCCCCTTTATGGGTTGGGACTCCGTAGCCCCTTACCTCAAGTACCACGGCAAAGGCGCGTTTTTGTTGTGTCGCACTTCCAACCCCGGCGGGGACGACTTGCAAGCCCAGCGCTTGGCCAGCGTGCCTGGTCAGCCCAAGGTGTTCGAGCACATCGCCCAACTGGCCCAAGGCCCTTGGAACCTCAACGGCCAGTTGGGCCTAGTGGTGGGTGCCACCTACCCCGCCGAGATTGAGCGGGTCCGCGAACTCGCACCCACCCTGCCCTTGCTCATTCCAGGCGTGGGTGCCCAAGGTGGCGATGCTGCTGCCACCGTTAAGGCGGGCTTGAGGGTGGAGGGGGGCACTGCGCAGCGCACCATTAGTGGCCCCATCATCGTCAACTCCTCCCGCGCCGTTTTGTACGCCTCCAGCGGCTCAGACTTTGCCCAAGCGGCCCGCCGCGATGCCGAGCACACGCGGGAGGTTTTGGAGGCGGCGCGGGGCTGAAGCTATCCGTGCAGTATCCAAAAATCAGCTGGCGTAATGATGGGGTATCGCGGCGCTAGGGCGAGCAAGTCTTTGTCGCCTGTGATTCAGCGCACGCCATTGGCTTGACTTTTTTGTATATTTTCTTAATATACGGCGATGATTAACTTTGACTTGATTGTCGGGTTTGAGTGGGATTCGGGCAACAGCCGAAAAAATGAATTCAAGCACAGCGTCACGCCAGCGGAAGCAGAAGAGGTGTTCTTCAACCATCCCTTGCTCATCGGTACCGATGACAAGCACAGCGAAAGCGAGCGGCGCTATCTGGCACTTGGCAAAACCAATCAGGCACGAGCGTTGACCGTGATCTTCACGCTCAGGCAAGGCGCCACATTGATTCGGGTCATTTCAGTCCGGGACCAACATCGCAAGGAGAGGCAGTTATATGAGCAAGCCTAGCAATAAGACCAAGCCCTTGCCCAAGTTCCGCTCGGAAGCCAAAGAGCGTGAGTTTTGGGAGTCAAAAGACAATGATGCGACCGAGTACTTTGACTCGTCCAAGATGGTGGTGGCCAAGTTCAAAAACCTCAAGCCTTCCACCACCAGCATTTCATTGCGACTCACAGACAGCCTGCTCGATGGCATCCGTCAGCAAGCGAACAAACTCGATGTGCCCTATCAGTCGTTGATGAAGGTGTGGTTGACCGAAAAACTGCGCGAGGCTAAGGGATAAGCCTGCCTTCAATGTGAAGCAAACAACAAAAAACCCACCGACTTTGAGAAGTCAGTGGGTTTCGTTTTGACCTGAATGGTCGGGGTGAGAGGATTCGAACCTCCGGCCTCTACGTCCCGAACGTAGCGTTCTACCAGGCTAAAACTTGGCGCTGTGCCTGTCGGTCTTGAACCACTGCGGCGTCAATATCCGCCATGCCTTCGGCTTCAGGCACTTTGGAAAAACCGGCTTCCATAAGTTGGAACAAGGCATCAAAGCGGGATTGCATGCGCCTGATGCGTTCAAAAAGTTGGGCATCTACCAATGCAGCAACGGGCTTACCTTCTTTGTTAATGACCATGCTGGTTATTAGGCGCAAGTAGCCGCTTCAAATACCGTCCCGTAAAGCTCGCCGGGTTGTTTGCCAAGTCTTCTGGCGTCCCCGTGCCTACCACGGTGCCCCCGCCTGCGCCCCCTTCGGGGCCCATGTCGATCAGCCAATCGGCGGTTTTGATGACGTCCAGGTTGTGTTCAATCACCACAATGGTGTTGCCCGCATCGCGCAACTGGTGCAGCACTTTGAGCAGCAGGTCAATGTCGGCGTAGTGCAGGCCTGTGGTGGGTTCGTCCAGAATGTAGAGGGTGCGGCCGGTATCGCGTTTGCTCAGCTCCAGCGCCAGTTTGACGCGCTGCGCCTCGCCCCCCGACAAGGTGGTGGCCGATTGGCCCAGCTTCACGTAAGACAAGCCCACATCCAGCAGGGTTTGCAATTTGCGAGCAATGGGCGGCACCGCCTGCATAAAGTCGAATGCCGCCTCTACCGTCAGGTCCAAAATTTGGGCAATGTTGCGGCCTTTGTAGGTCACTTCAAGGGTTTCACGGTTGTAGCGCTTGCCAGCGCACACGTCGCAGGGCACGTACACGTCGGGTAAAAAATGCATTTCCACCTTGACCACGCCGTCACCCTGGCAGGCTTCGCAGCGCCCGCCCGCCACGTTGAAGCTGAAGCGTCCCGGCCCATAGCCCCGCTCGCGGGCCATCGGCATTTCGGCCATCAGGTCGCGAATGGCAGTAAACAAGCCGGTGTAGGTAGCGGGGTTGCTGCGGGGGGTTCGGCCAATGGGGCTTTGGTCGACGTTAATCACTTTGTCGAAGTGCTCAATGCCTTCAATGGACTCCACGGGCGAGGGCTCGTCGTGGGCACGGTAAAGCTGTTGCGCCACGGCTTTGTGCAACGTGTCGTTGATCAGCGTGGACTTGCCCGAGCCCGACACGCCCGTCACACAAGTCAACAGCCCCACCGGAATGTCCACACTCACGTTTTGCAGGTTGTTGCCCCGCGCGTCCACAATTTTCAGCTGCTGAGCGCCGGGCTTGCGCCGCTGGGGCGGCACCGCAATTTGTAAACTGCCGGCCAAATAGCGCCCGGTCAGCGAATTGGGGTTGGCTTTCACCTCGTCAAACGTGCCTTGCGCCACCACCTGTCCGCCATGCACACCCGCGCCCGGGCCCATGTCAATCAGGTGGTCGGCCGCGCGCATCATGTCTTCGTCGTGTTCCACCACCAGCACGCTGTTGCCAATGTTGCGCAGGTGCTGCAAGGTGCCAATCAGGCGGTCGTTGTCGCGCTGGTGCAGGCCTATGCTGGGCTCGTCCAGCACGTACATCACGCCTGTGAGGCCCGAGCCAATTTGGCTGGCCAGCCGAATGCGCTGCGCTTCGCCGCCCGACAAGGTTTCGGCACTCCGGTCTAGGCTCAGGTAGTTGAGCCCCACGTCGTTCAAAAACTTCAGGCGTTGGCGAATCTCGCGCACCACTTTGTCGGCAATTTCTGCCTTGGCGCCGCTGAGCTGCAAAGCATTGAAATAAGCCCAGCATTCACCCAAGGTAAGGTGGCTCACATCAAAAATCCCTCGGGCCTGCGGGCCTTGGCCCAATCGTACAAAGCGGGCTTCGGTGCGCAAGCGGGTGCCCGCGCAGGTGGCGCACACGCGCTCACCACGCAGGCGGCCCAAGTCTTCACGCACCAGGGCGGAGTCGGTCTCGCGCCAGCGCCGCTCCATGTTGGGAATGATGCCCTCAAACACATGTTTTTTGCTCACCTTGCGTCCCGACTGCGAACCCGACTCCATGGCGTAGCTGAATTTGATGAGCTCTTTGCCAGAGCCAAACAGCAGCACGTTCTGCACCTCTGGGCTCAGGTCCTCAAACGGGGTTTCCACGTCAAAACCATAGTGTTTGGCCAAGCTCTCCAGCATCACAAAGTAATACGCGTTACGGCGGTCCCAGCCTTTAATGGCGCCGCTGGCCAAACTCAGGCTCGGAAACGCCACCACCCTCGCGGGGTCAAAAAAAGTTTGTTCGCCCAAGCCATCGCAGCTGGGGCAGGCCCCTTGCGGTGAGTTGAATGAGAACAAACGGGGCTCCAGCTCTCCCATGGCAAAGTTGCAAACAGGGCAGGCAAAGCGGGCATTGAAGGCCAGCTCTTGGGGAGAGTCCATGCTGAGCGCCAGCGCCCGGCCATCGGCCAAGCGCAAGGCGGACTCAAAGCTTTCGGCCAGGCGCTGACGCAGAGCGGGGATTTCGGGGTCGTCAGCAGCGCGGATTTTGATGCGGTCAATCACCACATCCACATCGTGCTTTTCGGTTTTTTTCAGGGGCGGCAGCTCGTCAAAGTTCAGCACCTGGCCGTCCACCCTAAAGCGCACATAGCCCTGCGCTTGCATGGCTTCAAAGGTGTCGGTGAATTCGCCTTTGCGCTCGCGCGCTACCGGTGCCAGCACCATCCAGCGGCTGTCGATGGGCAGTTGCAGCACGGCGTCCACCATTTGCGCCACGGTTTGGGCTTGCAGGGGCAGCTCATGCTCTGGGCAGTGGGGCGTACCTGCCCGCGCAAACAGCAAGCGCAAGTAGTCGTGAATTTCGGTCACCGTGCCTACGGTGGAGCGGGGGTTGTGGCTGGTGGCTTTTTGCTCGATGCTGATGGCGGGCGACAGGCCTTCAATCAGGTCCACATCGGGCTTGTCCATGAGCTGCAAAAACTGACGCGCGTAAGTGGACAAGCTTTCCACATACCGACGTTGTCCCTCGGCATAAAGGGTGTCAAACGCCAGGCTGGACTTGCCCGAGCCGCTTAACCCCGTGATGACCACCAACTGGTTGCGCGGAATGTCCAGGTCGATGTTTTTCAAGTTGTGCGTGCGCGCGCCGCGAATGTGGATGGCTTGCGCTTGTAAAGACGAATCGCGTGAATTCAAAACAGGGTTCTCAATCAGAAACTTCTGGGAAACCCAGCATGATACGGCGCGCCTTGGGATGGGCAGGCTATCGAGCACAATGTGGACATGAGAGATTCGAATGACCGCATGACCCCGCTGGAGCTTCGCTCCAGTTTTTCTTTGGCCAGCATTTATGCCTTGCGCATGTTGGGCTTGTTTTTGGTGTTGCCAGTCTTTGCCATAGAGGCGGCGCATTACCCGGGGGGCGAGGACGCCGTGGCGGTGGGTTTGGCCATGGGCATCTATGGGCTCACACAAGGCGTTCTGCAAATTCCTTTCGGTATGGCGTCAGACCGCTGGGGGCGCAAACGGGTCATCATGCTGGGCTTGGTGCTGTTTTCAGCGGGCAGTATTTGGGCGGCATGGGCCACCGACCTGCATGGCTTGATGGTGGGGCGGGCCATGCAAGGGGCGGGGGCCGTGTCGGCGGCGGTCACCGCATTACTGGCCGACCAAACCCGCGATGTGGTGCGTACCAAAGCCATGGCGTTGGTAGGAGGCAGTATTGGCTTGATGTTTGCGGTGTCGCTGGTGTTGGCGCCTGTGCTGGCGGCTTGGATGGGCTTGCCCGGCCTGTTTGGCCTCACGGCCGTGCTGGCCCTGGGCGGCGTGGCGGTCATGCGCTGGTGGGTGCCAGCGGAACCTTCAGAACAAAAAGACCCCGGCCGGCGAGGCTTGAGCTGGGTGCTGCGTAACCCGGGGATGCTGCGCCTTAATGTGGGTGTTTTTGTGCTGCATGCCGTGCAAATGGCCATGTGGGTAGCCATACCGGGCCTGCTGGTGAGTGCGGGGGTGATCACGGCCCACCACTGGTGGGTTTATTTGCCCACCGTGCTGCTGTCGTTTGGGGTGTTGGGGGGTGTGCTGTTTCCTCTCGAGCGGCGCGGCCACCTGCGTTGGGCCATACGCATGGCCATTGGGGCGGTGATGCTGGTGCAGCTGGGTTTTTGGTGGGCTGTGCCCCAGCCCGAGCTTTGGCCTCTGGTGGCTTTGTTGCTGCTGTTTTTTTGCGGTTTCAATATGCTTGAGGCCAGTCAACCCAGCTTGGCGTCGCGCTTGGCCCCAGCCCGCGTGCGCGGGGCGGCGTTGGGGGTGTTCAACACCCTGCAGTCCTTGGGATTTTTTGCAGGAGGGGTGGCCGGCGGCTGGCTCGTCAAAAACCACGGCGCAGGCGCGGTGTTTGCGGCCTGTGCGGCGTGTACATGCATCTGGTTGGTGGTGGCTTGGCACACGCCAACCCAGCCTGACCCAGTGGTTCCCGCCACCGCAACGACATAATCCGTCTTACTTACAGTCTTTAAGACGACCCCATTTTTTGCCCACAGGAGAACACGTATGGCATCGGTCAATAAAGTCATTTTGCTTGGTAACTGCGGGCGCGACCCCGAAATTCGTTATCTGCCTTCAGGCCAGGCGGTGGCCAATGTGAGCATCGCCACCTCCAGCCGCCGCAAAGACCGCAACACCGGCGAATCTGTGGAAGACACCCAGTGGCACCGCGTGACGTTTTACGACCGTTTGGCTGAAATTGTGGGTGAATATGTGCGCAAGGGACAACCCGTTTACGTGGAAGGCCGCCTGAAGTACGGCAAATACACCGATCAAGCTGGTGTAGAAAAAAACACGGTGGACATCATTGCCACCGAAATGCAGTTGCTGGGCAAACGCGAAGGCATGGGCAGCCCTGATGAAGATGGTGGCGCCCCCCGCCGCGCCCCACCGGCAACCCGCAATCCTGCAACCGCTTCAGCACCGTCAGCCTCAAAACCCGCCAGCGGTTTTGAGGACATGGACGACGACATTCCGTTCTGAGCCGTTCTAACAGACCGTTCGAAGCGTGACATGAAGCGGTAAGTACGCTTATGGGCTGATGAACCCAAAACCAAAAGGCTGGGATGCCATTGGATCCACACGAACCTCAACCGCCCGCATGTCTTGCTCGCCTGGAACAATCAGGCGGGTGATGTTGTCCACCACCTTGCGATCGATTTTGAAGGGGTGGTCAATTTTGGTGAGGTGTGAGTCGCCATGCACCACCAGCACCGGCTTGCCAAAGCTTTGGGCCAAGGGCAACAAGGTTTGGCCAATGCTGTTGCGAAAGCCGGAAGACGACGGAAAGTCTTCCCACAGGCTTTTGCCCTCAAACGGGTCGGCCTGAAACGCCACTACCACGGCGCGCAGGTTGCTGGCGCGAGCCAGCTCAAAGGCATTTTGAATCCAGGCCACATTGGCCGTATCGCGGGCAAAAAATTCGGCCACCATACGGGGGTCGCGCACTTCAAAATTGTTGTTGCTGCCCACAATGTGCAGGGTGACAAAGAGCACCTGTTGGTGCACCCAGCGCTGGTTTTCAATATAGGGGGCAAATGGCGACTGCTGGGTAGATTGGTTCACCACTGCCAGGGTTTGCTGCCCCAAGCTGCGGCCAGGGCTATAGAACATGCGGCGCAAGGTGTCGAGCCGCTCCAGCGGGTCGTAGCTGCCGTTGTTCTTGCGGTGGCAGTCGGTCCATTCGTTGTCGCCGGGTGTGTACACCAAGCCCTTGGCAAAGCGGTTGAAATGATCGCGCTGGTGGGTAAATTCTTCGTCGCTGCATAAGGTGCTGCC
>Ga0214917_10002105_pt1 | contig 24822 bp, 29 predicted proteins | sample LL_1208_BB_MetaG_FD_177983 | JGI IMG/M metagenome (GOLD analysis project Ga0214917, IMG submission 177983) | Freshwater microbial communities from Lake Lanier, Atlanta, Georgia, United States - LL_1208_BB | ecosystem: Environmental > Aquatic > Freshwater > Lake | place: USA: Georgia | collected...
CCTTGGCATTGTTGGTTCAAGTCCAGCCGCCTCCACCAATACGGAAGGTTAACTGGGCTGGGCCCGGCACTGTCTTGAAAACAGATGGATCGCTGATGCGATTGGAGTTCGATTCTGCCAGCCTTCCGCCAAATAAGCCCTTTTAGTTAAATGGTATAACGACGGTTTTGTAATCCGTAGTTGGCAGTTCGATTCTGTCAAGGGGCACCAAAATTATTAAGAACAATAATCTTTCAAGAATTTTTCTTGATTACAAGGACGAAGACTTATAGAGACCCTAGGTCTTATAAAATTATTACCTTGAACTGTGTGGAATCTATCTGTACGAATATAATGCCATTTTTTTAATTTTAAAATTTCTTCTTGGATTATTGTTGCTCTATCCTCATCAAAAATGCTTGTAATGACATTTAATCCCCCTGTGTCAACAAGATAGTTTACGGCTACTATTCTATTATCTCTATCTTTGTGAATATGTAAACCTTTTCTAATTACTTGATATTGACAAAAAAATTCAAAAGGAATATTATTGTTTAACCATTCCTGTAAAGGTTTACCAATTTCTTTGGTTTGAAAGTAGATATAATCTATAGGAATTTTACTTTTATTTTTTCTAGGTTTATCGATTATGACGCCAATAGGTTCTAATAAACTGGTAGGCACCTCAGGCAAAGTTAAATATTTGATAAACATAAAATTATTTATAAATTGATAACACTCGGATTAGTTCAGCCTGGTTAGAATGAGATTTAAGAGTAAAAATTACCCGAATTACAAAATTATGTAACGGAGTGTAGGCTAGTCAGGTCAAGTCACCGGCTTTGGGAGCCGGCGTGTTTTCACATCGCAGGTTCGAATCCTGCCACTCCGACCAATTTTACGCCTCGTTAGTTTAATGGTAAAACGTCGCCTTTACACGGCGAATAGCGGTGGTTCGAATCCCACACTCTCCACCAAACAATTCCCCAGTAGCTCAGTGGGTAGAGCGAGACGCTGTTAACGTCTGGGTCGGCCGTTCGAACCGGTCCTGGGGAGCCAAACAATGTTGGGATGGCAGAGTGGCCCAATGCAACAGTCTGCAAAACTGTAAAACCGTGGGTTCGAATCCCACTCCCAACTCCAAACTATTCCGGTTTCGCATAGCGGCGATTGCAGCGGTCTCCAAAACCGCCGGTTAATACCCTCGGGGGTTCGAGTCCCTCAACCGGAGCCAAACAATGCACAGTAATAAGCACCCATCGTCTAGAGGCCTAGGACACTGCCCTTTCACGGCGGCGACACCGGTTCGAGTCCGGCCCCGGGCACCATATTGAAGCACATTCAACACTGCGGCGTTCTGTCCATCCCTGATTCGAATCGGGATATCGCCAAGCATTTCAAGCCCCGGTCGCTCCGGTCTGGTGCCTAAAAAAGAGATGGAAGAGTGTGCTTCAATATGGTATACATGCACCGTTCGACTATCGGTTAGGTCGCTACCCTTTCAAGGTGGAAAGATGGGTTCGATTCCCATACGGTGTACCAAGTTTTTATGCGGGTATAACTTAATGGTAAAGTAACTGGCTTTTAACCAGTAAATCAGAGTTCGATTCTCTGTGCCCGTACCATATTAGGGGGTATAGCTCAGCTGGGAGAGCAGTAGCTTTGCAAGCTAAAGGTCGTCGGTTCGATCCCGTCTACCTCCACCAAACAATCGCGGGATAGAGTAACGGTAATTCACGAGTCTCATAAGCTCGAGATCCTGGTTCGATTCCGGGTCCCGCATCCAAGATGCACAGTGTCGCTTTACGCTGTGGCAGGACGGCCTCTCGATACTAGTTACGAAGCCTCTCAAACTGCGACTAGAGTCCTACTTGCAAGGTTGGACATAGCACTAATTTGGTCTCATAGTTTATCGGTTAGAATAATGGCCTGTCACGCCGTAGAGACGAGTTCGACTCTCGTTGAGACCGCCAAACAATCTCGGATTAGTTCAGCCTGGTTAGAATGCCTGCTTTGGGAGCAGGAGGTCGAGAGTTCGAATCCCTCATCCGAGACCAATCAATGGTGATCTTAGTGTAGTGGTCTGCACATTTCGTTGTGACCGAAAAGGTATGAGTTCAATCCTCATAGTTCACCCCAATACACCAGGTTAGCTCAGTTGGTAGAGCAGCAGACCGATAATCTGTTGGTCGCAGGTTCAAATCCTGCACCTGGTACCATATATGCTGATATAGATCAGGGGTAGATCGCTTTCTTGGTAAGAAAGAGGCCGATGGTTCAATTCCATCTATCAGCACCAACAATACCACCTTAGTATAATGGAGAATACCCTTGGCTACGAACCAGGAGATGTGAGTTCGATTCTTGCAGGTGGTGCCATTTTATAGTATAAGTAATTTATAATTAGATTTAGTTATGCGGGTGTTCTCCTGGGAGAGGACTTAGCCTTCCAAGCTAATGAAGAGGGTTCGAATCCCTTCGCCCGCTCCAACAATGGAAGCGTGGATGAGAGGCTTAAATCACTTTCCTGCTAAGAAAGAGTTCGGCTTAAAACTGAACCGTGGGTTCGAATCCCACCGCTTCCACCAATTTATATCATGAACATTGAACTAATAGAACACGAAGTAAATTCTCTAGATAATTTTATATGCGGATGGTATCTTAACGATACAACTATATGTGACCAAATCGTTTCTTTCTTTAATAACTCTTCTAAAAAATATTTAGGCCGTACCGATAAATATTATGATCCTAAAACAAAAGATAGTATAGACTGTGAATTAGAAGGAGATTTGTTAGACCTATATCAAGAAAATGTCTTACAACAATGCCTAAGATTATACAAAAGCAAGTATCCACGTATCGATGTTAGCTCTCCATGGGCAATAACAGAAGGAACACAAATCCAATATTATAAAAAAAACAAAGGATACCATTTATGGCATTGCGAAAGAACTGATGCTTCATATCCTGCAGGGTCTAGAATGCTTGTGTTTATGACTTATCTAAACAATGTAGGTCTTGGTGGAGAGACAGAGTTCCTGTATCAAAAAATTAAGATTAAACCTGTTAAGGGATTAACTCTAATATGGCCACCTGATTGGACTCATACTCATAGAGGGGTAACCGCTCCCTATGAAGAAAAATATATTGTAACTGGTTGGTTCAATTACATTATAAAATTACAGGCTTAAAAATGATATACAAAACTCCTTGCTTTGATAAACCATATTTTTTAGGTAGATTAGAATCACATTTAGAAATAAAAAATAATATATTATTAGGTATTGATCTAATGCCTCAAATTTCATGTAATAAGGCAGATAAAGGTCGTATTTCAAAGTGTGATTTTGACATTGATAGATCTATAACTAGAACTTATCTAGAAGAGTTCGACAAATTTATATTCGACTATATGGATAAATTAACCGAATCTGCCGGGTATACAAGTTGGAAAATTCATAATATTTGGTTTCAACAATATCATAAAAATGATTTTCATGATTGGCATACTCATAATGATTGTCAATTTGCCAACATTTATTATTTAGAGTACGATAAAAATCTAGCTACAACTGAACTCATTCATCCTTTCACAAAAGAAATTTTATTTGTAGAAGCTGAAGAAGGAGATATTCTTTCATTTCCTTCTTATATTATACATAGAGCTCCTCCAGTAAAAACAGATAGTAGAAAAACTATTTTATCCTTTAATAGCTGTTTTATTTTATAAACACAGGTTCAATTGTGTTCTTAGTGTAGTGGCCTGCATATCTCGTTGTGACCGAGAAGGTATAAGTTAGATCCTCATAGTTCACCCCAATACACCAGGTTAGCTCAGTTGGTAGAGTAGCGGCTCGATAAGCCGTTGGTCGTAGGTTCAAATCCTGTACCTGGTATCATTTTAAGGAGCAACAAAAATGGAAATTTTAGTTATTACATTTATCATGCTGTTCTTGTACAACATTCTCAAAAGATATTGACAAGCAACTGATTTTATCATATTATAAATAAAAACATAATAAGTGCCCCGGTGACGGAATTGGCATACGTGTATGACTTAGGATCATAATTTTGGGAGTTCGAGTCTCCCCTGGGGCACCAAGGATCCCCGGCCCTACGCCGGTCATCAAGTAGGCGGTTAGACTTCCGTGAGTAGTCTAGGTTAGCCATGCGACCTCCCTCCGGGCCCTTCATCCGGCGGGGTAAAAGACTGTGGCGGGGTCTTACCAGCCCGAAGATGGTACGGACAGGGTAACAACTCACGTCGGGGCTCGTGGGAACGAGTAGCCGATATTTAAAATATAAATCACACATGTATAATGCCTTAATAGGAACAGCTATAAATTATGAAGTTGCTCAGATAAAAAACTTTGTGTTGTCATTTAGAAAATATAATAAAATTGATAAACTATACCTAGTAACCTCTTTAAAAAGATCAAGGGCATTAGAAAATTTTTTCCAAAATAATAACATTGATCTAATTCCTTTCGAGGGTATAGAGTTTATTAAAACCAATCTTATTGTTTACCGCTGGATAATTTATTTAGAATTTTTATCATTAAACAAATTTAATAAAATTTTTCTAAGTGATGTAAGAGATGTTATTTTTCAAGGTGATCCTTTCAATATAGAAGAAACTGAATTTCTTTATTTTTTCCAAGAAGATAGTTCGGTGAGAATAAAAGATTGTGAATTGAATTATTCATGGTGCGGATCTCTATTGAGTAAAAGTGTACTAGAATCTATAGAAAATTTTCCCATCATATGTATTGGAACTATTTTTGGATCGTATGATAGAATATTAGATCTTTTGTTGACAATAAAAAATGAACTTATAGAAGTAAAAAAACAAAATATCTGTTTTGAACAATTTTCGTTTGATCAAGCTGTAATTAATTTAATAGTTAGAAAAATATTAGATACATCAAAGTTTAAAATTAAAAATAATGGAGACCTTGTTGGTTCTATAGGTCATTCAATATTTCATAATAAAGCCGAAGATATCATCAAATTTGAAAAAAATAAAATATTCGTAAACAGTAATTGTCCACAGGTTATTCATCAATATACACAATACGATGAATTAGCAAATGCAATTGATCTAATTTACACTTTATGAAATTTTTTTTATTATATGGTAAATTGAAGGGTTACCCTTAAAACGTACACATAAAGAACGTATAGGAATGCTGTAATCTGTTACAGTCATATTATGAGGTATTCCAGAATTTACCAATTTCCAACAGTCATTTCTTTTAAAACTAGCTAAGGTTTTATGTTGATTTCCGTAGTACTAAATAGTGTATTATGAAATTTATTTTATGTGAACTTACTAATTTAGAAAAGGAATTTGTATTCGAACTTGATAATAGTACAAAAGATATAGGAGTATGGTTATCTGGAGGATTAGATTCTTCAATTCTTACCTGCCTAATTATTGAATACATTTTAAAAAATAAACTTGATATAAATCTATATACATTCAGTGCATGTAAACCAACACTAGATCATTTGTATGGACAACGATTAAGCAAAATAATATCAACTCATTATAATTTTCCTATAAAATATTTTGGAAACCTTATTAATAAAGATGGAAATGGTAGACTATCTTTATTGACAATCATAAATTTAAAAAGAATTTTCTCCAATATTCAATTTTTTCTGGCAGGTAACAATCCTGCACCACCTGAAATTTCAGGTTTTGAAAAGACTTTAGGTATTAGATATTCTGTAAATGACTATTATAAACTTCCATTTTTAGATTTATACAAACCACATATTTTAGATTTATTATATAAACTAAATGCAGAATTTATTATCAAATATTCACATACTTGTTGTGTTCAGGCTGTAGGTAATTGTCGTCATTGCTATAGTTGTTTAGAACGAAATTGGGCATTTCAATTTCTAGGTAAACAAGATATAAATTGTGTTGAGTTATAAACTTTTGATGTTTAAAAATGTATAAATAGTTTACGACCGTAAGTGGAATTGGAAGACCTCTGTCTTTATGGCAGGATGGGGCAAAGTCTTAGACACCGCCTTTGTAGGTTCGAAACCTACCGGTCGTAGGTTAAATTTTTTAAATTAGCCGATGCCTCTTCAAAGTTTTTAAAGATACCATGAAAATGTATTACAAAAGCCACTCTTTCAAAATCAGGAATATTTTTAACGCCGTGTATAGAAGCATTATTAAAAAGATACCATTTATGTAATTTCATTTCTACTGAAGCTTTTAGTTTTAGATCTTGAGGATTATATTCTATATTAGGAATAAAATTATCAATTTCATAAAAGTCTGTGACAGCAGGACCTTTAATATTATAAAGCAATGATACATTCCTACCGGGATCAGTATGAGGAGGAATCCGTTTTAGACTTCTCTGTATACCTAAACCGCTCGATTTTATTCTAATGTTATCACTAATTAACATTTGATTAAAGGCAGTATAAAGTTCACTGCCAAGATTAAAATTTATAATGCCAAATCCTAATCTTATGCCTTCGCCTATTATTTGTGTAACCTTGTTGACATTAGAATAACACGTAAACCTAGTGATGTTTTGTCTATAAAACTTGTTAATAAGTTCTATAGATTCATGACTTAATGATGGTAAAAAATTGACTTGTTGACAAAAAAAATTAGACATGATATAATAACATTTAAATATATTTACTTTTAAACCTCATAACCTATTTCATATGATTTTTAAAGATAATTATCTAACTCCAGCAGGTTCAGGAGATACATTTTCTATCAATTTTGATAAACTACCTTTACGAGGTAATTATTTCGAAGAAAGCCTACTGGCAGCACAAGAATTAGAATCTAAAAAAGAGGGCAATCTTTATTTGATGTATAGCGGTGGCGTTGACAGCGAATATGCTCTAAGTTGTTTTATACATCAAGGCATAAAGATTACACCAGTAATAGTTAAGTTGAATCCGGGCTATAATGATTACGACACCAAATATGCCTTTAAGTTTTGTTCGGCAAAGGGATTGGATCCTTTAGTAATTGACATTGACTACGATGATTTTATTCAAAGCGGAAAAATGTTAGAAATTAGTCTAGAAACTAAATCCTCTGTTCCTCATTATTCAACAACCGCTTTCGCTATCGGGCAATTGGATGGAACAGTGATATGCGGTGACGGCGAACCTTATATCAAACTAGATACTGAAACTAATACATGGAACATTGTCATTTATGAATACGAGTTTGCCTTGCCTAATTTTTATAAACAACATAACATTCCAGGCACACCTAGATTTAACAACTATACACGTTATATGGAAAGAGCGTTCTTAGAAGATAGACGTATGAAAGAATTAGCAAGTAAACTAGTTCCTGGTAAACTAGGTTCCCACTCTAGCAAATATCTAATTTACAATAGACACAGTAACTTTAGGTTAGAGTCTAGACAGAAATATCATGGATTGGAAAAAATTGAAAAATCAGACATCTATAATCATATTACCTTTAAAAAGTTAAAAATCATAGGAAGTAGTTTCGATGGTGTTTACTCTACAGACTTTTTTGAGTTTATGAATAGACTATGAGGACTAAAACATGGAAACCAGGAACAGATAAAGACTTAGACAACCTCTTTGAAGCACTTAGAGTTTGTCAGTATAAGGATACAGATCATAGACTCAATGCAAACTATGGATCAGATTTTCTCAAATACTGTGTGGCCTTGACTATCTGCTTTGATGATAATGATGTTCCTGAAATGTGTGCCAGTATATCGAACAGAGATTGTTGGCCTTCCGGAGCATACAGAATATTGAATAGACTATGGAAGGCCAACAATAAGATAGCATTTCCTAGACAGATGAGTCCCAGTTTCGGGCTAACTACCTTAAGTCAAATATCATGGTTAGAAAAAAATACAGACTGTGATTTATATTTTATCAGCAGACAAACACCGTCATGGAAAAAGTTTGTCATAGACGAGTTCAAAAGACAATATGATATCGAATGGCAGTCTGATCACTATAAATATCTCACATGCCCTAATCCACAAGATAACAGTTGTTGGCAGACTATTCTATACAGAGGAGATACACAGGTTTTAACATCATGGACTCGTCGACCCTTACAAGATTAAAAAACACCTATACTTTGATACCTATTCACCTCGGTGGTATCTATGCTATCTACGAACTAGTTCAAGGTCGAGCCCCTTCGTGGTGGTTATGGGCTGTGATTTTAGGCTATGTCTGTTTTAAGATGTTGGGCATAGGTGCCTGCTTTCATAGACTACTCAGTCACTATAGTTTTGAAACACATAGGATCATAAAACTTTTTGCTTTGTGGTGCGGCACAGTAGCAGGTCAAGGTAGTCCTGTATTCTGGGTAGTAGTTCATCAAGGATATCATCATAGGTATGCTGACACAGAGCGTGATCTACATAGTCCTCAACAGGGCTTCTGGCACGCCTACTTCTTATGGTTGTTCAGGATTAACTATAACAAACTCAACATCAAATATGCTGTGAGATTGTTGAGAGATCCTGATGTGATGTTTTTTCATAATCACTACAATAAGATTTTTATTGCCAGTCATTGTGTCATGGCTGTAATAAACTTTGACCTATGGTTGTATTTTATGATACTACCATGTATGATCACATTTCACAGTTTTGCAGTTCAAACCAGTGTGTTTCATTATCAAGGTCTAGGATATAGAAACTATCAAACAGCAGACACCAGTGTTAATGTGCCTTGGTTGTTTCCTATAAGTATGGGAGAATGTTGGCATAATAATCATCATGGTGATCCCGGTAATCCAGACTTCGGACATAAACGATGGTGGGAACTGGATCCTACATACTGGTTAATAAGACTTATTAAAAAATGAAAACAAACAGAAATGAATATTTTAATACTCTTCCCTAATTATAAATTTAAATTTGCATTAGATCTGTTATTGGAAGATCACAATATCTTTATTGTCCATAGTATTGTTCCTGATTATTATAAAGATAAAGAATGGATAAATTACACGCCGCTCGGTGCTCATTTAATATATTTAAATGTTTTTGAGTATCCAAGAATAGATGAATATTATCAAGAAGTACTTCCTTTAGTAGAAAATATAATTATTGAACATAAGATTGATTATATATTTCCAATTGCTAACGAAAGATCAAATCTTATAATAGCAAAAATGAACCAAAAGTTTAATCTAATAGGGATCAAAGAAACACACACAAATTTTTTACTAAAAAGTATATATTATGATAAAATGGAATCATTGAACATACCTATACCAATTAAATATAAATTAACTGATGAAAAAAAGTTTCCTGTAATTGTAAAACCTTCACTTGGGTTTGCTAGTTTTGGTGTAAAAATTTTATATAATGAGGAAGAAATTAAAGATTGGTTCAGATTAGATCATCCCAAAATACACCCCTATCAAATATCTGTCGATGGAAAGCACAGTCACCTTGAGTATGCACATCAGAATTGTGGATATATAATCCAAGAATATATCAAATCAGATTTAATTACCATAGCTGGAAGAGTATTTTTTAACAAAATATATTTTGATTTTGTTTGTGATATTATCTCATCACCTCCTCCTTATTGTTCGGAAATACGACTTCAATGGCCTTCAAAGTACGGAGAAGAAATATTTAGTAAAATTTTTAATGATTGTAGAAAATTTCTAAAGGATATTGAATTAAATCAAAGTCATTTTATGTTTGATGTATTAATTGTTAACCATAATTATTATTTTATAGATTTTGGAATGAGATTGCCAGCGAATCCTCAAGCCTTGATACATGCCTGTGATATCTACTATACAAAAAACTGGATGAATCATTTATTTAATAACAAAAAATATATTTTACAAAAAAAACCTAATTTTTTTATTATAAATGAAAATTTTCAATTACAAAAGGGAGTTATAACAAATATAGAAATGACACAAGAAGTAGATGTTTTTGATTATACATTACCAAAAATAGGAACAAAAGTCTTTCTTCCTAGAAATGATCTTTTTCTGTCGTTTAATGGTGATGTTACAGTAAAAGAGAAATCACTTCAAGATGCAGATAATAAACTTAACAAATTTTATTCTAATCTCAAAATAACATTTGATATTTGATATAAAATTATGTATCTGTCAAACTACAAACAAAATGTTTTTTACTGGGAATAACTTTATAAAACCCACTTTCAGATTTATACCATTTTTCTCCTAAAGCATTTAAATAATCTTTAAAATAACTTTGAAATATTTGAGTATAGTTTTTGAATTCTGGATGTTTTACTATCCAAAAATGTTTATCATATCTATCTATAGCCATTGGTTTAAAAGCTTGAAACCTATTAGTCCAAGTTGTATATAAGTATTGTCTAATAAATTTTTGATAAAATTGGTCTTTTTTAATAAAATTTACCAATGGTTTCGTTATTTTAAATTTTGAAAACTTATCAAGATTATAAACTTTGGCCGCTGTGTTTGCCATTTCAAACGTTAGTAATGGAAAATCTGGGCAATAGTAGAAATATTCTGTCCCAAAGAGATTGATGCTATTAGGAGTTCCCATAGACAAAGCACTGTCAAGAAAGCACATATATACATTTTCTTTTTCAAAATAAAGAACAGGCTTGTCTATACCATATATAGACCCTACTTTTTTACCTTTTTCGAACATTTTAAACTCAGAAGGAGACCAACAGGCTAACGAATTAACTTCAATATCATGCCAATGATTTACCTTTTGAAAAGCAAGATCTATTGTCTTTTCGTCTTTATTTTTAAACCAATCAACTATTTCAATTTTTATGTCAGAACACTTGCTGATTTCTTCTAGGACAGGTTTTATTGCATAGTCCCATTCGCTTAAGTAGTTGTAGGCTGTTAAATCATTTGTATTAGGTTGATATATTTTTGTATGAGAATTTAGAGAATCTTTACACCATTTGACACAAACTTCATCTAATTTTATACCATTGTTAAGAAATGTCTTAAGAACATTATAACTATCGGCACCTCCTGAAAAATATAAAATTAGATAGTCATATTTGTCTCTAAGTTGCTGGGCTCTTTCTTTATATAACTGATCTAAATTTGACTTACCTATTAGATCCCTATTAAAATTTTGCCAAACATTATCAAAATAAATATAATTTACAAACAAATTTTGCTTTTTACCATGGCACAATGCATCAAATTTATTAATGAATTTTTTTTCTCCGCATTCATAATATCCAGGGGGATAATTTTCTATGTCTAGCATAAAGATATTTATATAGGGCATTTTCAATGAATACAATTATTACACAAGAATCTGTTACCGTTAGAGAATGTACTATTTCTGATTACGATGCCATAGAAAGAATTATAAACAAACATAATCAAATGTGGGGTATAGACATTACGAAAGGGATACGTCAAAGTCATCTAGCTTGGGTACAACTAGCGTTGACGAACTTGTCGCATGGAACAAAAATAATAGGAGTATTTTTTGAAGGAATAATATGCTCTGTATCATTAATTAAATTTTGGACAGATCTACCTCACTGGTCACAACAATTCTCATACTCTGATACAAATATAAATTTTTTTAATAAAACATCATTAGAAACTATGGTTATAAAATGTTTAGAACACAGTATTTTTATAGCAGAAAAATCAAATAGATTTACTTTTTATATTATTGTAAGACATAGTGAAATTTGGGATAGACAAGAATTGCAGATATTAGAAAATTTTGATTACACAGTACATAAGCTAGAAATGATAAAACCGTACACTTATTCTAATTATGGTATAATTAAAAATATATTAGGGCCGTTGTCGGGAATCAATCCTAAACCTATAATAGCTTTACAGGCTACAAAAATTAATATGAACCAAATATTATTTTCAAAGGCTGACGGAGAGGTCAAGGTTATAAAATATGATAGGCTGTGATGTGATAAGAGTATCTAGATTCAAAAAGAATATAGACAAATGGCCTAATAAAATTTTAGGTAATTTGGAAAAAGAAGAGTTTTACAAAACAAAAAATAAATTGCAGTATATTGCAGGAAGATGGGCACTGAAAGAATCTATCTATAAAATTAATCCTATAGTTTTCAATAAAATAAATATTTTAAACAAAAAAAACGGTAAACCATACGTAAAAGAGCTGGCAAATATATATATAAGCCTTAGTCATGACGGTGATTATTGTTTTGCTGTTGCATACAAAGGAAACTAGCCAATGATAACCACTGCTACTGAAATTATGATAATAACTAGAACTTACATAAGACCAAATTTAGATGTTGTCTGGTGGAATGAAATAATACCACAAAGCCTTAAAGATCACTACAAAACAAATTATATTGATACAGGTAAAATGCTAGGTGAAAGATTTGAATTCTCAAATGATGGTTTATATATGTTTTATATTACAGAATTTGCTATTTCGATGGACATTATGAAAGAATGGACCTTTGATATTATAATATTAATGTGGAAAAAAATTAGGTCTAATTATTGTGAGCAAGTTGGTATTATTGAAATTTTGCCTGTTAGATATGATTATAAAAACATAGAAACAGGGGAAACTTTTGAGTTTAGTCAAACAGAAATTGAAGAAACTGCACGTCTGGTACAAGAGTCAAATACTCAAACAAATACATCTAATTCTTTATGATATACCTGTCATTTAACGTTCCACAAAAATATTTTCCTCTTAGAACTAATGAAACAGAAGAATGGAATAAGGTTGGTAAAAAGTTTGACGTTCAAATAATTCCTGTAACACCCTGGGCATTATATTTAAAAAATGAATTACCTATGGGGGTATATAATATGGTCGGCCCAGTCAATACATCCCATTTTAGATTTTTGAAACATTTGGAGAATCATGGTGTCAAATATATTAACGATATTGAAAATTCTAGTAAAGCAGATGATAAATTCTTATGTGCATTAGAATGCAATAGGCATCATATCTCGACTCCTAAAAATATTGACTTAAATTTACTAGGCGGCGTAGCAATAAATTTAAAAGGGGAAATAGCTGATCTTATTGGAGATAAACTTGGATATCCCTGTGTATTAAAATATCCCAATGCCGGGTACGGCCAAGGACATATTTTGATTAAAAACAAATCAGAATTTAATGACATATATGGTTTGATAAGTTTAACTAATGGAAGATTCGGAGTGCAAGAATCATGCGTAGATTTTTTTGTACAAGAGTATATTAAACCACCTAAAGATTTTCTAAGCCACGGAATTAGAGCTTTAGTTTGGAAAAATGAAATTATCAATGTTTATTTAAAAAAAAGCAAAATCGGTTGGAAATCAAATATTGCAGGACTTGGTGAATTTTTTGGGATTATGCCAATTGAGGCAGAAGTAAGACATTTTTCAGAATTAAATCGGTCAATTGATAAAGAGCTTGAATTTTTGACAAAAAAGATAATTAAAATTTTTAATTTAAAATTTGCTGCTGTTGATTTTTATGAGACCCATAAAGGCTACATATTAGAAGAGGTTAATACTTGTCCAGGAATTTTTTCTAATAATCCAGAATTTTCATATTTTGGAAATAGTAAATTCAATCCTTATGAAGAAATTGTTAAAGAATTAATAAATTAATAACTTTAAAGAGGATAAGTTTAGGATATAAATACTTATATCCTTGTCTAGATCATGTTACCTAAAACTTTTAATTCAAAGATAAAGCTTCTTCAACTTACAAATCTCATTGTAACCTTGATTGGTATAGTATATCTTGTGGAGAATTGGAACCTATTTTATTTTTTTGTTGGCATTTTATCTTTTTTAATTTTTGGAATAATAGGAGCAAATGCAGGATATCACAGATATTTTAGTCATAGATCTTATCAAACATATAAACCTATAGAAATAATAATGGCAATTATAGGAACTTTGGCAACCCTAGGATCTATAATTAGTTGGGTAGCAGTACACAGATATCATCATCTTACAGCTGATACTGATAAAGATCCACATAGCCCAAGACACATAGGATGGTGGAGAGCATATACATATGATTGGAATAGAGTTGATATAAGTAAAAAATTTATTAGAGATGTTATAAAAGACCCCTTTATTGTTTTTTTGCACAAAAATTATTTTAAAATTATATTTGTTTACATCTTTTTTCTTGCTCTAATAGATCCAATGCTTGTGATTTTTGCCTATTGTTTGCCAGCTACTGGATGTCTAAATGGAGTTGCTGCCGTGACAGTAATAGGCCATATACATGGATATGTGAGTCACCATACAAATGATTCAGCAAGAAATAGTTGGATATCTTGTATCTTAAGCCTAGGTGAAGGATGGCATAATAATCATCATGCAAAACCATATAATTGGAAGCAAGGCGAAAGATGGTGGGAAATAGATCCACCCGCTTGGTTTATAAGATTAGTCAAAAAATGAAAACAATTATTAATAGTGTGGAATTATTAGATGCAAATGGAACCAGTTTTGAGTCGTGCATATCTAATTATTTAAAAGGAAATCAAGCTAATTTTTCTGTTCATACAAAAGCACCATTAATCGGTGTACCAAGGTATGATATTCCAATTACTGATGAGGAGCTAGATGAAGAATTGGAATCAATTGGTTATGATGAAAATTCCATGCCTAGAGTGACAAAATTAGCTGTGTTGGCCTGTTCTAGAGCTACAAAAGGTTTAGATCTTCCATCAAATACGCCTGTTATAGGGGTTACATTACAAGGCGTACAAGAAATTGCCATGCTTATTTATAAATCATTATTTGCTGAAAAAAGGATGGTAAGTCCTAGATGGGGGGCTGTTGTTACGCAAAGTTCAATTTGTACTACAGTAAGTAGACATTTAAATTTATACGGACCTAGTTTTATGGTAAACCAGGCATGCAGTGCCTTTATTACAGCTTTCGATATTGCTGAAAAATATTTAGACAACAATCAGGCGGAAGCAGTTATTGTGTTTGGAGTTGATTGTGCAACACATCCTTATACAACCTACATTTTTAATAGTATGGGAGTATACACCAAAGAGTCTGTTAAACCATTTGCAGTTGATAGATCAGGAATGGCTCTAGGGGAAGGCGTAGCTTGTTATGTATTGACCAAAGAAAATAAGGCAAGAAATAAATTAGCAAGTATAGGCAAAATAAGTTTGTATAATGATTACTATAATTTGACTGCACCTAGTCCAGATGGTGCTGCTGGAAAGTTTCTACTTAAAGACATTACTGAATCTGACAGTATTCATTTAGACTCTATAAATTGCCATATTACAGCAACTAAAATAGGAGATGAAGCTGAAATTCTTGCTTTAGATTCTCTACCATACCAAACATTTATATACGGATTAAAAGGATCAGTAGGACATACAATGTCTAGTAGTGCAGGAATAGAAATGGCTTATTCTTTAGCAGGACTTAGGCAAGGTTGGATACCTTATACATCGCTTACTGAACATACAGTTAACTCAAAACATAATATTGTTTTGAAATATCCAATTTATAAGCAAACAGAAAATTTCGGAAAATTGAGTTTTGGATTTGGAGGAACTTCGGGTGCTGTAAGGATAGATAAACTATGAATTTTTTAACTAGAATTACTTTTCATAAAAAACTAATGACATTGTTAGGAATACATTTTTCTCTTTACTTGTATGCTTTAGTAACACAATGGGATTGGTCTTTGTTTTTATTCATGTTAATATTTCATAAGATTTGGCATCTAATAGGTAACGAAGCAGGACTTCATAGATTATGGGCACATAAATCATACCAAACACAAAGATGGAAAGAGTACATTCTCCAGATATTTGCTGTTCCATTGTTATACGGAACAAGTATCACCTATGCAGGAATTCATAGACAGCATCACGCCTACTCGGATACAGAAAAAGATCCTCATGTAACTAGGCCATGGTGGAAGGTAGCATTCTATATTAGAAATAAAGACTATGATATTGAAACAAGATTTGTAAAAGACCTTTTAAGAGATCCTTTACATATTTGGACTCATAGAAATTATTTTAAAATTAATTTTTTATTGGTTATACTCTGTCTATTAGTATTAGGTCCAGTATGGACAGGATATACATTAAGTTTTATTGTCATACACAGCTTTGTAGGAGCAGCTACCTTAAATGTTTTAGGGCATAGACCAGAGTACGGAAAAAGGCCGCATAATACAAATGATCAAAGCAGTAATAATTGGTTCGTTCAAATCATAAGTCTCAACGAAGGACTACATAATCAACATCATGCCAATCCAGGAGCTTGGTCGTTTATGAATAAAAAAACAAATGTTGATCTAGGAGCTTGGATTATATACTTGTTTTTTATGACTCCGGAACAAAAAAAGAAAGCTAAATTTGTATGGTAATAAATCCATTAGGACTTAGACACTATAATTTACTTGAAAATTGCAATATAAATGAAAACCTTAAAGAACTTATAGAGCAAGAAGTAGAATATAATAGCCTATTATCAATATGTGCTACTGAAGAATATTCAGTGAATTGGTTGTATTCAGCATTAAGAAGCCAATCAAATTGTAACAATAGAAAGTATCTTTTAGAAATTGCCATTGACGAAGGATGCCATTATCGTCTTTATTATGACTTAATTAGAGATCTTTTTTACGATAGAAATGTTTCAAAAGATTACGAAAATATAAAACAGAAAATTGTTTCAAATAATTATGTAAATTTTTTTCAAACCAATAGTTTTGAAACAACAATGTACCATCAATTTTCAAGCGAAGCATGGATTTTTTGTGAAATTAAAATTCATTACTTAAAAACAACGAACGATAGATATAAAAAAACTATTAAAAGAATCTTATCAGATGAATCTAAACATCTTTCTTTTGCAAAAAAAATAGAATTAAACTTTACACAATCTCAAAAAAAACAGTTTAAAAGATTCAGTATATTAAGAATGAATAAGATTTTTAATTCAAAGATTGGCTTTATGAATTATCAAGAGTATACTCACGCTTTTAAGAAATATAATTTAGATATCGATGACTTTATAAAAACAATGGCTCTTTCTCTTAGAGCAAAAGAATGGATAAAGTATTCAATTAAGGAATTATATAAGATAGATGTTAACCTTAAACTAACTGATTTAGAGTTCGACAACTATCTGAAATATCATAATTTAGATAAAAAATATTATACATCTTTATGAAAACATATAATATTTCTAAAAACGAAAATTTTGAAATTCAAAACTCTTATTTAGAATTTTGTAATATATCTGATGAAATTAAGATTAATATTTTAAAAGAAACTGAATTTGAAAATTATATAATGAGTTGTATTAATGAAGAATTATCTGTCGATTGGTTGTATAAATTTTATAACTATTCAACAGATAGAAACAATAAACTTATTTTATTAAGTATTGCCAAAGACGAGTACAAACACTTTTTATCTTATTTAGAATTAATAAAAGAGTTTTTTCCAGAGAAAAATTTTGATAACGAATATAGAAATTACAAAAATATTATTGTTAAATATAATAACAATTTTTTAATTTCCTTAAATGAAGAAACTTTAGATATTTGTATTTTTAGGCATTTTATGAATGAGAGTATTTTTACTGCCGATTTGAAATATCAGTACCAAAATTCGCAAAATTTGAAAATTAAAATTATTTTGAAAGAAATTTTTGTAGATGAATCAAAACATGTAGCTTTAAGTAAAAAAATTAACCTTTCTTTAGATACAGAAAATATAGAAAAATTTAAAAAAAATCTAATTTTAGAAATGAAATATATTTTATCTAAAGGAATGCAACATTTAGATGTCAAACGGTATTCTGAAAAATTAAATTTATACGGATTTGATATTAATAACTTTATTGATCAAATCAAAAAAAGTAGAAAATCTAAAATTTTAACTCTAGGTATTATTGAAAATTTATATAAATTTGGAAATAAGTTTAAATGCACTAACAATTTAGAATTTGAAAATTTTCTTAAAGAAAATAATTTATTTTCAAAATATGAAGCACTGAAAAATTAAGATGATGAAGAAAATTACGTTTCATAACAAATTAATGCTAATGCTGGGAATTCATTTACTTATATTATTATATGTAATGATAACCTCTTGGAATTGGTTATATTTGATTATAGCCTTTTTAATTGCAAAATTATTTAATGCCGTAGGTAACGAAGCTGGACTACATAGATTATGGGCACATAAATCATACCAAACTCAAAGATGGAAAGAATATATTCTTCAAGTTTTTGCTGTGCCGTTATTATATGGTACAAGTATCACCTATGCAGGTGTCCATAGGCAACATCATGCCTATTCTGATACAGAAAAAGATCCACATATTACGAGGCCATGGTGGAAAGTTGTTTTTTACATACGTAACGACAAATATGAAATTGAAACAAAATTTGTTAAAGATTTAATAAAAGATCCGTTACATAGATGGTTACATCAGAACTATTTTTTAATTAACTCTCTGCTTTTAATTTGTTTTATTGTATTTTTTGGTATAACAAACACCGGGTGGTTTTTAAGTTTTATGATAATTTACAATTTTATTGCTGCCGGTTTGGTAAATGTTTTAGGACACAGACCAGAATACGGAACTAGACCTTTTGACACAAAAGATTCTAGTAGTAATAATTCTTTGCTAAAATGGTTAACATGGAACGAAGGTTATCATAATCATCATCATCATACCCCAAGTTCTTATACCTACATTGTAGAAAAAGGACAATTTGATTTTCCTGCTTTATTGATTGAAAAATTTTTAATGATTAAAAAATGAATAATACATTCATATTAAGATTTCTTCAGCAAGTCAATACATGGTTATTAGTGCCATCAATCATACTTTTATTTTACATTAATATTTGGTATTACTACTTCTTTGCTTTTGTATCTATTATCTTAATCAGTAAGATTGGGGCAAGTATAGGCCAACATCGATATTTTACACACAAGAGCTTTAAAACTTCAGAAATAAAAGAAAAGGTAATGGCATTTTTAGCTGTCTTAAGTACAACAGGAACTACGTTACAATACGTCACAGTACACAGATATCATCATATTAATAGTGATAACGGCAAAGACTTACATAGCCCACATGAAATTGGATATTGGAAAAGTTTTTGGCATTGGTATGTTGACAACCCTACAGAAAAAGTACCGTTGAGCTTGATAAGAGATTTACTCAAAAAATCGCATTTAATTTTTTTACACAAGTGGTATTTTGCTATAATTTCTACCTATGTATTATTTTTATCTTTTATAGATATTAAACTTGTAGCATTTTGTTATATAATTCCAGCGGGATTTAGTTGGTGGAGCTCTGCTGTATTAAGCTTGCCTTTACATCTTAATTCTCAAGGATATAGGAATTTTGAGACTTCTGATAAAACTGTTAATAGCCATTTATGGAATTGGTTAACATTAGGAGAAGGACTGCATAATAATCATCATGCTAGACCTGGAGAATATGATTTTGCATTTACTAAAAATCCTTGGGAATGGGATCTAAGTGCATTTATTGTTAAAAAGTTGTTATTATGAAAACACTTGCACAGGCTTCTTATAACTATTATCTATACTTTAATTTACCTTTACATATTTTAACTTTCTTCTTGGCATATTTTGTAGAATTAAATTGGACATCTTTTATAATTGCCTACATAATAATTTATTGGTTCGGAATACAAATGGGATTTCATAAGCTTTTTTCTCATAAATCATGGATTCCAAAAAACAAATTTATAAAATACGGTTTAGGTATAATAGGCTGTTTTGGTCTAATGGGTGGTCCTGTATCGTGGGCTAGGATGCATCGCTGGCATCATAGGCACAGTGATACCGATCAAGATCCGCATTCGCCTATTAAAGGATTTTATCATTCATATTTAGGTTGGTTGTTTAACCCAGTGCAAGTTCCAATTTTTGTTGTCAAAGATTTTTTAAAAGATTCTTTGTTGTTATCTATTGAAAAAAGATGTATAGAAATAGTTGTTCTATTCCTAATTACTATAGGGATTATAAAATTAGAATTATTATTTTCAATTTTATTGGCCATGATTTTAACATTTCACAGTGAAATGTTAATTAATACATTATTGCATAAAAGAATAGGGCCAAATACCGAACCTATAAATAACCTTGTGTTTTCATTATTTTCAGGTGGGGGTTCGCTTCACAAAAATCATCATGAAAATGCAGGGTCTTCTAATTTTTCAAAAAAATGGTTTGAAATCGATCTGTCATATTTTTTCATAAAATTTTTACAAAAAAATGAAAACAGAAACTAAGCATCGTATTTTACTATTGTCCGCCTGGTTGAGCATTCCATTTAGCATGTGGTATTGTATACATATAGATGATTGGACATTATTTTTCTATGCATATTTTCTAGCTCAATTTAACAAAGTAATAGGAAATAATATTGCGTTTCATAGATATTTTACTCATAGAAGTTTTAAAACTACCAAATTTAAACACAACTTACTAGCTTTTTGGACAATACTTCTAGCTTCAAAAAGCCCTATTGTATATGCCATGAATCATAGACATCATCATAAATTTGCAGACACAGACAAAGATACACATAGTCCAGTCACAAGCTTTTGGCACACCATTACAGGAGCTTGGGAATTTAGAGGTTATAAATGGTTTAATGACAAAGGTGTAGAGTTTAAAGTAAGAGATTTAATGAGAGATCCTACCTTAAAATTCATAGAACGACATTATTTCAAAATTTGGTATGGAATCATAATAATTAGCCTTGCCATAGATTGGAGAATATTAGTCTTTGCTTTTCTTCTACCAGCAGGACATTACCATTTGGCAGCAAATCTGGCTGTTGTAGGTCTAGATCATTTAAAAATACTAGGTAGTTATCGAACTTATAATACTCCAGATAACAGTTATAATCATCACTTTATAGCTTGGGGAAGCCTGGGCGAAGGTTATCATAATAATCATCACCACGATCCTAACAGATATAACCAAGCCTTTAATAAAGGTGAATTTGATATTTGTGCTTGGATAGTAGATAAACTATTCATAGTGAATAATGAAAACAGTTCAAAAACATATAATTTTTAAAAGTTGCTATTTTGCTTCAGGATTATTTTCTATGTTTTTGATAGAAAATTATTGGTTAATCTTATTTACATGGCTTTTAATGGCTATTGGTAATGGCACGGTTGGACATAGATATTTTGCTCATAACCAGTTTAAGGTTTCTTATTTTATGCATTGGGTATTATCGTTTTGGTGTACTCTAAGTGCTTACAGCAGTGTCTTATATTGGCAAGTTCAACATAAACATCATCATAGACATTCCGATGACTCTTTAGATATTCATAGTCCTGCAAATGGATTTTTACAATCTTTTTTATTTTGGGCCTTTTCTAAAAAAAGAATAGAAAGTGTATTTAATGAAAGATCAAGCAAAGTTGCGTATCTTAAAGCAATATCGGATCCTGCTGTAAAATTTAATTCAGAAAACTTTATTTCAATAAATTTGATCTTTCTATTATCAATAGCTATAATCAATATAAATCTATTATATTGCATTCTTATAAGCTTTGTATTAGAACATTTAAGATTAGGAATTATTAACACCATTTTACATATAGAAAAAATACCTGGTAATTATAGGAATCACCAAACTAAAGATTTAAGTCAAAATAACTTGATTGTAGGAATTCTAAGTCTTGGGTTTGGATGGCATAATAATCATCATGCTGATCCTACAAAACTCATATTAACTGAGAATTGGTGGGAATTAGACATAGAAGGATTAATTGGAAAAATATTAGCAAAGGAATAAAAATGAATGAAGAAATTTTAAATATAATAATTAATGTTACTAAAAAACAATTTAAAAAATATAATCAACCAATGACAGCAGACACACACATAATAACAGATTTAGAAGGAGATAGTTTAGATGCTATGGAAATTATTATGTTAATAGAGGACGAACTTAATATTATAATCCCAGAAGAAAAATTAGAAGGTGTTAGAACTCTTGGTGGAATAGCCAATGTAGTATCTACTCTAGTAAATCGATGACAGAAACTAGTAAATTTTTTGTAAAAGTAAATTTACCTTTTTTTATAATTGCCTGTGTAGGCATCTTTTATATTACAGATTTTTATTTCTTTCTTTTATCTTTAATTATTTTTTATTTTCTTATATATATTGTTGCATTTAATATATATATCCATAGAATTGTATGTCATAATCAATATAAGGTTGGAAAATTAACCTCTTTGATTTTAGGATATCTAGGAAGTTTCTGTATGTTAGGAGATCCTTTGTCAGTGGCATTATCGCATAGATTTCATCATAGATATTCTGATTCATCCAAAGATCTTCATAGTCCTGTGCATGGGTTTTGGCACAGCTTTCTATTTTGGATTTTTCAAAAAAATCCTCTAATGAATTATCTATCTCTAATAAAAGATTTATCTTATGACAAAGAACCCCAATTACATTTTTTATTAAAATATTCTGTGTTACTTATTTGGATAACTTTTTTAATCCTTCTATTATTCAATATAAATGTAGCATTCGGATTAGCTGTTGCAATGAATGTTTCGTTCTACTTAGAAATGCTAGGTAACGCAGCTTTCTACCATTCTTCTAAAGAAAAAAAATCAGTTAACAACTTTTATTCGTGGATAAGTTTTAGTCCTTATCACCATGATCATCATACAGATCCGTCAGGCAAAACAATTAAGGATCCTTTACAAGTCATTTTCAATTTTTTGATTCAAAAAAATATACTAAGATGATTTTCAAAAAATTAAATCCATTAGATAATTTGAGTTTCAAACAACTTGATATGTTTATTAATCTGCACAAACCTATAATGCTTTTATTATCTTTAGTTTGTATAATTTGTTTGATAAATGCAGGGTTGACAATAAATTGGATTGAATGGTGGAAAATATTTTTAATTTATTATTTCATAGGTACAATTGAACAAATATTTTATCATCGACGATTTGCACATAAATCTTGGCAAGCACCCAAATGGTTAGATTTTATAGGACTTTGGTTAAGTAGTTTAAGTTTATTAGGCAATCCAATAGCATATGTTGCACATCATAGAGTACATCATAAATTCGCTGATACACCTTTGGATCCACATACACCCTATCATCATAAATGGTGGAAAATAGTTTTTTTATTTCCTTATTATAAAGGAAGTTTAAAATATTCTTTTGATTTATGTATGGATGATATGCAGAGATTTTTCGGAACCTATACTTTACCTATTATTATTTTAAACTGGACTATAATTTGTTATATAACATCTTTTGATTGGTTTTTTCAATTTTGGTTATCAGGAACTGGATTATATTTGATAATAAAAAATTATCTAAATATTAGATTACATAAACCTAGTAAATTATCTATTTCTTATAAAAAAGAAAATAACAAAGATCTAAGTTCAAATAATATCATTTGGGGATATTTATCCTTTGATGGATGGCATCAAAATCACCATTTAAATCCTCATTTATGGTACTATGGGAATAAATGGTGGGAAATTGATGTGCCAGGTATTTTTATTTTTTTATTAAGTGTTATTACATTTCAAAAAGCTAATTTCAAAACTTAAATCATTGATATTTTAATAATTGGTTTTTTACATTTTCTACTGATTTTTCAGCGGCTTGTTTCCCAAAAACACTCAATTCTGTAAATTCTCTAGTAAAGGCTTCAATATTATTTTTATCTTGCATATACTCTTTTAGAAAATTTTCCCAAAACATATAAACGTCCGATGAAACATTTTTAGGAAGTATGAACATAAAAGAGTCATCATTGGACCATGAAGTATATTTTTCTGGCAATGAAATCACTTTAGAAAGATCTGTAGGTTTCACTTTACTGGATATTGCTATGGCTTTAAGATGTCCAGAATCTATATGTTGTTTAACAATACTCAAAGGAAGAACACCTACATCAATATGATTTCCACGTAAATCATTTATAACTGGACCTCCTCCTTTATATGGTACCATCGTTGGAACAATTTTATTATCAATATTTTCTACTAATTGATCCAAGAGCATTTTTTGTCCTGGAGCACCAAACGCTAGTGATATCTTTTCATTGGCTTTTAATTTTTTCTCTAGATCTGCCAAGCTGTTTATACCACTTTTCTCGCTGGATACAAATACCATCATGGAATTTCTAATAGATGAAACGACATCAACATCTAGATTTGGATTTTTGATTTTTTGAATAGCTATAGTACCTGCTGTACCTATAGAAATATGCAATCCATCTTTAGGTCTTTGAGCTATCTCTGCCATACCAATAACTCCGTCTCCTCCTGGTTTATATACCGCTACCAGGACAACTCCTTTACTTTCTGCATATTTTTGAAAATGTTTAAAAGTTTGATCTACCCCGCCTCCTGGTGCAAATGGTATTATAACTTGGACTGGTTTGTTTCCAACGCTAAATGCATAAACATTAGTAAATGATAAAATTAAAAAAACGATTAATAACGATATTTTTTTCATACAGTCTCCTAAAGATAATATATAATTTATAAAAAAAATTGCCTATGTAATTAAAAATTGACAAAATATTTTTATGATTGTATTATTAAAGTAGGTAGGTAGCACTGGTGTGCGGCGGAGACTTATAAACTCTGGAGACTGGTCAGATGGGCTGGAACGGTAGGGTTCGATTCCCTAACCTACCACCAATTAACTTGGTAAATAATAATAGGAGAACTATAAATGGCAAAGACTAAAGATATCAGTAGACAGCACAAAAAAGTTGAAAAGCTCACTAGACAGGGTGGAA
>Ga0214917_10002106_pt1 | contig 24821 bp, 31 predicted proteins | sample LL_1208_BB_MetaG_FD_177983 | JGI IMG/M metagenome (GOLD analysis project Ga0214917, IMG submission 177983) | Freshwater microbial communities from Lake Lanier, Atlanta, Georgia, United States - LL_1208_BB | ecosystem: Environmental > Aquatic > Freshwater > Lake | place: USA: Georgia | collected...
AAAAGAGGAGATACTTGTTTCTTTTTGAATACAAACGTTTTGAGAGGTTCTTCTTCTTTTTCCTCCTCAGCCTCTACGTCCTTAAATGGAGTAATGCTTGAAGGCATCAATTCTGTCTCATCTTTTTCATCTTCTTCAGGAAGCTCTAAGTCACTAACTTGATCTTGTTTTCTTAATTTATCAAGTAAACTCCTTACTGCTGCAAATATATGCTTGCAACCATAATTTACTCTTACAGGATCCCTTACTTTTGGAGCTACTAACTCACCCCTGGAGTCCCCGTACAATGCGTCTTTTTGTTTTAGGTTATACTGTGCACCCTGGTAAAGAAATGCATCACAACTGCAGTTAAGTTGGACTTTAAGTTTTGATTTATCTTCTAGTTGCGTTGGGTCATCTAGTAAATGAATGCTAACCTTGTGTCCGCCTACCTTTGATTCTTTCTCTCCGCAAGTTACTGTATAAACATAAGTGTTGTCTACAAAGTTATCGCTTCCGCTTGTGGAGCAGTTAAGGGAGTTTTTATCTAACCTAGACTTAGATGAAGTAATTTCATCTAGTGAAATAGCAGCAATCTTTACACGCTTATAGACTATGTCACTAAGCGTACTGAACAATGCTACTTTAAACCTCACTCGCTATCCTCTAACTGTGCAGCTACCATAAGACCTCTTGCTACTGCGGTAAGAGGGTCGGATGCGTGTCTTATTTCCTTTACCTCAAATGGAAAGTTTGCTTTGTTTTTTTCAAATACCTTTTTGAATAAATCAACAAACCCACCGGCTAATGAGGTTCCGCCTGCAATTACGATTGGAAGTGGATCTGATAGTTCTACCTTTGCATTTTTAATTTCTTTAACTACAACATTTACGGATCTTTCAATTAATGCTTGGTAGTAAAAAGCGATAGCTTCCTCTTCCTTAGTGGCAAAGTCATTTGCCATAAGGTCTACTCCCTTTTCTTTAATTATCTGAACTCTGGAGGCTGTAGTGCTTAATGCTCTCGCTACACTGGCGTCAATTTGATCGCCTGAACCCTGAATAGAGAATTGTAGAATGGGCATTGTCATGTAGCTAAGGCAAACGTTTACCATGCCACCACCAAATGAAAGCGACAGCCCGGTAAAGTTGCTATCTTGGCACTCAGAATAGATTATTGCCATAGCTTCATTGATAGGTACAGGTCTAAATCCTGCACTAGAAACGAGTCTCTCTAAAACCTTTGTATGATATATGTTATTGACCCCCTTATTATCAACTGGGTCTGCTGGGATAGAATAGCAAACTACTTCACCATCCTTTACAGGATCGCCAAGTAAGCTTTTTATAATAGCGGCAAGAATATCACCTGAAATAGCAAGCTCTTCTGGTGATATAAGACCGTCTTTGAGTGGCCGTCTTGCCTCTCTCTTTAATAAGTTTGCAAAATTAACCGACTCATCTCCAATGATGTAATGCTGGCCATTAAGCTCTAGCATCTTTGCGCCTGACATTTTAATTGTATTCTTAATAAAGGGCTCGTCAGGTACGTCAATGAACGAGTCTCTAATTTTAGTAAGAACTACCTCTCCTGAAGTATTCTTAACTGAGGACACAAAAAAGCAAGTACCTGCGTCAAGCCCTCGGCCTGGAGTTAGCTCAATTTTCTTGGCCATTTTTCTTTTTCCTTATTTTCTTAAGCTCTTCAATAGCTTTATCTGCACTTGAATCTTGTACTACCTCAGAATCTGTCTTAATGGAAATGCCTTCTTTAATTTTAAAGATTGGAATAAACATCTCTTCTTCTTTAGAGGAAGGATCTGCAGATAAAATTTGCTTTTCTTTACTGACTTCTAAGTTTGTCACATTTTGCACAGGAACTCCATTAGATAGAATCCCTACTATTGAATTTATAGAAGCTACAATACTTTGTATATCTGTATTCATTTTTGCTATGTCGCTTTTTAAGGCGTCTAAATTAGAATCAGACTTGAGGGGCACTACGGTATTTAGTGGCTTTATGTGAGACGAAGGTTTTGGTCCTACTACTTTTCTTGGGTCCATAGAAGCATACCTTACCTCAGCGTCTGAAACCAAAATAAGCCATTTTCTTTTTATAGCATGCTGGACTGATGGCTGACACATTTGTTCTTCAGTGAGATAGTAAATATCACCGTAATTCCTCCAAACAAATCCTACTTCTAAATCCATTACGCCGTGTACGGCTGACATAAACGCTTGCATAAAACTACCTACTTTAATCCAGATATTAGAAAGTTAACGAGCCGGGTCGCATAATCTCTCATGACTTTTTCTATAAATGTCTCTTTGTTTAAAGAATATATAAAATTTTTATATAGCCTTATGTCCTGTGAATTGTCTTGCTCTTGAATCTTTTTTTCGCTGTCTCTCTCGGAGCCCCATTCACTATTGGTGTCTAGGTCAAGTACCTTTCTTGATGTTCCCCATCTTGAGTTCTTTCTGGGGTCTTTATAAGTAGTTTTAGTCCCCCAAGAAAGAACTTTTTTATTTTCCCTGAATGTCTTATCCCCGGTACCAAAAGTCTTTGCTATCTTATTGCTTTGAAAAAATCTACCCCCGGTACCCCACGTACTTGCCTTCTCTTTAACGCCGAAATCCTTTTTCTTTTTTAACTTCTTTTGCGCTTCTTGCGCTCTTTGTCTAAGTGTAGAAAGATATGATTGTTTTCTTTTCTGATCAGAAGAAGCATTTTTATCTAATTTTTTGTAAGATAAATATCTTAATTTTATTCCTCCTGATTTTTCTGTCCGGGCAGAAGAGTACAATAGCTTTTTATCCTTTTTTTCTTTTGTCTCAACTTGTTCATCTACAAATTTAGGAAGCTTAACGATTACAAAAACTTTAACAGATTTATTAGAATCAATTTTTACTAAAAACTTTACTTGTTTCCTGAATTTAGGGTAAGTCCGGTAAGTGACGCTAGACTTCCATGCTTTGTCTATATCGCTTTTAAATCTAACAAAGATTCGTAAAAATTGTGAGGAACTTGGCTTTTTTAGGTTAAGTATCTTTTTTAAGTTATTAGATATTCTTATCATTACTTAAAATAAGTCTTCCCATACTTTTTTTCTTAGCTTTATGGACTCTGGGCTAGGGGCTTCTGTTGGTGAGTTATTCGGCGGGGTTACCAATTCCGGGTTTAGAGGCACTGAGTATCTAATATCTCTGGAGCTAAGCAGGGCTACTGAAAACCTTTGCTGAAGAGGAGCGCCGCTAACGGTAGTAAGATTTACTGCGCCAATAGAGAACCTGTCACCATTTTTCCTGACGATAAAGTCCCTTTGCGAGATTAGCGGTGATGGTCCAGTAAATGTTTCAAACGTAAAACTAGGCTTTAGACCCTCTGGTGTGGCTTCTAGTGCCTTAGCTTCGTCAGGTGGGGCTATGATAAGGTCGTAAGGGCCATTATACCCTCCTATATAACCAGTGCCAAAGCATATTACGCAATCGTTTAATGTAGATTTATGCGTAGGGCTATTATTAGGGCAAGGAGTTCCAGCCCATTTTCTCAGATAAAGTTTAACCCTTTCACCGCCTTGCTCTAAGATGAAGTAATTACGCCTCATCGCTTCTTGCCAAATAGGGTCAGCAAATGACATCTCTTCAAGAGCTAAAGTCTTAGCTACCGCTAATGGTGTTTCGAAATACTCTGAGGCATCTGGGTCAAATCCTCTTGTGGTAATTTTATAGTAAATTCTTCTATTTAAATTATTTTGTACAAAATTAGACACATAAAAATACTTACACGTTACCGAACTTCCAGAATGAGGTAAAATAGGCTGAGTGCTTATATGTGATATTGGGTCATACACAGGGTATGTATTTAACCAAACTAGGCCCCTAGCGCCGTCAGCTTTAAGCGGCCTGATGTCCTGACCGTCTATGTTTACTAATATATCTTGACCTTCACTGAATTGAGTATAAACGATATTATTGATTACAGGCTTATTGTCTAACTGTATAATCCATTCTTTTCTAGGATTATCACCTTTGTACTTAAATTTATTTGTCACATCTTCGGTAATTTGTGAAATTTTATGCTCATCACGATAGTATCCAACTTGAAGAGGTTGGGCATTCAATAAAGTGTATGGGCCATTTATATCGTCATATGACCTGTATACATTAACGCCCTGTATGTTAAATACAGAATTGTTACCCTCTTGCTTAGGGTCTGAGAATGTAAGGTCTACAGCATAAAGAATGCCCGGATTATAAATAGAAACGTCACTAGGACTTTCCGGAAATCTGGGCATCTTAAATTACCTATTCGGCTTCTTCTGCAAGATCAAAGTCAACCACTCCGGTGTCTCTATTAATCTTGAATGGGTTATTGGCCGGTATTCCATACTTCAACATCACTTCTTGGAGTAAAGAATTTTTCTGATCTCTAGTGTTATGTAAAGCTTTCAGTATCAAATTCTTATGCTCTTCTAGCATACCTAATTCATAAAGTAGAGACTTTATTCTTGAGTCAGCCTCGTTTAGGACAAGCAGATCTTGACCGTCTATTACTTTTTTAGCGGAAGGTGTTAACTTCCCAGATCGGTATTCTTCTAGTAATTTTAACTCTTCCTCTGAAAGTTGTGGTGTTTCTGTATTGCTCATTAAATTACTCCGTATCCTCTGCTTACTAAGTTTCGAATAGACATTACGCCTGGCGCTGAGCCTGGTCCTAGATATCCGCTCTGGTATCCAGTAGAGAATCTTGCTTGTCTTAGGCCCTTGGTATATTTTAGTGTAGCCTTTGCCTGTTCAATCATAGCATTTAGCTGTTGTTCTAAAGAATCTCGCATTGCTTGGTATTTAGAAGACTTCTCCAAATCAAGCTGAACCCCGCCGATTGAGTAGCCGAACTCATCTGCTATCCAATTAAGCGCAACTGCTTCTATTGCTAAAACTGCAGCTCCAATGATAACAATAATACGCCAAGACTTTTGCTTGCCTTTAGCAAGAGACTCAAGTGATAAATTTGTAGCGGGTGGGTATAGGTTTACCCAGTCTACTGCTAAATGTAGAAAATCTAATAGCTCTTCATCTTCCCAAATAAATCCAAAATTTGCTGTGTAATTTTTGACTCTGGTTTTTTTCTGAGGTGGCATAAAATGATAATTTCTTTCAGGATTATTATCTCTTAAAATATGCCTTAGTTTACGCAATAAGTCTTTCTCTAAGTCGCTGTATTCTGGTCCTTCTACCTGAACGCAGAACTCCTCTACGCCGAATCTCTCTTCTCTATAAGAGGGCTCGGAGCCTGGATACTCTACAATCTTCCAAGAGATAAAGTACTCACCTGTATCCCATTCCTCGCCAACAGTGAAATTTGCATAATAAACACCTACCCTCTCTCGGGTAGGTGTGGCTTCATTAATCACTGTAACTGGAGTCCCGCCAGAAGTATTTCTGTATATTGTGTAAGTTACGCTGTAAACGTCGCTCAAAACACCTTTTACAGTTCTAATTAAAATGTTAAGGTCAGATTGTTTAAGGGAATACCCTCTATTAAATGCTATTCCCATTAAACTAACACCTCTTTAACTTCTTTACATTAAAACGATTTTCAATAGCATACCTATTTGTTTCTTCGTTTGCCTTTAAATTCCATCGTATAAAGTACGTCCCTAATGGGGCATCTGCTGGAATCACTACGCTTGCGTAGTATCTCCCGGTAGATACCTTTACTGTAGGACCAGTAATCATTGGCATTGGCTCAGGGTCGCAGCCTTCGTAAAATATCTCAAAGTCTAGAGAAATAGGATCTAAAAATTCACCAAAGCCATCTCTTATGATAATGAACAAATCTTCTGGCCCGAGATTTGAGCCTCTGTCAAAAGAGATGGACATTACTTAATCTTTCTCTGGCATTGTTACAATTTTGCCAGTAGTAAGATTGATCTGCCAATCTACATTAGCTGGTATATTATACTTTGTAGCCAAACCTCTGACGGCTTCTTGTCTCTCTAGTTCTGCTTTATCTAATTCATCAAGAGCAACTCTTTGCAGCTTTGCTGCGTTTGCAATTGCGGTTGTAGCCCTGCCAACTTTTGACTCAGCATCTTTAATTACATCTAAGTCAGACTCATCTAAGGTAATCTCTGTCTCAGTAAGAATACCATCTGCATCAACTACAAGAATCTCATCATCGCTGAGAATTTCTACTTTTTTTCGCATGCTTATCTATACCTTCTTTACTTATAGCTTATATACAATAACTACAATAACTTCTGATGGTGACGGAGCTGGTATATTTTGAGAAAACGTTATATACGTAGCTCCTGGTCCTTGTATTGGTGACTCAAAAAAATCAACGCTTGCTACCTGATACTGGCCATTTCTATAAACATCAATCCAATGCCCCTCCCCGGAAGGTCCTGAGCTTCTCGATCCATAATTTGAATAGTAACTCTGAACAGGTACTGTAAGGCTCTGGATATTTACAATATAACTATTTGTACCGTACCCATATCCTTCAGCTAGTGGTCTAGATTGATTACTTCCACCGCTTAAACCTTCGCCTCTTATTCTTCCAATTGGCATTTTATCTTACCGTAGAGGTACTTATTCCCTCATTAGTTGATGGAAGGTAAATTCGGAAACTGTCTTCAATAGTTCCTAAAACGTTTGAAGAATCTTTTGCTGAGTATAAAACAAGATAATCTAAATCAAAACTAAAATCCTCCATACTTACGTACATGGTATAATCATATATTCCTCTCTCCCTTCTTACCATTTGAGTCGGAGGAAGGTCGTAATTCCTTATACCATTACCATAATGGAGAATTTCAATTTTAGGATCAACCGCCTCAATTAAGTCTTTATTATCGTCTATCCAAATGGATGTAAACGTGTAAGACGTATTAGCTTGCACTAAGAAAGACATTTAACGCATCACCTATACTTAGTTTTCCTGATAAACTAGCATTTTATTAACCATTTATCCAAAGATAAAAAGTTCATGCTCCGGGTCATTAAACTTTGTATTAAATGACTTATCTCTAGTTGAACCAACTAGGTGTATTTGAGTACCTCTCTTGGCTGAAAGGCTATAGCTACTACTTGACTTTCTAACTGTACAGTTGTCTAAAATCGCAACAGAACCTGAGTCTGTTTTAACATCTTCTTGCCTATTGTTAACTAAATCTACGTTTAAAAGGTCTATAGTTGAAGTTTTTACGCCTAAAAAGCCGGACATATTATTAGAGACTAGAGTGCTCTTTTCATAGTTTCTACTTGATATAGTAGATAAGTCTACCTTTGCCACGCTTTCATTTTCTGTAACTACAGAGCTTTGTAATTCTAAAATACTCTTACCATAGGACTCAAAAGCTAGATCATTTGAGGATACTCTAGCTCCCTTTAATAATACGTTTGAAAGAGAGTCTACGCTAACCGCGACTTTATTAGACTCAAAGGAGCTGTCTAGTAGCTCTGCATTTGATGTATTGAAAACCTTTAATCCAATTGTATTGTTAAGAAAAATACAACTGTTAAGTTGGTATGTAGAAGCTTGATTTGAAATCGAAAGCCCTATGTAGTTATCCCTAAGTACACATCTATTCATATCTAATTTAGCAGAATTTATGACCTTAACAGCTTCTTTTCTGAAGCCTTGGATTGTAATATCCTTTATGCATACACCTTGTGCAAAGTCAACTACAATACAATGCTCTAAATTTTTATCCCCAGACAAAACTACTGTTGCTCCGTCTAGTGGCTTCAAGATCACAAAGCCCTTTGCCCCTAACATATGCCTTGTAAAGAAAACAGTTTCAGTATATATACCCTTATCAAGTATAATCTCTATCGGATGGTTAATAATTACAGGAAGGCTATCAACTGCCGCTTGAATTGTTTTCTTTGGGGCGTACTCAGTTCCTGAGTTCTCATCTGAACCTGAAATAGTGCTGACATAGACCTCTGAATTAGAGAACGAGGCTGTTGCCTTTGTTTTAAGCTCTAATGAAAGACCAACTACATTTTCTTTTGGTATATCGTTGATCTGGTAATGCCTAATTTTAGCCATTTATATATCTTCTTGATTTATATTGAAGTACAAATACCCGAGTGGTACTAATCTATTATAGTAGTCAATCGCCAAAGCATTTGCTATAAAAAGCCCGAGAGGGGCTAGAATCCTAGCCCCTCTCCTACCACTTAAGGTAGTAAGGTTTTTTTAGACGTTCTCAGACTTGGCGAAGTAACGTACATAAACGTGGTCGCCGGAGACGACGCCACCTAGTACGGTAACTTCTTCTGCAGTTCTATCGAATGAGAAGCGTGGCATATCTAACGAAGCAGCAGCGTGGTTGTACTCAAGAAGTTGACCGTTGAGGTAAACTTCTAAGTCGGAACTGGACCAAGATAGGCCAGCACCAGAAGCAACTGCGAAGTTAGAAACAGTGTAGTCGAACCCTGCTGCTAGTGCAACGACTAAGCTGGCAGCGTCAGATGCTACGTGCTCAGCGTAAGCTAAAGGCTCCTTGATGCCAAGAGCGCCTAAAGCGTGGCTGTGTAGGGAATCAGCACCAGATACGACATGATTGCCGAATAGTTTGGCTAATGCCGCACCGCTGGTATTGATGCTGTTGATAGCGAATAGTGCACCGGATTCAATTACGACGGAAGAGCCAGAGTAGATGGTGCTTGATGAATCTGCTTCTAAGCCTAAAGAAGCACCTGATTGAATAGCTAACGATGAGGTAGCAGCGATTGAAGCAGAAGCTCCGGACATGATAGCTAAGGAAGAGGTTGCACCGCTTACTGCGACTGCACCGGTCAAGTTGGAACCATATTGGTCACCTAAGTAGACGTTGTTACCGTCAACATAGATGTTTCTTGCACCCTGGATAACGCCTGCGCCTGCAAACTGAGTCCAGTTGATAGAATCGCCTGCGCCAGCAACGGCTAAAGCACCGTCAAAGCTGGTTAATACCCAGCTTGTACCACCGAACTCGGTACCTTCGGTAATAAGTACATAAGAACCGACTGGTAGTTCGCTGGAGGTATTGGCGTCAGTAGAGCGCTCTAGTACCCAAGAAGTGCTTACGCTTCCTGCGTCAGTAACAATGTATAAACCATTGAACTTGGCATCAGCCTGACCCTTGACAAGTACTCTATCGTTTACGTCTAGCGCAACACTGTCAATTTCTAAAGCTTCAGAAGCAGAAGAAGTTAGAACAGTGAAGTACTCATCATAGTCGTTCTTTACTGCAGAAGCAGAAGCTACTGCGGCTAAGGAACCAGATGCTAGTACTCTTACAGTTTCCTTGATGGTTAAACCTTGGGAAACATGGTCAACGTAACGCTTGGTAGCGGCTTGGAAGGCTAAGGTTGGATCTTGTGCTAGTAAAACGGTGCTTCCGAAAGCAGCGGCTCCAGAAACGTTCATTGCGCCTAAGGCAGTGACTTCGCCACGTAGGGTGGAGGCGCCAGAAACGTTCATTGCATCTAGAGCGGTGACTGCGCCACGTAGCTCTGAGGTGCCAGAAACATTCATTGCATCTAGAGCGGTGACTGCGCCACGTAGCTCAGAGGTACCAGAAACGTTCATTGCGCCTAGAGCGGTGACTGCGCCACGTAGCTCTGAGGTACCAGAAACGTTCATGTTATTAAGAGCGGTGACTGCGCCACGTAGCTCAGAAGTGCCAGAAACAGCTAAGGTATCAGTCAATACGACTGCACCGGTTGCTGTGACTGCTGCTAAGCTGGAAGCGCCTGATACGCCTAAGGTTCCGGTAATGGTAACATTTCCAGAGAAAATGGCAGAACCAGTTACCTGAAGATCGTTTAGAATTGAAGTTCCGGAAACACGAAGGTTCTCGGACATGACAACTTCTTTAGCGAAACTTGCACCGGATAGGAAAGTAGCGCCTGAAGCAACGCTTAAGGTGTCAGATAAAACAACACCTGAAGCAACGTTTAGAGTGCTAGCTAAAGTAGCAGCACCGGATACGCCTAAAGTACCGGTTAATGAAGTATTACCGGATACGAATAGGTCATTCTTGAACTCTACGCCAGAATGGACAACTAAAGTCCCACTTAAAGTAACGCCACTTTGAACCGAGAATAAACCACGGATCGCAATATCGTTAACTAAATGATGGGATGCAATAGCCCCACTGGCGATTTGGAAACCTCTAAATTGTCCCACTTAAATCACCTCGTGTGAGTAATGCCAACGTTAAATCTACGTCTATGTATACCATGTGATTAACTATGTAAAAGAGACTTTAAGCTCTGTACCCTGTCTGCATAGCTTAGTGCGTCTACTTTTGAGCGCCTTCCGAAGTATTCGTTCTTAAGATTAGCTATGCCTCCCAAGTCTGAAAATACAAAGAAAAATCTTGATTTATCTTTTCTTGTCTTTACCATTTGACAACCTGCGCACTGTAGAAATGCAGCAAAGTACAAGTCGCAAGTCTCATACTCTTTCTCTTGAAGCTTTGTTTCCATTTATTTCTTACCGAACTTATCATAACTAGAAGTATCATAACCTTTACTTTTGGCTAAACTCTTTGCTTCTTTCCAAGAAGAAACAACCTCGCCATCAACATTAGGCACAACTTTATCTAATTTATGTTCAACTCTTTGTTTCCTATCTAAATAAGTTGATTTTTTTTGCCTTAAATCTTTTTCTTTTAAGAGCTTTCCTGTCCAAGAGTCCCCTTTTAAATGTACACTTGGAGAACCGATTAATTTTTTTAAATCTGAACCACAAGAACTACATTTAAAAGTTGGGCTTTCCTTTATTGAATGGAAAGCCTCCGACTCTTCATTGCAATCTACACATAGTAATCTATATTTAGGCATCTTTGGATAGATTTTCCAGCTTTGAGGCAATAAATTTTTTAACAGCACCCTTTTCTACTAGCATAAGCTCTCTTAAAAGAGATACGCTAGTAGTATTCTCTACGAAATCTTTCCTGTCTTTAAATGACATGTTTTTCCAGTCAAAGGGTACGACTTCTTGGTCAGGCTGTACCAGTGCCTCTGCCTGAAGTTGATTCGCCAGTTCCTCGTGCTCTTGTTTGGCAACTCTAGCATTCTTACGCTTGCTGATTTTTTCTGGCTTATCATTAGAATGATTTTCTACTGGACTAGGAAGAACTTCTAAAGTGTCGGTGCTTACTGGATTTTTGGTGGCTTTATCGAAGTCAATACCACCAAAAACATCTGTAGTACTAGGCTCTATGTTAGGAAGTCCAGATTTCTTCTGCACGGGCTTGGGCAGTCTTTCAAAATTGGGGGCAGATCCACCATCTGATAATACATCTAGCTCAGGTATCTCTTCTAATGGTTTATTCTTTAGCCCATCTCTAGCTGCTTTTTTACTTTTTATGCTAGGAAGAGCTACGTCCAACGGAAGATTATCCTCATCTTCATCTGAAATTACTTTATTAGTAAAGTCAAGTACGTGAGGTGGCTTTTTCTTTGGTAGCTCAGGATCGCTAGCATTCTGAGGCACTACTTTAAATTTATCTAAAAGAGCCTGAGATTTTACTTCTTGTGAAGTCGATTTGTTAGAATTATCTGGAAGTTCCTTACCGTCTGTAGATAAAAGCCATCCGCTTTTTATTGCTGCTATAATTCCAGGAGCTACGTAAGTTCTATCACCTACTTGTAAATTTGTACCGTCAAACGAAACTACTTGAGAAGATAGCAATCTTTTGTCTATCTCACCTACAATAAAGCTTTTTGCCACCACATACTGTTGCATATTTAAATTTACTCCAAAATAATATATTATATTATAGAAAAGAAGGGCCAGTAATTACTGGCCCTTCCGGCTTTATGTTCTAAATAACTATTAAAGTACTGGACGAGTAATAGTTAGAGACTGTAGGCCTAGTGGGTTGTGGATACCGATACCGACGTTTTCGAAGACGGAGAAGCCGATTAGGCGGTTCTTTGGATCGTCAGCGGAAAGAACGGTTAGCTCGGTACGAACTGGCATTCTGCCGAAGAACTCAGGCTCAGCGCAAACGTATACGGTTCCGGGAGGAACGATACGAGAAACGATGATCTGAGCGCCCCAGATGTATGCCATTAGACCCGTCTTTAATAAGACTGCCTGAGTCTCAATGTCTAGAATGTCGCGACCAAACTTACGGATGTCAGTATAGTCCTTTGCATTCATGAAGATTCTGGCAACACGAAGATCCCAACGCTCAATATCAGCAAAGGCATCGGCTAAAGCTGAAGGGGTGAGCGGTGCGGAAATGTCGATTGGGTTATTTGGAGCACTGGCAGCGCTGCGGACAGCATTCATGACGGCGAAAGACTTGGTATCTTCCTGAGCCTGAATTTCTGCCTTGGCGAGGTCTTGAGCCCTTTCGATAAGGTCGAAGCGGCGCTCTTTGACCTGAGTTAGAGGAATCTCAGGGTTGGAGGCAATTTCGAATAGGGGGAAAAGAACACGGAGGCTCTTGGAGACGGAAATAATGTTTTCGCCTTCTTCACCCATTACATAAGCAGTGACGTCTGGGTCACGGTCATAGATGGGTAGTGCGCCATCGGGTAGCTGCTCAACGAGGTAAGCCTTACGGGCTACAGAAGAGTAATCCCGACGACGACGAAGGGGCTGGACCATGGAAGCAGCAAGCTTTGCTCTTCCACCTGCGGTCTTGACTAGCTCGGAGATGATCCGTTGCTTTGTTTCATTTGAAATATGCTCAGACATTGTTATCTTATCTCCTTACCTTAAACTAGAAGTAGTAGACCAAGCCAGGGGTCACTAGCTGAGGGGGCTTTGACAACAACGCCGACAGCAACCTGACCACCGCCAGCTTCCTTGGTTAGAAGGCCGTTAGCGGAGGAATATAGAAGGTCGCCAGCTTCATACTCAAGAGCTGCGCCTGCGCCATCATCATCATTGGTTTCGTATACATCAACTTGGCAAGCGCCTAAGCAATGAACGAAGGGACCCTTTTCTGAAGCTACTGCAGGGGTATTCTCAAAAGGATTACCAGCAGCATTGTTAATGAATAGACCTAGAGGACGATCTGCTCTTTCGCAAGATCCTACAAGTAGGTCGCCCTTAAGTCCTGCGACGGAACCGCCGAGAACGCCCTTGGGCATGCTGGAAAGAATGGTATCATTCGTTACGCCAGCGGGCTTATGGTCGTGGGTAAAAGCATCTTCCTCTAGAGAGAATAAAGAGTTACGATGCCCCACATATTGAATTCGTAGAGCCATTTTTTTACCTTTCTCCTATAATCAGGAAATTTAGTAGCTGAAGTGGTCGCTGACGTCTGGGTCAGACTTCCAAAGGCGGCTTAAGTTCTCAACATCTAAAGAAGAGACATTAGCTCTAGGAGCAGATGCAATCTTCTTGACACCGCGCTTTGCGGCTGTATCGTTCTTAGAAGCAGTCTTAGTAAGAGAAGCCTTAATTGCAGCTTCCAGCTTCATTTCTTGTTCACCATCATTTACATCTTCTTCCGGCATCTCTTCTTCTTCACCGGAAGCTGCTGCGCCAAATGGATCTGTGGCCTCACCGGCATCAGTACCCATATCAAAGTCATCTTGTCCGTCAAGGGAAATTGGCTGAACATCTGACATTGAACCAATATCGCCTGCTGCGCTTAGGTCAACAGCAGCAGAAGGATCTTGCTGAGGAGGATTTTCTCCTGGTTGACCACCTTGCTGCCAGCTTTCACCACCGCTTTGAGGAGCGGCTGGGGCAACATCCATACCTAAAGCATCGCCTTCTTCGGCAGCATCACCTTCCACTGCGTCATCTGCACCCTCAGAATCATCCATGGCTTCTTCAACCATTTCTTCTTCCTCGGCTGCATACTTATTGATACGAGCAACGGTGTCAATTAAGGACCGTAGTGGTAAATCCATTAAGTCTGTGGCTTGCTTTTCGATAAAGTCCTCAGTGCCATCGGGAAATAGAGCGTTAGCTACTTTAATAGCTAAAGAAGACTTCTTTGCTAGAGTCTGTGCTGTTCTTAGAAGAGCAAGATTAGCCTGCTTTGAGCCTGGCATGGCGATATTTAGAGTTGGATGACGCATAGAAGCATCTTCCTTCCAGTCTGCCTGCATGTCTGGCTTTTCATAGTTTACGTTTGCCTCTGGGTCCCAAGTCATATACTTCTCGGCATCGGGAACTTCCCTGCGGCGATTTAGTGAGTTTGGATCGGCGTTTTCAACGTCGTAAGCGCGACGAGAAAATCCATCCTTGGTTAGGCGCTTTCTGTTTGCCATAATAGTTTAAATAACCTCCAAGTTACTTAGTATTCTGTCTGCGTTGAAGAAGTCTCGCAACGCGCTTTTCGATTTCGTTGCTAACGGCGTCAATCCGAGCAGCGAGTCGAGGGTTCTGGGATTCAACTCTATTAGCTACACTGTCAAGTTGATCAACAATTTTGCTTGCTTTTCTGACAAAGGAAGCGACACTTGCGGAAGCTTGATGATTGTTATGTGCCCTCATAGCTGCTTCTACTTCTTCGTCATCTGGTATAGGCTCTGACTCAGTATGACCAGCTTCAACAAGTTCTTCTGAAGATTCGGATTCTGATTCCGGCCACTCAAGTTCACTCCTGTTACGGTCTGCATCATGCATTTTTTCACGAGACATAGTCTCTTCTTCAGAATCCTCTTCCTCACGCATTTTTTCGAAAGACTTAAGCAATTGGTCGTCATCGTCATGCTCGGCAGTTCTTAAAAATGCTGACTTTTCTACTTCCTCATCTCTGACTAGCTCTACGTCTACTTCAATGTCCCTACCACATTCACACTTGCCTAAGGTTAATTTTTTAGCTACCTTAAACAATCCATGGTAAGTTGGTCTTTTAGCCATGATAATTACCTTCTTGGAAAATGAGATTTTACTCTATTCTATATTTTTTATTAACTAATTAAAATTTACGCTTCGATTATATTTTCGTTTGTCGAAGTTGAGTCTATTATATTTTTTGCATTACTTTCTTTGTCTGTATCTTCTTCATCTTCATCTTCATCTTCAGTGCTAAAAAGAGCTGATAAGCTATCTTTCATGTTGCTCTCTTCTTCATCTGCTGGATCCATAGCTAAACCGGAATCTTCGGCAGAATCTCCCTGATCTTCATTATTTTCGTCTGTAAAAAATGGGTTTGGCCCAGAAGCGGATTTATGGAAACTTGAGCCTATCAAAGAAGACAATGTATGAGAAGTTTTAATCTGTATTGATTTATCTAAATTAACAACATTCCTTAAAACTGCTCCCGTGAAAGCGGGCACTTCTACCCAAGAAGCTTCTATGAATCTTACTGAACTAGGGTCTGAGTCATGGCCGCACAATTCTGCAATTGTCTTCATTTCACCTTTTTTAGTAAAGAACTTTGCGCCTTTTTGAAATTTTACTTTACTACAAAGTTGTGATTCATTAAAAGCTTGATTACCACATTGAGTACAAAATGTGTACGAAGCAATACAACCCATACTCATTGCCTTCATTGAACCTGTTTTTATTCTGCTGACAAGTTCTTCATGCTTTCTATCAGTTGCTACCAAAATGTCACAATATAAAGTCTCACCGTCTATATCTCTAAGTACTGCGTCTACAATAGTACCCTTTGATAGCTCAGGGACCTGAACATGCTCGACATAATTTGGTGCGCCGACAAATGTGCGATAAGAATTTTTTAAAACCCCTCTTGTCCAGCTATCGTAATTTTGATTAATATATTTTTCTGTGTTAGCTGTAATATGATGAGAACAGTCTTGGTCAGTGTCTACAGAGGCAATGATAGTGCAATGAGAAAAAAGGTACTGTCTTGGGCTAAATGATTTAATGTCAAAACTTGAGTTCTGACTAATGTTTGCAAACTTGGAGAAACCACGCTTAACTGGATTGAAGTCTGTTTCTACTAAAAGCGCATTGGCAAAAATCTTAAATGCCATCTATTTGACCCCTTGTATAATTTTCTTCTTCTTTTTTTCTTTTTCGCGTAACATTTGATTTTGTAACTCATCAAATGACATTTCAGAAGAGGTATTAGTATCTGCGTCCTTAGGGCCAGCGTCGAGATAAGGGGAAGTAGGTGCTGTGCCTCTGCTTACCTCGTGAACGCCAACTTCTGAAACTATGGCATATTTATCAAGATAAGAAAAAATTACTCTAAGATTTATCATTCATTAAGTCATAAACTACCGTTAGGTAAACGGCGTTAGTATTAGCAACTTCTTTATTGAATAAGCTTGAAACAACTAATCGTATTTCTTGATCTGAAACTGAATCACCATGCGTAGAGCTTACCTTTGAAAATGTCTCAACTTCATTAAGTCCAGATAATTTAAACTCAATAGAATCTTTCATAGCTTTAGATACTTTTTTAAGGTAAGACTGTACAACAGATACCTGAGAAACAGTCGGAAGTCCGCCCACAAACTCTAAAACTTTTGCGTTTTTAGTAGTTGGAACCATTAAGTCAACAACACTCGGTCTTGATTGTTGAATTGAAGGCTCAACACCAATCGCTGTAGTTACTGGAATTAAATCCTCTGGTGAATGCATACCAACAAAATGAGGCCATTGTACATGAACTTTGTCTGTCTCTGGGACTATTGCTACAACAGTTCCTAGGAAGGCAGAGCCGTAGTGGCTGGTAATTAGCATCTGAACAGTCTGTCCTACAGAGAAATCTGTTGGCTTTACAGCAAATGGATGCAATGCAAACTTATTAATCACTTAATAAAACCTCGTGGGGGACTCTGCCCTCTAACTTCTCGACACGCTCATTTAACATTTTAGAATAAAGTTTTATTGCTAAAATATAGTTAGGCTTACCGTCTTCTGTAAAAAGTTTATTCATTTTTCTTAACTCTTCTAGTGAATCATGCCAAATACCTACATATTCTCTTGGAATAAAATTAGGCTTTGCGTAGCCAGAAGCGTTTTTCCTGAACCAGAAATAAGGTGAATTAGCCTCAGTCTGTGTGTAGATATAGGTCGGGCTAAATAGCTGTGCTACATATGGCTCATCTAATTGGCCTAAAATTTTACCGTAATAGAATACTTTAGATACAAAATCTTCTTCTGGATTTGGGTCTGTCTTAAGAAGTATAGCTATATTATGTGCGTTGGAAGTGTCGAAAAAGTTAGAAAGGAGCACACCTCGCACTTGATTGTATAAAATTTTCTCTTTTTCGTTAAAAGTGTCAATAGAATACTCAAATAATGAAAACTTTTTTAGATAAGAGAGAACTACTCTTCCATGAAGATTATGCATTAAATAGGACTCTCGTCCTTTCCGGAGTTATCATTATCCCTTGCTCTAGTTTTTAGTTTTGTATCTCTTTCCCTAGTTTTATCGGGTGAACTCCCTCTTTCTTCTGCTTTTCTTTTTCTTGCTTTTTCGGTCACTTGCTGAGAGGTCTGACCGCCTGAAAGGTCTGGATCGCCTTTTTCGTTAGAGTACCCTTCTAACTGCTCAGATATAAACAATCTGGCAATTTTAAAAATCTCTTTGGCTAAATCTTCCATACTTTAAGTAAAGTAATAACGTACTACTCCGGTGCTGCTTCTTCTGTTGCTGGGGCTTCAGGGACCTCAGCACCTTCGCCACCTAGCTCGCCCTCACCGCCTAGTTCACCTTCGCCTCCTAGTTCACCTTCGCCGCCTAATCCTAGTTCAGGACCGCCGCCCATATCTAAACCTGGAAGCCCTCCTCCTAGCCCGCCCTCTCCGCCAGCAGCAGATGAATCAAATTTAAGATTTAGGTATTTAGCAAATCTTTCAGTTATATTTGTTTTACCAACAAGATCCTGAGAAACATTTTGATATATACCCCTAAGTAGGTCATTAAAAGCAGCATCATTTACTGTACCCATATCATCCTCTAGCCTTTCTCTAGTGGCAATAGGGTCTATGTTAAGTAAATCTAAGATTGTAGCGACATCAACTGAACCCTTTTGATATAAACTGAATAAAGACTCAAATGTGTCATTGCTATCCCTAAGAGCTAATCTTCTAAATGATAATTGTGGATAAATTAATCTTTCGTTACCATCATCGTCCATCTCAATAAAGCCATTTGCCTTTGCTACGGGCTTAAAAAGAACTTCCTCTACGAAGTTTTGCATGACTTCTCTGAATAGTAGATATCTGGTATTAAGTACCTCAAGAGTAATTTTTGCACCAGCATAAGTAGCTTCTCCTGATAGTAACTCAGCAGTAACGCCTAAACCTGACATTAAACGTGTAGCAATTCGTCCATACTCTGAGTCTAAAACAAGAAGTCTATCGTTTGCCCCTATTTCCTGCCAATTAAGTTCATAGTTTGTTATGATACTGTAATCAGGATCAATCATTGAGGCTTCTACTTGTTCCCGTAACCCCTCTACATCATCCTCAGAAAGACCCTCAGCAAAAACTACTCTTTTTGGAGTCATGTTTCTAGTGGCTATCTGCGTTTGCGCTTGCCTTAGCTTTTCAAATTCAAGCAAGTCTCTTACAACCCTGTCTAAGATGCTTGTACCATGGTCTTCATAGTCGCTCATTTTTCTAGCTAAATGGTAAACATGGCTACCTGAGTATGGATCAGTATCTAACGGTATGTTCTGACCTCTTTTTACGTACTCAACAATATCTGGAGGCATTGTTTTTAGGGCTTTAAGGGCGGCTGCGTCACCATGGTTTGCTCTTTCAACTAACTCTCTAGTGGCAGGGTCTGGTACTAGAGAGACCTCAAGATAGTCTGTAAAAGGATATTTTTTTGTCTCTACAGTGTCTGGGTCAAGTACAGTTATTTTAGACCAAGATTTACTCTCTTCTTCCCATTCTGAAAATATATATACGTCTCCGATCAAATTATACTCGTGTGCAATAGATAATAATTTCTGGAATAATTTTAACTTATCTACCATTGTCTCGTAGAATCTGAGAATTTTTTGTGCGGTCTCGTAATTCTTTGCCTTAGGTATTGTAAGAGTCACCTTGGACAATGGTATTTCAGAATGTAAGTCTATAGCTGGACCTACAATTGGATCATTTTTGTAAAAATGCCTATACCATCTTCTCTTTTCTCTGTTGGTCCTTGGTAGTTCCAACATATCCGAAGATAAATATGGACTAAAGAAAGGAGCTTCTTGAGTTTGAAGGATGTCACTGCTTGCGGACTTGAAAACAGAGTCCATGCTGGAATTCCTAGAAACTGACTTTTTAGGAGAATAAGCTGTAGTAGAGTATTTCTTTAGTTTATCGGAATCTACTAGACTTCTAGCGGTACCGTACTTATTCTTTGGCATTGTTACTATCTATCTCTACGTAAAGGTATACGATTATAATCTACTTTATCATAATTATATTTTTGATTAGAAGTTTCATCTGATTTTGCTAATGAAGTATAGCTTTCTGAAATCTTTGGGAAAATTTTCTTGGCGTCAGCTAAAAACTTAATGCTGCTTTGTACTTTATTAATGACCTTTGAAAATCCAAAAATTAGTCCGGATCTTTTAGAATCGTTATGAATTTTATTAATTAAATTATCTAACTCTTTAAGATCTTTTATAATTCTATCTGATAGATAATTAAAATGCTCAATGTCTCTGTCCATGTCTACTTAGGTCTCTTATTGGATCTATAGGTGTTTGTCCCGTGTAGCTTTGACCTTTTTAGATGAAATGCTGTATAAGAATTAGCAAAGTTTTTTGAATTTTCTTTAGCAGAATAAGTTGCAAATGCACGCTTTGAGCCGTAATTTGCTTTATATTTACTTGCGCAGTACGCCATTCTAGCTAATGAGTCTGACTGGTCATCATGCATGCCTTCTACCGGAGGGGCTTCTACCGTAATGACATACTTAGAATGTTGAGTTTCCTCTAAATTAAATATCTCCTTTATAAACGGGTCGGATTCTGGAAATGCTAAACCGTTTTTAAAATAATCCTCGTGTACAGGTATTGACAGATTGTTCTCTGATATAAGAAGAGAAAGGGCAGAATAAATGTCAGAGTTAAGTGACCTTGTGACATTTAATACTTCTAATTGATTAACCCCTAGACTCTTTAGATGTTCCTGAAGGGCTAATCCGCCATATTGGTCAAAGTATCCTTTAACTACGTAAAATCTTTTACATAACTCTTGTATCTCAGTTGCTATGCTTTTTAATGACTGAGGGGTATCGACTGGTAATCTTGAAAAGTCGTAACGATCCGGTAGTCCATAATTAGTCTGATGCCCATAGTAAACTCTTGAATAGTCTACTATCAACTTATCTTCTTCCCAGTGGCCTAATGTTATAGCGGTTCCGTCATTTATCTGGCCTACGTCCATGCCAAGAAAGTAAGTCTGTCCTAGTGTACCCTTTAGAGAGAAATTACCAGGAACTATGCATTTAGACTTGAACATATCTTTGTCTTTTAGCCAAGATCTCTTGCTATCCCCAAATTCTGCTCCGTACTCAACCATGAATACGGATGAATCTCTTTTAAACCTGGACCTTAAAAAGTCTGATTCTAAGTTTGGGTTTATCTCCCAAGATGGCATTTGTAAAATTAAAAGTCCAGATTTTTTACCCTCTGCCATTCCTTGAGTGTATAATTTCCATAGCTGACCTGAACGATTTAGAGGTGAAGATAGAGAAATAATCTTACCTTCTTGTTTTCCATTTTTATTAACGAAGGACGATACTGAAGGCGTCAGTGCATCGTATACTTTTTCTGAACTGGCAACGCCGCCGTTATCTATGAAGTGGGCCAACTCGTCCAGTACAACAACAATAGATGAGCTACCGCGCATAGTTCTCGATAATGATCCGCCGGACTGCCCTACAATTGCACCATCAGCATTAGGTTCATTCTCTAACTCCCATTGTGTCCTGAACCTAACCTCTTGCTTGGTTATGTTTGATTTATAACGGTCAAGAATAGGTACGGTGGACACGATGTTCTTGACAGTGTTGAAAATGTTCAACGCAGGCTTTTGTCCATTAGCGATATTAATAATTTTAATTTCACCGCCGCGCATTAATGAGTAATAATCAAATGGGTCTGGAATGTGGAGTATTTTATAGTACTCATAAGCGGTAATTAAAGAAGTTACTGTTGACTTAGTTCCCCTTCTTCCAATGACCATGGCCATTTCATTGAATTGATGGCCATCTTGGTTTACATTGCACCTACCTTGAGCATATAAATACTGGAGGTACTCAAATTCAGTAAAATTATGTAACATAGTTTCCCTGAATTTATCATAAACCTGAATTGTCTTTAATTCTCTCTCTAGCGGCATACCATAGAACATCTTCAAGACGAATCTCTGGATCGGGAATAAGTTTACCTTAGCGCCCCAATCACTTTCGCAGAAGGACACTACATCAGCAAGAGTTCTACCTGAATTACCAAGGAACTCTCGATTTATAATGTAATTAAAAATTCCCATTATGGATTACGTCTGTCTATGGTCTTTGTGACCCTGTCCTCTATGTCTATAAGCCTTTGATTAATCTTATGAAAGAAAACTTCTCTCTCATTATCGTTAACTTTCAAGTCGCATAAAACATCGTTAACAGAAGAAAGCATAGACCTGATTAGCTCTACAACATAGGGGTTGTTAAATGAAAATGAACTGTCCGTTACTGATTTTCGTTGCTCAATAACTAAGTCAGACAGTATTTTATAAGCCCTTACAATTTTATCGCTAATGTAAGAGCCGTCACCTTTGGCTCTCTCCATTTTTCTTCTGGCAATACGCATGCTGTCTATTTCTTCAGCTAATCCAGAGATAATTATTGAAAAGAAGTCTGAACCGCCAGAAAATGCTTTCTCAATTTTATCTTGAACCCTATCTTCGGGCCTTAGAAAGTCTGTGTCTTGGTCACGCCTTGATGGGGTATTTCCTTGGCTCATAAATTAAATTCATTAAGACCGTCTACGTCTATATTTTCTGAATCTTTTTTTTCATTAATAGAAACTAGATTGTCAAAGTTTAAATCTTTATAGAAAGAGCTATAAAGCTCATGATCTTGTGTTGATGAACTGTCAAAGGTTGTTTCCGGTAAGAAAGCTTTTTTGGTTAACCCACAGCTTGTTGATCTATTGAATTCGCAAGATCCGCATTTTGCGCTTTTCTTTATGCTAGCTATTAAGCCAAATGCTGAAGAGTCACAACTTTCAAACTGTTCTGGAGAAGCATACTTTGCCCTTACAGCAGCTTGATCTAGGGCTTTAATGGCATATTTTGTGCCTACAAGTTTACTGGCTGACTTAAGTATGCTATTGTAATTATTTCCATTTTCTATAGCCTTTGTAGCTTTATCTATCAAGCTTTCGCTTACTAAGTTAGCCATTGGAAGGCTGGCAAATGTAGCAGATATCTTCCTATTAGATGACTCTTTTGGTGATGAAAAAGATGTTTTATTCACGCCACAGTGGGAAGACACATCATATCTGCATCCTGAGCACTTATCAGTACGGCTTAAAGATTTTGCATTTTTAAGTATATCTGAGTTACAGTTATCAACAGAAGTAGGAACAGATTCTAAATTAATATAAGCCTCTTTGATTACAGAATCTAAAATTTGATGTGGAACTGCTTCTGCTAGTTTATTTTTTAAAATGGTTGCGTCATAGCCTTGTGCTAGGAAGTCTGAAGCTATTTTAACATAAGGACCTTTTTCAAAAGATTTTCTATCATTTTGAATAGGTAAAGTTGCCTTTACACCAGCTTCTCGTAAATTAGACTTTGATTTAGATAAGAAAGCTCTTTGAAGAATTTCTTGATTTGATAACGATGAGTTTTTTGATATAAAATTATCATCTATTCTTTTTACTGATTTAAGATATTCTAAGTATTTTTTTGTATTCTCGGAGTTTAAAGCTTCGTTCTTAGATGCAATTCTCTTTGACACAAGTGAGCACTTTCCATTGGAGTTATAGGAGCATCCGCCGCAGTGTGGCGTCTCCAGAACAAACTTTGCTAACTTGTTATGCTTATCTGTAACTTCCTTAGCTTTATGGCAAGAGTCAAAAGCAGTTACATCAATGTATACATTCCCAAGAATACCCTGCTCAGTAGATAATTTTTTTCTTACTGATGCAGTTTTTTGCCATTCATCATTGTGTATATATTTATTAGCCTCTATTGCTAGATTCTGACCGACATATCCTCTATGCATTAATCTTCTGAAAAACTGATAACTGCTGAGCTTCATGCCTAGATTTGCTACCCTAGATATTGAAGGTGGTGCCCAACTGTATAAGTTATTCTTTTTGTCAATTGAGTGATCCCATAGGCTCTTCTTTTTTATCTGCTCTCTTACTGACGGATTGCCCCTTACCAGCTTGAATGCGCCGTATGGGTGGTCTTTATCACCCCATTCTATTCCTACATCATCGCCATGTACGGAATGTTCATGCTTAAATGAGATAGGGGTACTTAGCCAAGAAAGATCAACAATAGAAGAGTCCTTAAGGACGTCTGATATATCGCCTAAATCTACTTGAGGCCCCTCGCCAAATGTAGAATCTAGAGGAGCTGATGTTAAATCTTCTTCGTTCATTTAGCCTATCCCTGTACTGGGCCCTGGTCGTCGCTTACTAGCTTTACAATATGAGAACCATCATCGGACATTTGCCAAAAGTCTAATGTTGATTTATGAATTAAAAAGTTACTGCTGCCTATTTTTTGGAAATTATCTAATTCCCTCAATGAGGATATTTTTATAACCTCTGGTAGCAAATCTTCATTATCTTGCATATAAAATCTTTATAGGTAAAACCTAAGCCTTAACTATAAACATAATAAAACTAGAACTTAAAAAGAAGACGGCTCTGGTATATATTTTTCTAAGCTCTCTGAGAACTCTTGTTCTGTTACCCAAAAGTTAGATATATCCATATTTCTAACTATATTTGGATTTTTCCTTATTAAGTTGAACGCCTTAAGGTAAACATTAAATACTGGGTCATTTTTGCTATATGCCTCTATAATCTCTAATGATCTTAATAGTCTATATCTAATTTGACCTTGGGAAAATCCAAGTTTCCTGGCTACTCCAGATTGCGAAGATGTTTCATACATTAAAACTAATATGTCAACATGTATTGGGTCTGACATTACTTTATTTAGGTCCCTGATAAGTCTCTCTTTAGATAGCCTTGGGAGTATAGTAAGAAACTTCAGCCTCTCAACCGCAGTTTTGCACCGATAGCTTACTGCACCTTGTGTTATTCCAAAAATCTTTGCTATGTCATTCTGATCTTTATTGAGCTCAAAGTACATATGAATGTAATCTCTCTCAATTGGGTCTAAATACTTAACTAAATCTGAAACTTGATCTAGCTGCTCTACGAATAGTTTTCTAATTTCCTGCTCCCGAAGCTCCTCTTCCATGTCAAGAATAGCCTGATCCTCAGCTGCGTCTGGATCATATACTAATCCGGAGTCTCCACCAAAGCGAGCCTCTAGCTCACTGGGCTCCATAGAAAAAACAAACCAATTAGATGCCATGTTGTATAATTATAGTTTAGATAAACACATTTGAGGTATTTCTACTTCAATTGTTTTGGATGATAAAGTTATTTTTACTACAGCGTTGCTTGTGTCCAAGACTTTAACTACTTCACCTTTTAAGCTGCTGTATAGACCCTTTGTTATAAAAACTGTCTGTCCTTTTTTTAAGTCTGTAAACATCATATTGTGTAACTTTGTCCTAAGAGAGTCAATGTAGGAATCAGTTACCAACTTTACTCTTCGTTCTCTTTTATTCTTAGCTACAGTAACGATATGCTCAAAAAATCTATTCGTCTCTAGCTGGTAAGGATTCTTTTTTATTGTATTGGAGTTAATAAAAATATATCCTGGCATTATGCTTT